>Ga0209795_10001896_pt1 | contig 12279 bp, 9 predicted proteins | sample AgamicOrMarz_FD_187166 | JGI IMG/M metagenome (GOLD analysis project Ga0209795, IMG submission 187166) | Agave microbial communities from Guanajuato, Mexico - Or.Ma.rz (SPAdes) (version 2) | ecosystem: Host-associated > Plants > Phyllosphere > Phylloplane/Leaf | place: Guanajuato, Mexico...
CCGTCCAGCCTGACCTGATGGCCCCGCGTGCTTTTGTTCACGCCCAGCAGACTGCGTTGCTTGCCAGTGGCCATGGCCAGGGCATCGACTTCAAAAGCGTCGTTATCCAGGCGTAGCACCTGGTCGAGCCAATGCTGCTGGATAAATTGCTGGGCCAGCCCCACCGGCTTGAGTTCGAAGCGCTGGCTGTCCAGCACCCGCACCATGCCTTTGGGGTACTCAGGTTCGTCGGCGAGCATGAACCAGTTGAGCATGTCCAGCCAGCCATCGGCCGAGGCGTTGATAACCACGGACGTCCACCACAGGGCGGCGTAGTGGGTTTCCTGGTCGTAGGGGCTCAGGCTCGAACCGCTGGACATGTTGGTCTGGTCCAGCAGCAGGGCCTTGCGTGGTCGTCCGTTGTTATCCAGGCCTACCAGGCGGGCGGCCTGGCTCACGCTGTGGCGGTACACACGGGTAGCGAGCAGGTCGCGCACCATCCATTCATGCCAGGCCAAGGCGTCGATCTGGTCGTCGTACTTGGCCAGCAGGCGTCGCGCCCAATCGATACCGCGTTTGTCGGCAGCGTTGTCGGCCAGCGGGCCGTTGGTGAACCGTGAGCTGGCGGGAATGGCAATGCGCACACCCGCCCGTGCGTTGGCGGGTAGCGCGCGGACCTGACTGGCCATGCTCTCGAACACTTGCTGGTAGCTGGCGAAATCGGCGTAGTTGAGGTTCGGCTCATCGGCGAAACCCAGGTAATGAATGCCTTTGCCACCGAGGGCGCGAGTCGATGTAAGCCAGGCTTGCAAGCCGCTGGTGCTGACCCGGTCGGCCCGCAGATCGGCCTTGCGTTCGCTACCGGCCAGCAAGGTGATGTCCCGGGTGATGCCGAAGCGGTCCTGGTACAGGCGCCGAAACTGATTTTCATAGTCCGGCCTGTCTGCGGTGACGTCGACCAGGCTGTAATAGCTGGCGGCCTGGGGCTTGAGGGCTTCGATCACCGGATAGGCCGATGGCGGGGGCATGACGTAGGGCAGGTAGACCCCCAGTTTCGGGGTAGTTCCCAAGACATCGCCATGGAGTTTCAGATGCGTCTGCCCCGGATCCTGGCGCAGCGGTTGCAGATGCTTTAGGTCCTGGGCGAACAGGTTCGCCGTGCCATCCAGCCAGAATGCTGCCTTGCCGTTGCCCTGTAATTGCAGGCGCCAGGTTTGCTCGACGTTGGTGACGGGCAGGGCGACTTGATCGAACTGCCCATAGGCGGGATACGGCTTGAGGTTCAACTGCACCTGTTTTCCATCGGCCATGCGCCGGGCTTGCAGGCTGCGCACGCCGCCGTGGAACTTGCCCGCCAGCACGGCCTGCTCGCCGGGGGCGACCTTGAAATACAACTCATCGCCGTCGTGGGTTTCGGCGTTGAAATGGACCTTGGCCGGGGCGTACAGCGCCCGGGTATGGGCGTCGTGTTCGACGGTGTAGCGCCGGAAACTGTAGCCGGGGATCTCCAGGCGATAGCTGGCAGCGCCGGGCAGCAATGGCCATTGTTGCTCGCCACGTTCCTCGGCCTTCTTGATCAAGCGCTTCCCCACCAGGCGGCCCTCGCCATCGAGCAGGTAGAGGTGTTCCGAATTGGCGTTGGCCTGCCAGGCGGGTACCCAGCGCACGGTCACCCGGTCCGGCCGGTCGGTCTGCAGGTACAAGCTGCCGTCGCGGATGCCGGTCCAGGACATGGAGGCGCCATGGGCTGGAAGTGCCAGGGCCCATAAGCATGCAGCCATTATCCGGCACCGCGCCGACCCCATCGCGAGCAGGCTCGCTCCCACCCTGGATCCGTGATGTTCATGGATAGTGTGATTGGAACCAGGTCTCTGTGGCAGTGAGCTTGCTCGCGATAGGGCCGTCACATTCAACATCGCCGCAAGTCGAGCCACCGCCATCGCGAGCAAGCCCGCTCCCACAGGGTTTGGTGAGATTCCTGTGGGAGCGAGCCTGCTCGCGATGGCGGACTGAGGGGCGCCGACGCTCATGCCGATTTCCCCAGCAGCATCTGCCGCATCGGCAACAGGTCGCTGGGCAGGATGATCAGCGTCTGCCACAGCGCCACGCCGCTGAGGCGGCAGTACATTGCCAGCAGCGCCAAGGTCACACCCAAGTAGGCGATTGACGAGGCCGCAGCCGCCCCGACAATGCCAAAGCGCGGAATCAGCAACACATTGAGCGTCAGGTTCAGCAATGCTCCCGCTCCCATCAGCAGCGAAACCGTGCCCGGTCGGTTTTTGCCCAGCAGGTCCAGGCGCAGGATGCTCGCGTAACACAGTCCGAACAGCCCCGGCAGCAAGGCGAGCAAGGCCGGATAAGCCGGTTGGTAGGCAATGCCGAACAGCGTGACGATCAGCCATTCGCCTATCAGTGCCATGCCCAGGCAAGCACCGAGCATCACTGTAGCGGTCAGGCGCAGGGCCAGGGGCGTCAGGCGCTGCATGTCGCTGTCCTGCTGCAACAGGCGTTTCATCAACGGCGTGGTCACCGCTTCCGGCACGATCAACAGCAGCTCGGCGGCGGCACTGGCCATGGCGTAGTGACCCAGGGCCGTGCTGCCGAGCAGGGCGCCAATGAACAGGTAGTCCGAGCGCAATACCACCTGCTGGAACAGCAGGTCCGGATGACTGCGGGCACCGTAGCGCAGCAGTTCGTTTTGGCCGGCGCGATCCCATTGCAGGGTGACGTCCTGATCCCGGCGCAGCCAGACCCAACCGGCCAGCACCACCAGGCTCAGGCCTGCCAGCCAACTGATCAGTGCCGCTTCCAGGGCAGCATCCTTCCACAGCCAGAACAGCGCGATGAACAGCGCCAGTGGCGCGAGGGATTCCATCAGGCGCAGGGCATTGAATACGCCCACGCCACCGGACGCGTTGTGCAATGTCAGCAGACCACTCTTGAGTACGGTCAACGGCACGGCCAGCAACAACAGCCAGGCGAGCAAACCCAGTTGCGTGGTGATGTCCAGTTCGTCACCGAACTCGCGCACCAGGGCTACCACCAACAGGGTCAGCAAACCGGCCAGCAGGCAACCGAACACCAGCACTTGGCTGAGCAGCAGGCCCATCGGACGCTGTTGCGCCGCTTGATAGCCCACGGCGGAATTCAGGCCACCGCTGGTGGCGGCGCTGATCAGGTCCGGCAGGGTACTGAGCAGGGCGAACAACCCGCGTTCGCTAGGCCCGAGGATGCGCGCCAGCAATACGTTGCGCAGCAGGCGCAGGGCGATCATCGCCAGGCGCGTGCCCATGCTCAGCACCAGGTGTTTGAGGTAATGCGCACGGCTCATGGACGTGACCCTCGGCGAATGCGCCAAGCCAGCAGTTCGGGATGCTGGGCGTTGCGTTGACTGACACCGAAGCGCGGCAGATTCAAGGGGTCGCCGTCGTTGCGATACAGCCCGGCCTCGGTCCCCAGGGCGAACGAAAAACCGTGGGCCGCCACTTGGTGGCGGACGCGCTCGTCATGATCGCCGTTGGGGTAGCAATACACCGGTAACGGTTGGGCGCAGGCGTTTTCCAGGGCGATCCGGCTGCGACTCAGTTCTTCATGCAGACGCTGGTCGTCGAGCTGGGTGAGGATCGCGTGGCTGGCCCCGTGGGGGCCGAAGCGCACCAGGCCCGAATCTTCGAGCATGCGCACCTGGGTCCAGTCCAGCGCCTGGGGCTGGGCAGCAGGGGGACAGGCGTCGGTGAGGTCGCTCAGGGTGTGCTGGTCGAGGGTCTTGAGGCTTTGCAGATAATGCAGCAACGACAGGCTTCGGCGTTCGTCATCCAGGTCATCGAGCATCACCGGCAACGGCCGTCCGGCCCGTTGCAAGTGTTCGATCAGCGACAGACGCGCCACCTGCCCGTGACTGCCCCATAGGGTTTCGCCGATGCTTTCCCACCAGAAGTGCTGGCGGCTGCCGATGAAATCGGTGGACAGGAAAATACTCGCCGGCACCTGGTATTGGCGCAGCAAGGGGAAGGCGTTCATGGCGTTGTCGCGCCAGCCGTCGTCGAAGGTCAGGGCGACCCGCGGACGGTCCGGAACGGTGGCGGGGTCGGCCAGCAGCAGAGTCATCAGAGGCACGCATTCGAAATACCGTTGTAGCCAGATCAGCAAGTGTTCGAAGGCTTCCGGGCCCACGCACAGTTCGTTGCGATGGGGCAGTTCGGCGGCGCGGTCGTTGCTCAACACGCGGTGCAGCATCAGGATCACGCCGGCGCCCCGCAGCGGGCCGCGACCCAGGGTCGTGTTCAGGTACAGCCAGCCGCCGGTGAACTTGAAGACTTGTTTGATCGACATGGGCCACCTCCTTAGCGGTTCTGCTCGGGATTCCATTGGCTGTAGCGCCGGCCCCGCAGGAACTGCCACAGGCCGACGCTCATGCCCGCGAGCGTCACCAGCACGAACGCCGCCAGGCGAAAGGGCCGGGGCAAGCGGTGGTGCATATCCACCAGGCCAAGCAGCGCCATGGCGTAGCCGAGCACTTGGGCGGCCAGGCTCAGGCGATAGAAGCCCTGGTCGTTCCACAGCCAGAGGTTGCTGAGCAGCAGCGGCAGCAGCAACACCGGCGCGAGGCGGCGCACCAGTTTGTGGCTGATCAGGCCGATGGCGTACAGACCATGGCGCATCGGATTGAGCAGTGCCCGGCGTTGGGCCAGGCTCTGCAGGCCACCGACGGTGACCCGCTGGCGCCGGCGAAACTGTTTGTCGGCCTCGTCCACGCCCTGGTCGATCACTCGGGCTTTCGGTACATAGACGATGGACTTGCCGGCGGCCGGCGCGCAGGTGCTGAGGAAGAAATCATCGTTGACCTGGGCCGGGATCGGCTCGAACAGTTCCCGGCGCAAGGCCAGCAGCGCGCCATCGGCCGAGACCATGCAGTCGGTGCGGCTTTCCACCCGGCGCAGCCACCCTTCGTAGTGCCGATACAGGCTGTCGCCCAGGCTCAGGCCCTTGCCCGGCACGGGGATGTCCATGTGTCCGGCACAGGCGCCGACCTCCGGGTCACCCAGGGGGGCGAGCAAATGGCCCAGGGTGTCGTGGGCCCATTGGTTATCGGCGTCGGTAAAGACCAGGATCTCGCCGCTGCTGTGGGCCACGCCGGTATTGAGGGCAGCGGCCTTGCCCTGGCGGGGCAGGTCGAGCACGGTGAGGCGCGGGTCGGTCATCTTGCGCGCGCAGGCCACCGTGTCGTCGCTGGAACCATCGCTGGCGACGATGATCTGCAGCGAGCGCGCCTGATAATCCTGGGCGAGCAAGGTGCGTAATTTGTCTTCGATGTGCCGTGCTTCGTTGTGGGCGGCGATGACGATGCTGATGTCCATCGGCAGTGCCTGGCCGTAGCGCCGGATCGGAAACAGCGGTGTCAGCAGGCTCAGCATCAGCGGGTAGCCGAGGTAGGCATACACCGGCAGCAACAGGCAGGTCCAATAGATGAATTCAGCCACGGGCAGGTCTCCTGACATTCCAGCGACAAAGGTTGAGCAGCAGCGCGGCGCCGGTCAGGTGCAGGCGCACCCCGTGCAGCGCCCACAGTTGCAAGGTCAGGCGCAGGTCGCGACGGCTCTGGCGCAGGCTGAGGAGCAACGGCGGCAGCGAGGTGATCAGCAACAGCGTCAGTGCCAGGCGCAACTGACCCTGGAGCAAGGCGACCAGCGCCAGCAAATCCAGCCCCCAGATCGCGATGGAAAGCACCGGGAAACGCAGCAGGCGCAAGCTCGGACCGTGGCTGCGCAGCAATTGCAGATGACTGCCCTGGCGCCACAGTTCCTTGCTTATCCATTCGCGCCAACTGCCTTCGTAGCCCCAATGCAGGGCCACGCATTCGTTGACCAGCAACAATTGTGCGTCGATCTGGCCCAGGCGCAGGGAAAAATCCTTGTCCTCGCCGGTGCGCAGGGTTTCGTCGAAACCGCCGACCCGCTCGAACCATGAGCGACGCAGCAACAGGTTGGCGCTGGGCAGCCATTGCACCCGGTGCAGGCGATGGGCGCCGGGACGCTGGCCGCGGCGTTGCCAGGCTTCGGCGAACCAAGGGGCCTGGCGGGGAGTGTCGAGGTCCAGGCCCAGTACATCGCCCTGGTGACCTTCCAGTTCCAGCAGCAGCTTGAGCCAGTTGGCCGGCATTTCGATGTCGGCGTCGATGAACGCCAGCCACTCGCCGTGGGCCACCGCCGCACCGCGGTTGCGCAGGGCACCGATGTGCACGCCCGGTACGATCAACACCCGCGCGCCCAGTTCGTTTGCGATGCGCGGTCCATGGTCATCGGAACCGTTGTCCACGACGATCAACTCGCATTCCAGCTGTGCCTGGCGAGCCGCTTCGCGGGCCGCCAGCAGCGTCCGGCCGATGTGCCGCGCCTCGTTGTACATAGGGATCACAATGCTCACCCGGCTCATGGGCGTGCCTCCAGCGGCGCGGCCTGTTCGGCTTCGTAGCGCAAGACACTGGTGAGGGCGAGCATGATCCAGAGCAATTTATGGTTCGGCGCGCTGAGGAACATCAAAAACAGCGCCAGGGCCAGGAAACTGGTGCCCAGGTGCGTCAGCAGGTCGGCCTGCGCCCAGTCCCGGCGCTGGAGCCAGAGGCGGCGGGCATGGAACAGGTTGTACAAGCCCAGGCCGAGCATGCCGACGAACATCAGCCCGCCCGGAACACCGATTTCGCTGAAGATTTCCAAGTAGGTGTTGTGCGCCCGCCGATACAAATCCCCCAGCTTGCGATTGGCCGAGAACGCCTTGGCGTAGCCGGTGGGCGCGTAGTGCAGCGGAAAGGTGCCGGGACCGCTGCCTAGCACCGGGTTATCGCGGATCATCTGGCTACCGACCAGGATGTACGAGGCGCGACGGCCCAGGGACTCGTCCTGGTGGGCGTTGGCGCCGGCGCTGAGAATGCTCAATGACTGGATCCGCGCAACGTACCCGGCCGGCATCAGGGCAATCGCCACGGGAATCACGATCGCCAGTCCGAGCATGGCGAAGCCCAGGTGTCGTGGACGGATGCGCGGCAACTGCGCGCGGTAGTGATACAGGCCGATCATCAGGCTGAGCATCAACACCACCAGCCCCGAACGCGATTCGGTCTTGGTCATGCCGCCCATTAGCAGGATGAAGCAGCCGCCCCAGAACAGCCTGTGCAGCAGGGTCGGGCCGCGCACCACCAGCAACAACGCCAGCGGTACGGTGAAGGCAATCAGCAGGGCGAAGGCGTTCGGATCTTCGAGCAGACCGGAGGCGCGACCCTGGTCCTGGTACCGGGCTGAAAACATCGCCAGCACACAGGTCGTCGTCACACTCAGGGTCACCACGCGACAGAACAGGTCGAGGTTCAGCCCACGGCCGATCAACAAGGTAATCACGAACAGGATCAGGCCGACCGCCAGGTCACGAAAATGGGTCAGGGACAGATCCATGCTCTCCGACAGCAGCAGACTCAGGCCGTACAACATCATGAAGCCGATCAGCGGCCGCCAGATGTTGCTGCGCAGGCGCGTCGCGGGTATCTGGTGCAAGCACAGTTGCAACATCAGGATCAGGATCAGCGCCAGGCCGAAGAACTTGCTGCCGGAAAACGCGTTGTTCTTGAACAGGCCCTCGAACGGCACCAGCGCGGCAATGCCCAGCAGGCCCCAGCCGGGCTTGCGATACAGCACGGCGGTGCCCACCAGACCGAGTACGGCGCCCGGCGCCAGGAACGGATAAGGACTGGCCAGCAGTGCCAGGCACACCAGGCCCAGCAGACTGACGATCGAGAGCGGGACAATCATGGACGAGCCTCCCGTGCCGTGCGGATGTAGAGCTGCGACCAGCGCTGGGCCAGGGTTCGCAGGTCGTAGCGGTCCTGCTGCGTGCGGCGTGCGTTCTCGGCCAGGAGCTGGGCCAAGGGCGGCTCGCTGAACAGCGTCTCGATCTGCCGGGCCAGTTCGGCGCTGTCGGCCGGGGGGGCGAGCAGGCCGTTATGGCGGTCCTGTAACACGTCGGGGATGCCGCCAACGCCGAATGCCACCACCGGCACGCCGGCTTGCATTGCTTCGAGCAGAATCATTGGCGTGCCTTCGGTGCGCGAGCTGATGACCAGCGCATCCAGGCAGCTCCACCAAGCGTTCATGTCGGTCTGGTAGCCCGGCAGTTCGATGCGCGTCGGCAGCCCGGCCTCGGCGATGCGCTTGAGCAGGGCCTGGCGCTCCGGGCCGTCGCCGAGCATCACCGCGTGCAGCGACGGATGCCGCTGGCACAGCGGGATCATGGCGTCGAGGAACAGGTCCGGGCCTTTCTCGCTGCTCAGGCGGCCAACGTAGCCGACCCGCCAGCGTTGCCCGTCGTTGCGGTGCGCCAACGGCTCCGCCGCTGCCGGCAAGCCGTTGGGTATGACGTCGAGCTTCTCCGCCCGGACGCTGGCCTGACGGTGCAGCGCGGCGATGCTTTCCGCCACGCAGACCACCCGCTTGACCGAGGCGGTACGGCACAGTTGCAGACTCAGCCAGGTGTAGAGACGCTGCTTCGGGCTACGCGGCGTGAAACCGTGCTGGGTGATGACCAGCGGCAGGCGCAGCAACGTGGCGGCGGCCCAGCCGAACAGCAACCCCTTGAAGTTGTGGGTATTGAGCAGCGGTTGTTCGCTGCGCCGTCGGCGCAAGTGCTGCAACAACTCGCCCCAGCTCCCGCAGCGATGGCAATCGACCCCGGCCTGGCGAAAACGCGTGATCAAAGTCGGTGGCGCCGCTAGGAACAGCACTTGGTGCTGCCCGGGCGTGGCCAGGCAATGATCGAGCAGCATCCGCTCGGCCCCGTAGAAGCCGCCACTGTCGAGCAAATGAATGATCGGCAGGTGGCTGCTGTGGCGGGTCGGGCCGAACGGCGCGTTCAATTGCGCACCCAATGGACGAGGCTGGGCAGGCTCCAGTTGCGGTGTGGGTTGACCTGGTCGGGGGATTGCTCGTTGATCACCAGCAGCACCGGTACATCCAGTTGCTGGCTGATCTGTGCTGGATGTTTGAAGCGATGGTCGAAGAACTCACGCACGTAGACCAGGGCAATCGCCAGCAGCAAACCGCTGAACAGGCCGAACGGAATGATCAGCAGCGGTTTGGGAAATGCCGCGGCGGTCGGTTCGAACGGTGGGCTGAGCACGCGGGCGTTCGACAAGTCGTTGTCCAGGGCCCGGGCGCTGCTGGCTTCGGCGAACCGCTGGGCGTAGGTGGAGAACGCCGCATGCAGGGCGTTGATCTCGGTGTCCATCTGCTGCAGCTTGCTCTGGGTCTCCTGCAATTGGTGGATGCGCTCTTTGAAAGCAGCGATGCGTTCCTCTTTCTGGTCGATCACCGAGCTGACGACCGCCAGGTCGGTGGTGCGCTCCTGGATGCGGTTATTCACCACCTTGAGAAACTGCTGGCGGGTGCGCACGATCTGTTCCCGGGCCAGCAGCATCGGTTCGCTGCCGGGCTGGAAGATCGCCAGGTCATTCATGTAGCGGCTGACCTGACCGGTCAGTTGTTCGCCCAGTTGCTTGATTTCCCGGTCTTCGAAGGCGATGTTGTCCACGGTGGTGGTGAAGGTGAACGGGAAGGTGTAGTCGTTGAACCGTGAGCTGTTCGCCGCCGCCAGGCTGGTCTTGAGGTAATCGAGCCAGCGCTGGCTTTGCAGCAGGCGATCCTGGTACTGATTCAAGGTCTGCTCTTCGGTGTTGATGGCGTTCAGGCGGAAGGTGATCTCCTCCTTGGGGTCGGCCGAGCCGACTTTTTCAAGCAAGGCCAACCGGTTGCCTTCCAGTCCGTCGAGGCGGTTCTGGTATTGGGTTTTCTTTTGCTCGTAGAAGGCTTGCGGCAGCTCGATCGATTGCAGGTCCTGGCGGCCGCTGAGGTAGTTCTGCAGCAGTTGCGCCACGAACCGGGTGCCTTGCTGCGGATCACCGAAGCTGTAGACGATGGAGATGACGTTGGAGCCGGGCAGGGTCTCGATCTTGAGGTTTTCGATGGCTTCGTCAGTCAGCGTATCGAGTACGGTGTCGCGCACCGGATCGACCTCCAACCCCAGGCCGTCGCGCAGTGGATTGATCACCAGTTCGCGCAGCGGCGTGGTGATGTAGCGCTGGAACGGCTCGCTCACCCATTTGTTGAAAATCCCCGGGCTGGGCGTGTACTCGCCACGGTCGCGCAGGGTGCTGATGGTTTGCCGGATCAGTGCCGGCGAACGCAGGATATTGCTTTCGGTTTCCATGTCCGCCAGTGACGGTGGAATGAAGGTGGCGTTTTCCTGGTTCAGCGACGTGGTGGCGTCGCCCTGGGAGAGTTTTTTCGACTGCACGATCACCTGGGCGGTGATATCGAAGCTCTGTTTGAGCATCAGCGGCAGCACCAGGGCGATCACGGCGAAAATCAGGAAAATGCGCTTCACCCATTGCTTGTTGGCGAAGAAGATCCTGAAGAACTCATGCAGATAGTTTTCCTTGGGATTCATGTCGATCACCTGCGTCAGTTGCTGTTGCTGCCTTTGTTGTCGAGGCGGTAGCCAAAGCTGACTCCCACACCCTGGAACAGCACTACGTCGGCCAGTTGCCTGGCCAGTTCGCCAGCGCTGGCAAGCTTGGTCTTGGGTACGAAGAGCATGTCCTCGGGTTGCAGGTAGGCGATTTGCGTCGCGTCGCCGCTCAGGGCTTTTTCCACGTCGTAGTGGCGGGCTTCGACCATGTTGCCGTTACGGCGCATGATCACCACTGAGTCGAGCCGTGCCTTGACGTTGGTGCCGCGCGCCAGGGTCAGTGCCTCAAGTACCGAGATCGGGCGACGGATCGGGTAGGAACCGGGCTGGGCCACTTCACCGAGAACGTAGATCTCGTTGCCCGCGGTGGACTTGAGCAACACATCGACGGTCATGTGTCCGGGCAGTTGCGCGTAGCGCTCATTGAGGAAGGTTTCCAGTTGATTGACGGTCATACCTTGCAGCGGCACCGAGCCGATTTCCGGGAAACTGGCGTAGCCGTCCCTGCCGACGGTGATCTCCCGGCTCATGCCGGTGGCCGGGTGACTCAAGGTATTGCGCAGATTGGTCTCGTTGGTCAGCGGGCTGGTCACCAGCACCGTCAATTGGTTGCGATTGGGCTGGAACAGCATTTTCTGGTCATAGGCCCGTTGCACCGCCAGGCGCGCTTCATCGGTGGTCATGCCGGCGACTTTCACCGACGTGTTGGCCCCCGGCAGTTCGATGCTGCCGTCGGGCATGACCAGTTGCGTGCCGTTGAGCTGGCTGGCGGCGGTGAAGTTCAGTGCAACCTGGTCGCCCGGCTGCACGCGATAGGCCTGGGGGCCGGTGGTGCTGATGTGGAAAATCACATCCAGCACGTCCTGGGGCCGCAGGGTCTGTTCGACCTTGGGCATGTCGGTGGCCTGGGCACTGGCCGGCGGAGCCGTGAGGATCTGCACCGGCATCGAGTGGGTATCGGTGGTGCTGGAGCAACCGGCCAGCGGCAGCAACAGCAGGACAAGCATTCTGGCGTTCATCTCGTCATCCTTCTGCACGCTTAAAGGTTGTTGTAGAGCCATTTGGGCATGTAGTACTTGCGGCGGTTGAACACGCTGCCCACCACTTTCGCGCCGGCCTGGGCCAGGCGTTGCCGGGCGGCCTGGGCCACCTCCCAACGGGTGTCCTCGCCGCGCACCACCAGCACCACGCCGTCGACCTGGGCGCTCATGACGAGGGTGTCGGAGGTCGAATAGACCGCGTCGGCGTCGATCACCACGAAGCGGTACTGCGCCGCCAGGTGCCTGAACAAATGGCGCAGTTGCTCGGGGTTCAGGCGTTCGGCATTGCGACCCAGGCGACCGATGGGCAGCACGTCGAAGGGCAAGCTGGAAACTTGCACGACGCAGTCTTGCAACAAGGGTGGGGAAAGGGTGTTGAGCAACAGGTCGCTGAAGCCGCGCTCCTTGTGCAACGACAGCTGCTGGCTGAGGTTGCGGGGTGACAGGCTGGCGTCCACCAGCAGCACGCGCCCGCTGCTCATCTGTGCCAGCTGAGCTGCCAGGGCCATGGCACTGGTGCTGGTTCCGGTGCCGGTGTTGGCGGCCGTCAGAAGCAGGATCCGCAAGGAAGGGTCGAGCACGGTCGAGGTCAGGTTGGTCTCGCTCGGGCTGGCTATGGTCAGGATATTCGTTGAACCGTCCATTTAACTCGCTCCGTGGCCGCTGAACACTTTGAAGGGGGTAATCACCAGGATCTTCAAATCCAGCAACAGGCTCTGTTCAGCGATATAGCTGAGGTCCAATTCCACGC
>Ga0209795_10001901_pt1 | contig 12252 bp, 5 predicted proteins | sample AgamicOrMarz_FD_187166 | JGI IMG/M metagenome (GOLD analysis project Ga0209795, IMG submission 187166) | Agave microbial communities from Guanajuato, Mexico - Or.Ma.rz (SPAdes) (version 2) | ecosystem: Host-associated > Plants > Phyllosphere > Phylloplane/Leaf | place: Guanajuato, Mexico...
AACTTTCTTGGTTATAACAAATTGCCCTCATATAAATATTTTCTTTGGCAATTTTTTCCACCCCCAACCAAGTTTCAAGTAATGCTTGTCCACTCGGCACCCCACTCATCCCATTAATCATATCCATCGCATGAACATAAAAAATATTTCCATATGGAACTTGCACTTGATCATCATAAGCATGAAAAGCATTGATTACAGCTTTAGAGGATAACCATTTAATATGATCATCTCCTATAGCTCTTGCTCCAGCTAAACATTCTTGAATTAATGCATTAATTTTTTTATCGAAATTTGATTTAGCCACCATATCCAAATTTGGCTTATATTTTTGAATCCAAATCTGTTCTCCGTCCCTCCTACTTAATTTCCCCATATCTTCAATATAAATACCTTTATTTGCCGTTTGCTTCTCTTGAGCTTTCTTTAATAGCCTTTCTTGTTCTTCTTTTGATTTTCTTTTATATATTTTTTCTAACTCATAATTAATATCATCAGCATCTGTTAAGTTCTTTGGTAGTTCATCCCACAAACCCATTAATACTTGACTTTTTGTTACCTGAGTGCTCAATTGGCTGCGTTCATTTAACAATCTATTTTCTAAACAAATTTTAATACTATCAATACATTGAGAACTATGTAAACGGTGCTCATTTGTAAAATCCCCTTCTTTTTTTGCTAAAAAATCCATTACTTTTTTAAATTCTGAATTGCGCAATGTATTTAATTTTCTTGTAATTCCTACAGGATCATATAAAGCCATACAGGCAAGCGATTTAGGCTCATCTTTAAACTTGTTTAATGTTGCATCGATACGATTTTTACCAAAACTGTTTAGATTATAAACAGTAGTTTTAAATTGGCTTGCAGTAATACAGTGTTCTTGTGCACTTCCGCCATTAATTAAAATTTTCTGCCATTTTCCTTCTATTACGAACTTATCAGCATTTTTTTCATATTCAGATATTTTGGCCTTACTCATAGGCACATGCGTATGAATAATATACGCAATCTTCGCCTCATCTTTAGGATTACCTTCTACAGCTATCACAGATGAATTAAAACTATGACCTGCTCCTTTACATGCGAACTCTGGAACACTTTTAGGTGCTTCTTTACCCACAGGAAAATAAGACAAATGTCCATTTGTGGTAACTTTATACCCAGCCCACTCCAAAGCTCCAGATGTTCTTTTTACTAAGCGATAGATATAACCAGTATTAATCATCTCAACTGCATATTTGAGATGGCTTAACTGAATATCTTTGACATTTTTACCTAAGGTTGCAGGTAAAGCAGGTGGATTATCTTTAACAACGGTGTATCGTAAAGGTAAAATATTGAAGCCTTTTTTACGACAAAAATTTGAACACTCTTTTTGGGCCTGCCCCGCACTACTATTTTGCATGTTTGCAGCAGTTGACTGTTTTGCTGATTTTGCAATTTCACTTTCTTCAATCTTCTTATTAATATTTTTAGCAACTGTTGGGTTGCGCATATCGCCCACTGGTGCGGTTTTTCCCATAACAGGAATTTTACCCTGCTTCTGTTTTTGCTGAGCAATAATTTCATTAAATGAATTATTTGATTTTGACTTGCCCAATATCATTTTTTGATTTTCTGTCATCTTTTTATCCATTCAATTCTTTAGCTATCTGTTTATATAAGTCTTTCGTTACATAATCCATAGCATCTGTAAAAGACATTTCATTCATTACACAATGGTCGTAAAGCACACTGGTTACTACAGGATGCTGTATAAAATTTTTATGTATAATTTGGCTGTACAGACCATATGTGACTAAATCTAAATGATTTTGAATACCATAATGGTAGTAAGCTTCTTTAAGATTTTTATGTATTTCAATTGGATGAATTTTTATTAAATCAACTTGCTCAAATTCATTTAATTGTTGAAATACATTATTAGCAATTTCGATTAAATCTAAATCTATAGATTGCTCAAGGTTCACTTTTGTTAGATTCAAGATTGATCGCGATTCATCGTAAGACTTAAAACTAAATAAACCTTTTGGGTGCAAGAAATGCCATTCTTTAAAACCATCCAATAAGCCACCTACATATTCTGTTTTAAATATCTCATCTAAGTAGATCATTACTCTCGGGTCGTACCAGCGAAAAAGAATTTTTTTACCTTGATCAGAAATCACTAATTTAGTTTTTAGCTGATCTCGCAATTCCTCAAGTGAGCGTGTCTTCGCCACTCCAAACCCATGAACAAAATAGCAATCATTCGTAATATTTTTATTTCTTAATAGATTTTGCAATAAATCTTCTTTGACCTGCTCAAATATTTTTTTATCATCAATACAAATAAAAAAGAGGTTTGATTTTGCAATTTCTTTTTTATGCGCTAAAGGGATATATGCAATATTTTTGTTTGATAAATTATCTATTACCTCGTTAAAAATAGATTCATTCAATGTAGTATCTAATAAAAAAATGATCTGACCATATTCACTCAGAATTTGGATGCACTGTTCTTCAATTTTAGAAGTAATATCTTTTAAATCTTCATATTGGGTTCTATTAAAAACCGACAAACTCATGATAAATCTACCTTAGCCGAACCATTTTGAGCAGCTTGAGTTTGCTTAGCCGAACAGTCTGGTAAATCTAATGCAGGTGGATTTATTGATGAGGCCCCCATAAATAAATGCTGTCCTGCTTTCACCTCAAGCTTACCGCCCGTAACAGGGAAAATACCTGAACCATTCAACTTTACTTGAGATCCGTTTGCTGTCAGATTAATCTCAGTTGGGCTAGTAATATAAACTGTGTCTTCAGTTGAAATAATTTGTACGCCCTTTCGAGCAATGACATCTAAGCCATCACCTTGCGCCTGAATTTCTACTTTGCCTTGGCCAGCAAAAAGCCGAGCACCTTCTTGGGCAGCAAATAGACTTATTTTTTGGCTGGCATGGCTAACTATATTTTTTTGCGTACTGATATTAATGCTGTCTCCAGCACTTTGAGTGAGCTGACCATTTGCACTGAGATGTATATCTTCATTACTAGTTACAGCAATACTTTTTGGAGATGCTAACAGCATCACTGCTGATTGAAACTCAGCAGCCTTTTTAGGATCTTCTTGTTTAAGAACTTCTAAGAAAGCCTGAAGATTCTCAAGCATATCTAACGGATCAGTTTGTTGATTTTTAGCAACTTCGCTGAGTGCCTTAGCATTGTTAAGGCCGCCTTCAATTTGTTGCTTGGCCTCATTTGCATCGAGATGTACGCCTTGAGCTTGATCCTGTTTATGAGTGCTAACGAGTAAACCACTGCCTGCTCGAACCGCGCCCCACTGGTCTGTTCTAAGTTCAAAACCGTCACCTCGACCTTCACTTTCGGCTTTGTCTTTTGGATGGCTTAAGTTACCCAAGTTGAGCTGACTGGCCGCATGGCTACTTTGTAGCTGGGCACTGATTTGCCCTGTGGTGTCATCAAAGCGTAGCTGGTTAAAGCCTTTACCTTCGACTTCTTCGGAGCGGATACCACTGAGTTTTTTAGTGTCGGGTAGCTGACCTTTCTGGTCAAACTGGGTTGGATGGCGTTCAGCTTCGTGAATACGCCCCACCACAAACGGGCGGTCAATGTTACCGTCAAAAAAGTCGATGACCACGATCTCACCGACACGTGGTAAGAAGCGTGCGCCATAACCTGCACCTGCCCACGGAGTGAGCACATCAACCCAAGCCGAGTCAGTGTCATTGTCGTTACTGCCTGCTCCACCGTCATGGCTATGGTCATCTGTTCGGGTAAACAGGAAGCGGACTTTAATGCGCCCCCACTGGTCGACATGAATGCTTTCACCCTCTAACCCAACCACTCTAGCGCGCTGCGGGTAAGCCGCTGGACGATGTTCTAGCGGCTTATACTCAGGAACATTTTTAATATTTCTACGCGACAAGATGAGCTGATTACCCTGACGCTCAGTCTGGTCATTTAGCCCTGATTGATTGTTTTGCCATTGGCTTTGACTAAAAAGTTGATTGATTTGCTGTTGCAAATCCTTAGGCAAATTATTTTGTAAATAGAAGCTTTTACCAATAATCAGAAATTCTTTGTCTGATCCGCTATGCGTATCTATTTCTGGATGTTCGTTCAATTCAAACCAATAGCCAACTTGCGTATCACGTACCGTAGTTTGTGCACGGAAATATTTTGATTGAGAAGCATAATAATCAGATAGATTTTGATTGAGTTTTTCTAGCTGCTGGTGACCCGATGCAGTGGCTTGATCTTCACTTTTTAAGTCTTGCATCCAAGCAGGACTAATGTGCCATGCCTGTTCTAGACTTAAACTCGCATTATCCTGATTAGCACTATGACTATGCTTTGACTGAACACTTCCCATGCCTTCTTCTTGACTTAAAGCATCAGCCTGCCAGCGTTGCACATGCACGGCTGTAGATTGCAAGCTCCGAGTTGGCACAAGGCTTGTCATACTGTCTTGTTGTTCAACAGCACTACTCCGGTGATAACGGATATTTCTTCGGTCTAATGCTAAATATGATTCATTATTATCAATTAAACGTAATTTTTGCGGTTGAATCTCATCCGAGCTATCAGTGACAAACAACTGAGCTTCATCAATTAACCAGTTAATGCCTTCACTACGCCAAAGTCTGGTTAAAAACTCATAATCTGTTTCATTACTTTGCATAACAAAAGGTCGAACATCGTAGTCTTCGCTTAGACCTTTTAAATCTAAAGTTAAGGCTGAAGCAAACAACGGGCTTTTGTTCTGCCATTCTGTAAATAGAATTTCAGTAATGTCCCGTACACTTTTATTCATAAACACACGACTATTTCGGCGTTTATGCCATAGCGCGGTTGGATCTTGCAATCTCAGTTTATACAATGTTAATGAACCATCACTCTGCCCCTGACTGGCTTCTGTAATAATTCCTGTAGTTCTAAATAATTGCCTCTGATCAGTTACTTGATCGACTGCAACCTGACAACCAATAAATTGTTTTAATGAAATATGGGCATTGGTAGAAAGACAAAATAAATCGGCAGTCAGTCCTTCATTTAACTGATGCTGCCCTTCAATACTTTGTAAAAAGACTTGAGTATTCAACGATGGATTAGAAAACTGAACATGAAGCACGCGCTTTTGCGAGCTGATACCCAAATCTTCTAGAATTCTATATATATGAGATAACATCTTTTTTTATGAAAACTTTGTCAGGATTGGCATTATTTTATAAAATACAGAAACATCTGTCTATTTTGTAAAGGGAAACTTAACCATATGAATACACGAATAAAGCTATCTTTTAGTCGTACATAATTTATTTTAATAAAAAAGTAATTAGAATACATTACTTATATAAAACCCCATTAAATAATGGGGCTTTTTTAGTTATATATTTTAATTTTTTATTCTTCTTTTTCAAATTGCCAGTAAACCTCTCCCCAGTCTTGTTTTTTAATTTCTGGAAGAATCTCTCCAGCATTAAAATAATGTCGAGAATTATTACTAGCTACTGTAAACCAATAACCCGATTGAGGAGCCTTCTCACCTGCTTTAATCGCTATTCTATTATAATTATTTAATAAATTTTTCTCTCCTGCTGTTGGATTAAATGAATGATAGAAAGCAATTAAATCTTTAGGATAATAAAGATAATCGTATAATTCTTTGTCATCATTTATTTCCAGTAAAATAACGGCACAAGCAGCTTCAAAAGACCAATACCCATAATATCCACCATCAGCTTTATGGGTATCATGCCAAGGTGCACCTGCTAAATCTTTATACCATTTCTTTAAAAATTTATGTAAATGCTTCAGAGAAACCTTATTATCTTGGCTTACAAAAGCATTTGAAAGCTCAAAGTAAGGCTGGGGAAAAAGAACATCAGAACAGTCAAAACGATTATCATCAGAAAAAGCTAAAAATTCTTCAACGATCCAGTCTTTACCACCATTTTCGTGAGTATCTCCATCTACTAATTTGGCAACACTTATCAATAAGTCATTTCTTTTTAATAAATAACAAAGACTAATTAACCAAATATATAAGCAATAATCATCAAGCAACTCTAAATTAAAGACACTAAAATTTGGATCTTTATAATAAGTTCTTTGCTTTTCAGATAAAATATTAAATAAATTTATAACACTCTCAAAATCTACACGTAAGTGATCAATAGATCTTCCAGCAGTATAGTCTAGTATAAATAGATCAAATTGATATCTTGCAGCTATAGAATAAGAATCAATCCATCCCGCTTCAATATCCTCATCACTATTAGATTCACCTAAAAAGTCTTGAATAGCATTTATTAAAGAAGCTCGGGTAGAGAGATAATACTTTTCATCCCAAAATTGTTGTCTTCGCTGATTAAAAAATGTCATTTAAAATCTTATTCGATAGGCTTTTAAGATCAATTACTGAGCTTCAATATTATTAGTTTCTATTTCGCCCCTATTCTAAAATTTCTACAATTCAATTTATTATATTCTTATATATGAAAGAAGCCTATCCATTAGATAGGCCCTATATTAAAAGATCAAAAATAAAATATTATTAATTTTCTAGATCTAAATACCAAATGGTTTTGCCCCAAGAGTTATCTTTAATTTCTGGCATCATTTCACCCTGATTAAAATGACGCTTTTGCATGTCATTCGCTGGACTATACCATTCACCAGACTGTGGGCAAGGTTGACCAGCTTCACAACGTAAACGGTTAACTTCTCCCTCTATATTCCCATGTTCATCTAGCACCATATACTGGCTTCGAGCATAATCAACCAAGTCTTTTGGATAGTATGGTTTATCTCGATAACTACTGTCATCTATTCGTAAAATAACTGTAATTGCTGCCGCCTCTAATGCCCAGTAACCCGGAAACTGACTACTTTTATGACGATCATGATAGGGTTCTCTTTTACTTGCACCATACCACTCATCCATGTAAGTTGACATTAGAGCTGGACGGTCAACTTCATCCGCCGTAAACACTTTTTCAAGCTTTCTATATGGAAGTTGTCTTAAATAGCCTTCCGAGATTTCCCGATCTGGTAACCATGGAGAAACTAGTTTATCTAGTAAGGCATCTTGCTCATCATTTTCATAAGCCAGAAGCTCCATAATTATTTTTAAATGCTCAGGTTGAGCAAATAAAATAGAGAAACAAACTAACTGTAAAGCTTCCCAATATTCATCAGTTACCAGTTCTAAATGTGGCACTAGATGCCCATCACATTCTGAACTTTGATGAAAATTGATATGATGCTTTGCATAAAGCTGCCAATATTCCACTACCTTTGGAAAAAAATCAGCAAGTTCTTCTACTGTTAGACCAGCAGAATAGCTATAAAAAACACTTTTAAGGGATAGCTGAGCAATAGCATTTGAAGCATTCATTAACCCAACATAATAATCATCAGGTCCATGATCAGAATCATTCTCTAGATTATTTAAACCTATTTGAATATTTTTAAGATTGAAATCCAATCGCTTTTGATAATCTGAAAATTTTTGGTATGGTTCACGTTTAACTATATCCCATTCAGATTTATTCAAAACTTTTAACATATGCTGCAACCCTATTACTCAGGTAAAATATTATCAGGTAAAAAAATTAATGGCATCTGAATATTATGTACTTTTCCTTTTGAGCGGTCATGTTGTTCATATTGTTTGCCTGTAACCATATAAATTTCTCGATTATATGTGGTTGGATTCTTCCTACTTACCCGTGCACTTTGAATAGAGTCTGTTAGATAGTCTTTATGTGAAGCAGGGATAGTATTATCCGACTCTAATGATGAATATATCCATCGATGACTCATCTGACGACCTTTAGACTTAGTACCACTTAGCCCTGCTTTCCCTTGACTGCCCGTTAGAGCCCCTTCATTTTTTATAGAAGTTTCTGCACTAGTCGATCTTTGACCTAACCCTGACTGTTCATTGTATTCAGTCTTCTCATCAAAAATTTTACCAATCTCACTCCGATTACCTTCAATTGCTTTAGCATCAGAATCTGCCATTCCCGCTAAAAAAGCAAAATGGCCAAAAATACTTCCCTTTGTTTCACCAACCAAATATTTACGACCTTTATGACTTCCAAACCACAAATGATCTATACCAGTTTGGTTAATATCTTGTTTACGTATCCGGTCACCCGCTGCATTACGCTTTAAACGATCATGTTCTTCTATTAAACGTCCATTATCATTAATTTTACGTAAACCTTTTCGTCTTTCTTTTGAATAGTAATCCACAATATGCTCAGCAGGCACCCCCGTAGACCAACGCTTTTTTTTCGATTGTCTAATTTCTTGACTACGCTTTGTTTTATTAGCAGCAGAACTCTGAACAGTTGGAGCTTTATCTTTTACTTGCTGCTGTGCTCCACCTCGTTGATGACTTGAAGGTTGTTGAGATGAGTTTTTCCCTTTCCCTGCAACTGTCGTCTGTCTAGGCGGAACTTGACGTGTCGTCTTAGCTGCTGCTGTACTCGGTAATGGGGGATGCATATTCAACATTTGATTAACTGTTTTTTGAATTTCTGCAAACGCAGAATTCATATATTTTGGAGCATCTTTTTTTACTTGTTGAAGCATACGAATTACTTCGTTTATTTTGGGTCTACCCATTACTTGTTTTGCCAACCAAGAATCCAGAACATCTACAAATTCATCAATCATTTTATTGAGTAAAGAAAGGCATTTGTTTTTAAGTTGATTCCAATCCATTTCTTTTAATGCTTTTTTAGGATCTATCTTGGCATATTTACGCATAGCATCAAATACACGCTCTGCATTTGCACCACTTCTTGCAAGCTTAAACCCTGCTTTGAATGCATCTCCAAAACCAGGAATACATCCAATTAAAGTTATAACTAAATCTACCCATCCCATTATATTAGCCGGATTTGTGGCTACTAAGATAATTCCCTTAATTAAATCACGTAAATCAAATAATTGTCCTACAACCGGAACACATCCTAAAATTGCTGTAACAATAATTTGACTAGGCCCCGTACCGCTCCCATCTAGTAAGCCTAAAAACCACTTTCCCACATCATCATCTGCTTTTTTTAACTGCTGAGGTGTTACTCTTTGTGTTACAGGTTGTTTAGTTGCTTTTGCTGGTACAGAAGGTAAAGTCGCCATTAAATATCACCTTCTTGATAACTACGCTCGGATTCAGCTTCTTCATCTGTTAAATCTTTCGAATGCATTTCTTTATATGGTTTTGTCTCAGGTGTAATTTCATTTTCTAAAATATAATCATCATAGTAGTCATGTATTATTTCACTGTTATTTTGCATTTCTTCAATTTCATCATCAAAAAAATTATCTTTTAGATAAGCATTGTATGTATCAGAAAATGTTGCCCTCGCAAATAACACATCTTCTTCAGTACGTATTTTTTGCTCAGCAATAGGATTTTTCAAAAGATCTATAAAATGTTCTGGTTTAACTCTAATATCTTCACCATATAAAACTTTGGCTTTCTTACCTAACTCGATATTGTCAATTTTAGCGTAACCATTTGCATCCAACATACCTTTTTTACTGGTCCCATCTTCAAATAAAAGTTCATATGTTGCTTGTTTTACAGGAGATAAATCTTCATAAACATAATTAAGCTCTATTGAACCCGTATTTTTTCCTACTGCTGGCAAAGCAGGCAAAGTAGCAGAAGCACTCCCTCCTCCCATAAACACATGCTGCCCAGCTTTTACTTCAAACTTGCCACCAGTGACAGGGAAAATTCCCGAGCCATTAATCTTGATTTGAGACCCACCTGCCGTGATAACGATTTCTTTAGAAGCACTAATTTCAATTTTGTCTTCAGTTGAAATAATCTGAACAGCTTTACGGGCAATTAAGTCTGCTCCGTCACCCTGAGCCTGTATTTCAACTTTGCCTTTGCCTGCATAGAGTCTTGCCCCTTCTTGAGCTGCAAAAAGGCTGATTTTATTTTGGGCATGCGCAATCAGGTTCTTTTGAGTGGTCAGATTAATGCTATCACCAGCAGTTTGACTTAACTGAGCATCTGCGCTGAGGTGAATGTCTTCATTACTGGCTAGAGCAATACTGTTAGGTGCGGTCAATATCATCAAGGCTTGCTTAAAAGCAGCAGCTTTGTCTTGATCTTTTTCTTCAATTTGTTCTATGAAGGTTTTTAAGTTCTCAAGAACTTCCAATGGATCAGTTTGCTGATTTTTAGCAACTTCACTGAGTGCTTTGGCATTGCTAAGACCGCCTTCGATTTGTTGTTTGGCCTCATTTGCATCAAGGTGTACGCCTTGGGCTTGGTCCTGTTTATGGGTACTAACGAGTAAACCACTGCCAGCTCGAACCGCGCCCCACTGGTCTGTTCTGAGTTCGAAACCCTCACCACGACCATCACTTTCGGCTTTATCTTTTGGATGGCTTAAGTTACCCAAGTTGAGTTGGCTAGCCGCATGGCTGCTTTGGAGCTGGGCACTGATCTGACCTGTAGTGTCGTCAAAACGTAACTGGTTAAAGCCTTTACCATCGACTTCTTCGGAGCGGATGCCACTGAGCTTTTTAGTGTCAGGTAGCTGACCTTTCTGGTCAAACTGGGTTGGGTGACGTTCAGCTTCATGAATACGGCCCACCACAAACGGGCGGTCAATGTTACCGTCAAAGAAGTCGATCACAACAATCTCACCGACACGTGGTAAAAAGCGTGCGCCATAACCAACACCTGCCCATGGAGTGAGTACATCCACCCAAGCCGAGTCGGTGTCATTGTCGTTACTTCCTGCTCCACCGTCATGACTATGGTCATCAGTTCGAGTAAACAGGAAACGGACTTTAATGCGTCCCCACTGGTCGACATGAATGCTTTCACCTTCCAGTCCCACCACTCTAGCACGCTGCGGGTAAGCGGCTGGTCGGTGTTCTAGTGGATTATATTCAGGGACAGCTTTAATGTTGCGTCGAACGACATTCAGCTCAGTAAAGTGGCGCTGCTCAGGATTTTGGCTGTCGAATTGAGCGGCCTTAAGCTTGTCTTTTGGCAACAGACGCTCAAGTTGCTGTTGTAATTCTTTCGGTAAATTATTCTGGTTATAGTAGTGCTTGCTTAAAATTAAGAATTCTTTATCAGCACTATCATGTTGGTCGAGTTCTGGATGGTCATTGAGTTCAAACCAGTAACCGACCTGTGCATCGCGGACGTTACCTGAAACGGTAAACTGCTTAGAACTCAGGTGATGGTAAGCATTAATATGCTGGTTAAGCTGTTCGATCTGGCTATTGCCCGATGCTGTCGCTTGGTCTTCACCGTTTAAGTCTTGCATCCACGCAGGGCTGACGTGCCATGCATCTTCAAGGTTTAGGCTGGCATTGTCATAGTGTTCGCTGTGCTTTTGTGTGCCTTGTACGCTGCCACTACCCTCTTCTTGTTGTAGGGCATCGGCTTGCCAGCGTTGCACATGAACAGACGTCGGCTGTAAGCGGCGCTCAGCTTTAACTTGGGTAATGGTATCGAACTGTTCTGTCGCACTGCTGCGTTGGTAGCGTAGGCTACGACGGTCAAGGGCTTGGTAGTGCTGGTTCTCGTCAATTAAACGTAAGACTTGTGGCTGAATAGAAGCATTTGGATTTGCAACAAAAAGCTGAGATTCATCGATTAACCAGTTAATGCCTTCGCTACGCCATAGACGGGTTAAAAAGTCATAGTCGCTTTCGTTTGACTGCATCACAAATGGACGCACATCGTAGTCTTTACTTAAACCAGATGTGTCGAGCGTTAGACTTGAGGCAAACAGTGGGCTTTTACCCTGCCATTCTTTAAACAAAATTTCGCTAATATCGCGCACGCTTTTATTCATAAACACGCGGCTATTACGGCGTTTATGCCAAAGTGCAGTTGGGTCTTTTAAAGTTAAGTTATAAATGGTGAGTGAGCCGTCGCTTTGCCCCTGACTCGCTTCGGTAATAATACCTGTTGTTCTAAAAAACTGACCTGTGTCAGTGACCTGATCGACGGCAACCTGACAGCCAATAAATTGTTTTAATGCAATATGCGCGTTCGTCGACAGACACAGTAACTCAGCAACGCTACCTTGATTGAGCGTATGTTCGCCCTCAATGCGTTGTAAGAAGACTTGGTTATTTAATGATGCGTTGGAGAATTGCACATGAAGAACGCGGTTCTGTGCAACTAAACCTAAACTATCTAAAATTTGAAATATTTTATGGGACATCATTATTATAAAAACT
>Ga0209795_10001906_pt1 | contig 12234 bp, 9 predicted proteins | sample AgamicOrMarz_FD_187166 | JGI IMG/M metagenome (GOLD analysis project Ga0209795, IMG submission 187166) | Agave microbial communities from Guanajuato, Mexico - Or.Ma.rz (SPAdes) (version 2) | ecosystem: Host-associated > Plants > Phyllosphere > Phylloplane/Leaf | place: Guanajuato, Mexico...
CAACACTTCTACACCAGCAAGTTTCTCTAATTCTCCTAGCTCTGTCCGTATGCACCGTATGATTTTCAGTCCGTCCACCTGTTAATGGTCCGGCAATCCAAATTCCACCATTTTTTACAAACTGTTTTGCGCGTGCAATGTAGTCAGAAGATAAATATTGAATAAACGGGGTGAACAATAGTTTATAACCGTCTAAACTTGCTCCTTCAGGTATTACATCACGATGAATCCCCAACGATAAAATGCGTTTATAAAAATCTGTAAATAAATCGCGATGGTCCAAATCGCGATGCGGCTCGGTTTTTAAGAATACCTTGCCCCGATCAGAATAAGTTATCGCCAATTCTGCTTGAGTGGGTTCAGTCGATAAAATAATCTGTTCAATTTCTTTTCTTAGTTCTTCTACTTCTAATACATTCCCATAGCCCACTGTAGGTTTTCCCCATGCACTTACGACCGATCCATGCGGCTGTTCGCAGCCAGCACGCTGCTGTCTCCACAACCAATAACAAAACGCTTCGGCACCTAATGTATATGCAGCTACAGCTTCCGCTTTTAAATATCCATTTGGATGTGGACTGGCATAGCTTTCTAAGGATGCGGCATAGGATGGGCTTGTTTCCATTACCCAATAATTTTTTCCTTTTTTAAAGTTTCTCCACAAATCATTGATAAATATATAATTAGTATAGTTATTGATGGTAGTATAGGTATCAAATGAAGCAAAGTCTAAGTTTTTGTATAATCTTTCATTGTCCACACTGAAAAAAATAGAGCTGTTATGCGTAATTGGTGCACCTGAATATTTTCTAATGATGTCTGCCTGTTCATCGGAAAACTCTGCTATTTTCTCCATCGAAAAGATTTGGTACATCGTACTTAACGATGAGTTGTGTAAAAAAGGTACCGGTCCCGGCTGTGGAATCTGTTCAAAGCTATGATAATATTCACTCCAAATCTTAGTACCCCAAGCGTCATTTAGGTTTTCTATCGTTTCATAGCGATTCTTTAACCAAAGATGCCAGTGTTCTTTACAGGTATTACACATACATTCGCTAACATGACATTTAAACTCATTATCGATCTGCCATCCTATTACACCAGGCAGCGAGCTAACTGATTTTGCTAGATTTTCAGTTATGAGCGCTGCTCTTGCTCGAAAATATGGATGATTCGTACAAGCATGCTGCCGCGACCCATGTCCCATTACTTTGCCATCACGATCAACATACATTCGCTGTGGATGCCCATGGGTGAACCAAATCGGAGGGGTAGGCGTCGGTGTACACATGACTGTTTCAATGCCATTTTCATAAAGTCTTTCGATGATGTTAACAAAAAAGCTCAGATCAAACTTCCCTTCTTCTGGCTCCATTGTTGACCAAGCAAATTCACCCATTCTTACAACATTAATGCCTGTTTGTTTCATTAACCTAATATCTTCTTCAATTACCTTTTCATCCCAAAGCTCTGGATAATAGGCTGCTCCATGATATAATTTTTTGTCCACATTAATCACCTCGTCTTAGTTTTAAGACTATGTATCTACTCTTTAATATAAGACACAATCGGCAGCTGTAATTCTTTTATTCCTTCTATTACTAGTTTACCGACTTCTTTTGCTCCATGCTCACAAAAGTGTGTGTTATCCTGAATCCCATCAGGATAATTTGGATGTTCATTGGCAGCGAACCAGGTGAACAATTGTTTTGACGCATCGGGCCCTAATGTTTCATAAAGCTTTTCTGTTTTTTTCCATAAATTTATAAGTTGTACGTCAAGTGTTTCCGCTAACTGAATCATTGCACTTGGATAGTCTCCAAGAGTATTTACTAATCGTCCCTGCTCATCGAAATTTCTGCGGTGAACAGAAGTAACTAAGATCGGGTTTGCACCTTTCTCGCTTGCACCATTAACATATTCCGTCAAGTATGACTGATAGGTTGTAAATGGCTTAGTACCAAAGTCTTTTTGGTCATTATGTCCAAATTGAATGAACAGGTAATCGTTCGGTTGAATGAAATCAAGTACAATGCCTAAATACCCTATTTCAATAAAGGTATTGGTACTTGCTCCACCCTTTGCAAAATTATGAACTTTAATTTCCTCTGTAAAAAAAGATTGAAACACTTGCCCCCAGCCGGCCATTGGCGCCTCATTCCGCGGACAACTCGCCACGGTGGAGTCTCCTGCCAGAAAAAGATTGATAGGTTTTGAAGATGAATTACTTTTCACTTCTGGTCCTCCTTATCGAAAAATTTTTCTGCAAGCCTTTTTGCTAATTCATCATCCGATAATGGATTTCGATGAGTATTTTCCAAGTAAATGTGTTTTTCTGTTTCTGGCATCAAATATTCCTTGTACCATAAAAAGAATTCCGGGCTATCGCCATGCATTCGAACAAACTTCCCAGCTGCCTCTAGAGAATAAATGGTACTTTCTATGTTCGTTAACCAATCAGCACGATAAAAGTTCTCCCACTTCCCATGCTCAGCACGCTTTAACGCAAGTAGACCGTCTTTATAAGCGCTAATGGAACCGTATAACTGAACAAATGCAAGTGGATACTCCTCTTTACTATAAGAAAGATAGGCGTTACATAAAGCGATAAATCCCTGACAACCGGAAACATGTAATTCGACGTGTATCATAAACTGATCATAGAAACGAATCCGATCTTGCTCTAACAACTGACTCGATAATTCATAACATTGTTCTAACAACTGCTTCCAACCATGGACTGCTGTTTCACATTTTTCTTTAAACCAACAAACTTGTTCTGAAAAAGGAACCTCACCGGTGGCCCAGAACAGCTTTGGTTCATGTGTATTTATTTTTCCTTGCAACCAATGCCCAATGATCCGTCTTGCAGGATGGTGATAAAATTCTTCACCTGCTTTGTCATCTGCATGGGGACCATATGAAATCGTATTTTCGAAGTAGCTTTTGTAAAGCTGAGAAATATCTTTCGTTTTTGATGTAAATAGACGGCTAATAAACGCTTGTAAATGTTCTTCTAGCTCTACCTTACCATTACTCCATAACTCCCTAACCATATCTAATGGATAAAGATGTTGACGAATATTTCCGCTGTTTAACAGTAAATAGGACAAAGCACTGGCTTCGAATGCCTTTTCTACTTCTTCCTTTATCAGATCTGGAGGACATGGAAACATGGTTAAATGATTAGAAGCCTGCAGGTCATGAAACGTAATATGATAGTAAATTCCATGCTCCCCGGAATCATCAGGAGTTGGCAAAGCAGGGATTCGGTAGTTTTCATTCCCCTGTCTGCGGGAGACCATCTTACCATAGCCATTATCTGCCCAAATCTTAATGATTCCATCAGGTACATCGATATGACCCGCTTTGTATAATTCAGCAATTTCTCCATATAGAGCCATGGAACAAACAGGCTGTTCTACTGATTGGCATAGCATTTCATATTGCCGTCTGACCACTTTAGAAATCATCCTGCCCCGTTTTTTGGGATTATCAAATTCTGGATCATACAACCAAAAAGGCGCATCCCCTTGCCCCCTAAATGATAATACCCAGACAATTTTGTCATCTTTTTGCTCCTGAATCGCTTCTTCCCATAATGATTCAAATAACTCCGGATGTTCTTTATAGCTTGGTTTTTTACCAGGAAATGCCCTTAAGAACATTTCAGCACCTAACGGTTCAGCGTGATGATGGGTCACCCACAAACCCATTTCAGTTGCTAAATCTGCATGAATCCCATATCTCGGGAGATCCGTTCCTGGGATGACCATATTACCTCCGCATCGTAATAATGCTTCAAATACGGGATGCCATACCTCTTTGGTTGGCGGGTATTCTTCCTTCCACCCGATGAGACAAACTTCATCATTCACAAACCAGCCACGGTATTTTACTTTCTTTTCCAGGGAATCAAATTTAACAGTTGGAATATGTATGTTCGTTTTTGGTTTAACAGGAATATCTGCCCAAAACCAAAAAGGGTCAACCTCTAAATATTGGTGGCTGTATTGCAGCAAACCGTAGATGATTCCTAAATCATCATAACCGATAATATGGAATGACCATTTTCCGTCATTTTCCTTAAAACGAAAGCTAAAAGCTTCTGGTCTAGCAGGACATTCTTCATCTGTTTCCGCAAATCTAATGACAATATCAGCGTTATCAATATTTTCAACAATTGGTGATATTCCAAATACCTTAAGATGGTCTCTGCTAATCATATCTAGTGCGTGCTTGACTGGAGTTGATATCTTTTCTGGTACGGAAAGAATTGATTGACCATCGATCACCACATATGAAGGCTTCACTTTTACTCCTCCTTTTTACAAACATTACCCTACCAGACAATAAATCTATGGATTCAAAAGAACCTGTGGAAGCTTGCCACATTCCACAGGCATATAGATCTACATATTTTTATTTTCTCTTTTTAAAAGCAGTGATAAAAAGGCTAACACAAGCCCTTGTCCCCATCCCTGTACTCGTTTCTTTGGAACGTCTTTATATCCGTTGGCATCATACATGACAGCTGTTCCTGCTGATACCCCCATAACGGAACCGTCTTCTCTTATTTGACCAAGGATTCCTGCGATCGATTTTTGTATATATTTGTTATATAATTTCCCTCTCGTTAACAATGCAGCGGCAATCCCGGCTGAACCAGAGGTTTCAAGATAAGAAGTAGGGTCGTCAACAATCGTATGCCAAAGACCTGTGTCTGATTGTATGCGAACTAAAGCACTTAACTGATCACGTAACGACCCTTGAATAATCATAAAAGACGGATGCTGAACCTCAATCAGTTCAAGTGCCCGCGCCATAGTGTACGCTGCCCAGCTGTTCCCTCTAGCCCAAAAAATTCCTGACATATGGTTTTGCCCAAGATTATCCCAGCCATGGTAATAAAGGTTTGTGTTGTCATCCTGAAGAAACTCTTCATGTCCATGGTATTGCTTTAGTCCAAAGTTGAAATAATCATCCCGTTCTAACAGGTGTCCTATTCTCAGCAGAAAATATCCTGCCATAAACATGGTATCGACCCATGCTTGTTCCGGAAATTGATATTTGCTTCCATTGACAGTATGCTGAAGGACACCATCTGCAAATCGCTCGGCATCGTGAAGTAAGTAGTCTGCCATTTGAATCGCAAATTCAATATACTTTTCTTCATTTGTTGCTTTGTACAAAGTTAAAAGGATATGACCAATGGAAGAAGCATTTACGGTTAACCTTGGAAGCCCATCTTCTAATTCTGCGTCTACCCAATCTTTAATATATTGAAGATACCTCGTTTCACCAGTTGCTTCATATGCTTCGGCTACACCAAAAAAGGCTACTCCCCCTGGCCAGTCCCAACTGAAATCCATATTGAAGGTCCTTTCGACAACACGGTCAATTGCCTGAGAGACCTTGTTTTCCTCAAGTAATAATTGCGCCATACTTATCCTCCTTGTGTGGTCAATGTATTATTTGGTTAACGAAAGATCTACGCTATTTTTCAATAATTCATTTATTTTAATTGGTTTATTTTCTTTAACGGACCGCCATACACCTTCACCAACAGCGATTGAGTATGCGCCTGCTTCTGCACCTGCTAAAATTGGGTACGGGCGAGCCTGATCTACCCCTAAGAAGAGATCTTCCAACAATACAGGATCTCCCCCGCCGTGTCCGCCTCCTGTTTGGAGAACGTGAATGGTCTCCTTTGCCCCGCCAAATAACGGATAGAACTCAATTGTTTGTTCCGGAATGGAAAATGGAATCCGAGTTGGTTCATGGAATTCAGTTGTTTCAATTCTTCCTTTGGTACCGTTAATCGCTAAACGGTACCCTTCATAAGGAAGCGAGAAATTTACGGAATAGCTTAAGAATGAACCTTTATCATACTTAACAGTGGCAACATACGTATCTTCGATTTCAATTTCATGGTCAAAGATACAGGAATCGGGACGATAATCGGTATAATTATGTGCCGATTTTTCGATGCTATCAGCTTTAATATGGTCATCTTTAACTCTTATATTGTTTCGGCGATTGGACCAGCGCATGTAGTATTGACACAAGTGTTTTTCTTCGCAAGTACTGCAGTAGCGGTTGTCCGTTGAGCTTGGATTAAATTCTCCATCTTTCCCAAAGTAATTTAATGCACCATATGCAAACACCTCTTCTGGTTTCTGATCTAGCCACCAATTCACTAAGTCAAAATGGTGTGTCGATTTATGAATCGATAACCCGCCTGAAAAATTCCGATTACGGTTCCATCTTTTGAAGTAGCTGGCGCCATGATAGGTATCAATATACCAATTTAAGTCAACGGAAGTTACTCTGCCTATTTTTCCTTCTAGAATGAGTTCTTTTATTTCTCGGTGAAACGGATTGTAACGATAGTTAAACGCCACGATTACTTTTCCCTTACTCTTCTTTTCCGCTTCTACTACTCTTCTTGCATCCTCTGCTTTCGTGACCATTGGCTTTTCTGTAATAACAGTCAAGTTATTCTCTAATCCTTGTAATATATAATTAATATGGGTATCATCTCTGCTCGTTACAATTACGGTGTCGGGATTTGTTTCTTCTATCATTTGTTGGAATTGATCGGGATGATAAGAGGGTACCGTTTTTAGTTCTCCAAAACTATCCTTGCAAATCTCGATTCTTCGTGGGTCACTGTCTAGTACTCCTACGATTTGGTTATTTGAACCAAATTCATGAAGGATTGAATTGATGAACATTCCTAATGCTCTATTACTCAATCCACAAACGACAACTTTATTCATTGTTCTTCCCCCTATTAATTAAGAAGATCATGTTAAAAAACCCCCATTAAAGTTTAGACATCACTTTAATGGGCAGCTTTTTATTATGATTTCGCTCTTAGGAACTTAACCATCCACCATCAACTGCTAGAATATGTCCATTTACATAGTTAGCAGCATCTGAAGATAAGAAAATGACAGCTCCCTTTAAATCCTCTGGAGTTCCCCAGCGTCCTTGAGGAATTCTTGCTGTAATAGATGCATTTCGGTCTGCATTTTCTCTGATCGGTGCGGTATTATCTGTTGCGAAATATCCTGGTGCAATGGCGTTAATATTAATTCCCTTGCCAGCCCATTCATTCGCAAACGATTTGGTTAAGCCCGCTATAGCATGCTTACTAGCAGTATAAGCCGGCACTCTTAACCCGCCTTGAAATGAGAGCATGGATGCAATGTTAATGATTTTGCCAGAACCTTTTTCAATCATATGTTTACCCGCTTGGCGGCAGATTTGAAAAACGGCATTTTGATTCACATTAATCACATCTAGCCAATCTTCATCTGAATAGTTTACTGCTTCGGCCCTTCGAATAATTCCGGCATTGTTCACTAAAATATCGATACGATCTGTTATTGACAATGCGCTTTCGACCAATTGACTTGCAGCACCTTGTTTTGATAAATCTACTTTTAATTCATGAAAAGTTCCACCGATTGATTCTATTTGGTTTCGGGTTGCGGACATATCACTCATGCCTGCACCGATTACAACAGCCCCTGCCTCGGCTAATCCAACAGCCATTCCTTGTCCAAGACCACGACTAGCCCCTGTGATTAAAGCAACCTTTCCTTCTAATGAAAAAAGTGATGTCAAGACTTTCTCCCCTTTCCTGCTGATCTTATTTTTTAATGGATGTGTTAAACTTGTCTGTTGATTTGCGCTTCAGGCGCTTCGCTTTCCACTCCAATCAACTTAATTACAAAATCGACAATGTTCTTAAACACAGCTTTTTAATTAGCTTGTTGAAATTTTCCCTTTAGAAAAGCGATACTTTCGTCAATATAAGGTTCTTTTGTTTCTTCCAATAAGATATTGATAAATGGTTTCTTCTTATTAATCATATTTAAAATGAAATCATAGTTTAATAGTCCCTTACCCACCGAAGTAGGTATTAACTGATTATCTTCGACGATAAAATCCTTCGCATGTAAAACTACTACTCTGTCACCCAATAACTCCATTGCTTCCTGTAAAATCTCTTCTTGATTTTTGTACGTATCCATCGTTAGGAGATTTACTGGATCTAGAATCACTTGAAGATTATTTGAATCGATAGTATCTAACAATCTTCTCAATACCTTTGGAGAATAGACAGGGTGGTTCACCCCTGGTTCGATTCCAACGATAACACCAAATTTTTCTGCTTCTTGTACTAACTCGCGGACACTTTCAACTACTTCTAAAAAGGGTTCTTCTTTGAAGTTTTCTTCGGTATAGGAGATTTCAGCGTTTACATTACCCGTTTCAGTTGCAACGATGCTGCAGCCAAAATCTCTTGCATAACGGATATGCTCTTTGAATCGCTCTATTCCTTTTCTTCTTTCAACTTTGTCTGGATGAATCATATTGAAATAGCACCCTAACACAGCAATTTGTATATGATGTTTCGAGAATTCTTTGCCAATATAGCTGGCTAAACCTGGACTTAAACTACCAAATTCAGTATTAATAGTTTCTATTGATTTACTTATAGCTAACTGGACAGATGTGAGCCCTTTACTAGCAATTTCTTTAACTAATTCTTCTAATGGACGGTTTTCAATATCATGGGCTCTTATGCCAATATTCAAATGGATCACCTCACCTATCTCTTTTAAACTAGGTATTTTATTATCGTAAATCATCCATTTTTACATGATCCATATCTGTATAAGTAATATTTTCACCGCACATTCCCCAGATAAAAGTATAATTACTTGTAGCTGTTCCTGTATGGATTGACCAACTTGGTGAAATAGCAGCCTGTTCATTTTTCATGATCAAATGTCTAGTTTCATCGGGTTTCCCCATGAAATGGAATACACGAGTTTCCGGGTCCATATCAAAGTAAAGGTATACCTCCATCCTCCGTTCATGGGTATGACAAGGCATGGTATTCCAAACACTCCCAGGCGAAAGCATCGTTAGCCCCATTTGCAGCTGACAGCTTTCGCAGACATTCGGGTGTACATATTGATAGATTTTACGTTCATTCAGTGTTCCTGAGGCACCTGCTTCCAAAGGTGTAATTTCGTTGATGTCGATTTTTACGGTCGGATATTTATGATGTGCAGGGGTTGAGTTAATATAAAATTTTGCAGGATTGTTAGGGTCAACCGAACGGAATAACACCTCTTTGATTCCTTTACCAACATATAATCCGTCTCTACGCTGCATATTGTATTCCTCACCGTCTAGGATGACAAAACCATCTCCACCGATGTTAATAATCCCCATTTCACGACGTTCTAAGAAGTAATTAACTCCTAGCTCTTTATCGAGTTTAATCGTTAGTTCCTTATCAGCAGGTGTAACCCCGCCAAAAATCATTCGGTCAACATGAGTGTAAGTTAGATGTACCTGACCTTCTTCAAAAAGTGTTTCTACTAAAAATTCTTTTCTTAATTCTTCAGTAGTATACTTTTTCATATCCTCTGGGTGATGTGCATATCGAGTTTCCATTGAGCATTCTCCTTTTCTATTTTTCTCTTATATTCTGTGATATAAGTACTCTACTAATGAAAGAATTGCCATTGATTGTCCGTATGGCATGGCAGTGACAGGAATTTCTTTATAAAACTCTTGTGTTTTCCCCATCGCTGTACCAGCAGAAACGTTTTGTAATTCTCCGTTTTCAGTAATATTTTCAATCACCGCTCGAATTGCCTTTAATCCCATATCCATATATTTCTTATCAACATAGCGTTTACGGACAGATCTTAATGTTCCAAAAGCAAATCCAGCTGTACAAGAAGCCTCTACATAGGAGGCAGGGTCTTGCAAGAGAGTGTGCCATAAACCGTTTTCATTTTGGCATATCTGTAATGCTTCTAATTGTCTATCTAATGTATCGATTAATACTTGACGAACCGGATCCTTTTCAGGTAGTTCAACTAAATCCAAGAACTCAGGAATGGCAATGGTTACCCATGAATTCCCACGACCCCATAATGCTTCTGCAAAGTTATGATTTCCTTCAAACGTCCAGCCATGGAACCAGAGTCCCGTTTTTTTATCAAATAAATATTTGATATGTATTAAGAATTGCTTCTTTGCTTCTTCAACATATTCCGGTTTATTTAACAATAAACCAATTTTTGTTAAAGGCAGAACGCTCATCATCAAGGTGTCATCCCATAATTGCTGGTAATTCTCATTACCAAAAACAACATGCTGAATACCGCCATCCTTTGTCCGTGGCATATCATGATACAACCATTCACCCCATGTTTCTAAATAGGGAAGATAGGTTGGATTACCTGTTTCTTCATACAAATATGCAAGCGTTAACATTTGTACCATCGTATTAACGTTCTTTTCAACTGGAGGCTCTTTGAATTGATCTTCAAACCATTTAAAGATGATTGATAAAACTTCTTCTTTTTTTGTTAATTTATAATATTTGACCATTCCATACAGGCCAACTCCTGCTGTCCATTCCCAATAGTTAAAGCTTTTGTTATCAATTTTTCTTCCATCTGCAAGTGGAATTGCATATTTCCCGTCAGGATCATTTAGATTAACTAGGTTATCAATTAGCAGCTCGATCTTCTGCTCAATTTCCTGTCTATGCATTTTGATTACCTCCTTAGTATTTTGGTTCATTTGACAAAATGAATATATAGAATACATGGTATGAACATTCAACTTAATTATATGGAAACGATATTTAGGATAAAATTTAAAATTCAGTTTTCTTTTATTAAAAAACAGTGTTTCCTAATGCAAGTTAATAGCGAAAAAACTCCTTCGGTTCTTTTAGACCGTGATAATAGACTTAAATAGCCATTTTTGATAAAAGAGTACACTGTATTTTTATCATTAATATCTGAATTTTAAATTTAGTATTCAGAATAATTGAAATATAATAAAAAGTGCTTTTAACATCTTTGATTCTAGCTGAATTGGGTAGCTACTACATTAGGCATGAGTGCTCGTTAAGAGAGGTGATTATATATTTTTTTGAAAGCGCAATCATAGATATTGTCTTTTCCCGACTATTAGAAAATTAATTTTTAAGGAGGGTAATTAAAGTTGAAAAAACATTCAATTACAAAAAAGTTTCTAGCCACTGCTGTTGCCTTACCCCTGTTGTTATCAAATTTTTCAGGTGTTTCAGCAGAAACGATCAAGCAAACTACAAAACAAGGCCAGGGAATCCAATTAGAATATCTTGATCGTGGATTAGTTGCTGTTCCCACATCTCAGGGTGTATTTTTGAGCTGGAGATTGTTAGGGAATGAAGTGAAGGGGTACTCCGAAACGGGATTGACCGGTGTAAATTTCAATGTGTATCGGGATGGTAAAAAGATCGCGACGGTCAATGACAGTACCAACTTTGTTGATAAAGAAGGGAACTCTGCTTCTAAGTATTATGTAAGTTCTATCCTTGATGGAAAAGAATTAGATCAAAGTTCTTCCGTTACGGCATGGGGAAAAGCCTATTATGATTTACCCCTAAATAAACCGGCCGATGGTGTCACCCCAGCAGGTGAAAGTTATACTTATTCGGCTAATGATATGAGCGTTGGGGATGTTGACGGTGACGGACAATATGAATTCTTTGTCAAATGGTATCCTTCCAATGCAAAGGATGTGTCACAGGTAGGCTATACCGGCAATACTTATATTGATTGCTACAGGTTTGATGGAACACTTCTTTATCGAATTGACTTAGGTGTTAATATTCGGTCAGGTGCACATTATACACAATTCTTAGTATATGATTTTGATGGCGACGGAAAGTCTGAAATTATGTTTAAAACTGCTCCTGGTACAAAGGTTATCAAATTTGATAAAGAAGGAAAGGTAACTTCCGAGAATTTTATTAAAATGTCTAAAAAAGACATTGCTGCTGGGTATAGCAATAATGATGATTACCGCTTGAGCAGTAAAGATTATTATAATCATGTTGTTAATATGTTTATGGACTGGGATAAGCATGAAGAAGTAGTAAAGGGTAACTGGCCAAAAACACTTGAAGAATGTTTTGGAATTGAAAAGAAATATGACTATCCGCTATCTAAAGAGGACGCTGAAAGTTTAGCGGATTATTTCATGGATGTATATGCACCAACGAGAAGCGCCCGAAACAATTTAAGAGCATTTGAAGGCTTTATTGTTGATGGACCTGAGTATTTATCAGTCTTCAATGGAGAAACTGGTGATGAAATGGATACGATTGAATATAAACCGGGACGCCATGATGATGGT
>Ga0209795_10001910_pt1 | contig 12221 bp, 17 predicted proteins | sample AgamicOrMarz_FD_187166 | JGI IMG/M metagenome (GOLD analysis project Ga0209795, IMG submission 187166) | Agave microbial communities from Guanajuato, Mexico - Or.Ma.rz (SPAdes) (version 2) | ecosystem: Host-associated > Plants > Phyllosphere > Phylloplane/Leaf | place: Guanajuato, Mexico...
AAGATTACGGCAAAGATAAATGCAAAAACAAGCACGAGAAAGACTATGGCAAAGACAAACACGAAAAAGATTACGGCAAAGATAAATGCAAAAACAAGCACGAGAAAGACTATGGCAAAGACAAACACGAAAAAGATTACGGCAAAGATAAATGCAAAAACAAGCACGAGAAAGACTATGGCAAAGACAAACATGAAAAAGACCATGACAAAGATAAAGTTGTCTTTTATGAGAAGGACTACGATAAAAATAAATGCAAATGCAGTAAAAGTTATTACAATTAAGCTATTTGAATTGTAGTGTTCATAGTTTAAAACTAAGTAATTGAAGAAGGGTTATTAACTTTTAAGTTGATAGCCTTTTTTATGACCCAAAACTTTTTGTTGTATATGTACTTTTAGTAATTACAAAATCCAGGATTAACTGCTAATAAAAAACCACATTGAACAAGAAAAACTTGTCCAATGTGGTTTTTTATTACGGCTGATATTTTAAAAATAACAATTTTTGTTACGTTTTTTATTTTGATTATTACAACCAATGCAAAATGTTTTTTGAATGAAGGCGTTTAGCGTTCCAGCAGTAGTAGCAGATGGATTCGAAACAGTTAATCTTTCAAAATTTTCAACTTGAAAAGCTCTTGTAGAACCTGCAGGTATAGTCGCTGAGATAGGTAGTCTAGAACCTCTTACAAAAATTGAAACTGTAAGACCAGTAGCTACAGCTGATAACTGAAGAAGTGTTTTGTTATGATTTTTAGTGAAATCTTCAAAAACATTTACATCTACAGCATTAGCAGGAACTGCGATAGCTAATGGAATGTTTCCTGTTAAATTAGTTCCCGAACCTTCAATTGTATGATTTTCAACGAAGAATTTTTCATTGTCACTTTTCTTGCTATATGAACCTCTATATGGGTAAGAAGATTCTAAATAATATACTTCATCGTTTTTATTATAATGACGATAGCTTTTTATAATGATCACCCCTTTTTTATTTATACATTATTTTATTCATTTATCTTCCAATGGTTTGTGTGCTTGTCCAGCAATAGTAAATTTCACAAAAAAATTTATCATCCGATTATCCAATGTTAAGTGAAAAATAGTTAGGGAAAGCAGATCAGGAGAAAATACTTTTATTTGAGAGATAGTAAAATTCCGGTTAGAAACCTTGTAGGTACCAGCTATTTGTTTGTGTACAGATATACTTGTCCAATCCTTCTCAATGGGTTCTGAATATTATATTAGGAATTCATTAATTGGGAGGAATGTTAATGTTTTTTTGGCTTTCTTTAACCACCTCTGTATTTATCATTATATTGTTATTTTATACAGTGAAATATATTATTACTCTTTTCCATTCAGAACCTCCAGCAGCTTTTGAACCAAATCAATTAATTATTAAATTTAATGAAAATGTATGTGAGCATAGAGCAGCGGAGATTCACCGTAAAAATAAATGTGAAATTTTAGAGAAAAATAACAGATTGGGATTTCACCTCGTATCTACAACAAAGAATGTAAAAAAGCTTATTGATATCTATAATAAACTTGATGAAGTGGAATATGTAGAACCCAATTATATTTTCAAAGCTTCTTATGTACCTAATGATTCCTTTTATCCTTTTCAATATGGTCCTCAAAAAGTACAAGCTCCTTCTGCTTGGGATGTGACTAGAAGTAATAGTGGTATAAAAATTGCAATTGTAGATACAGGTGTCCAACTTAACCATCCTGATTTAACTTCAAAACTTTTGCCAGGTTATAACTTTGTAGATGGTAATACAAATCCAAGCGACGGAAATGGACATGGGACTCACGTAGCTGGTATTGCTGCTGCAGCAACCAATAATGTTTCAGGTATTGCTGGCATGGCTCCTTTGGCTTCTATATTGCCGCTTCGTGCACTTGATAATACTGGTAATGGTATCCTAAATAATATTGCGAATGCCATTATATATGCAGCCGACCAAGGCGCTCAGGTGATCAATTTAAGTTTAGGAGGTTCTCAGGGTTCCGTTACATTAGAAAATGCTATCAATTATGCTTGGGGTAAAGGTTCGGTTATCCTAGCTGCTGCTGGTAATGAAGGAACTAATACATTAACCTATCCAGCATATTATGAAAATGCAATCGCTGTAGCTTCCACAGACTCAAATGATCAGAGATCTAGTTTTTCAAATTATGGGACATGGGTAGAAGTAGCAGCCCTGGTTCTAACATTTTATCGACCTATATTGGCAGTAACTATGCGTATTTAAGCGGTACCTCCATGGCCTGCCCGCACGTAGCCGGATTGGCTGCCTTGTTAGCAGCTCAGGGAAAAAATAACGTGGAAATTAGAGAGGATATTCAATCTACAGCTGACCCCATTCTTGGCACAGGTTCATATTGGACTTACGGACGAATTAATGCAAATCGAGCAGTTCGCTAAAGTTAAAAAAACATCTTCAATCCAATTAGTACCCTCTTACTTGTTGATTAATAATCTTATTTGATTCACATTCTCCTTTAACCATCGTTTCTCCCCACCTACACATTCTTTAGCTTTCATAAAAATCACCTCTTGTTTCCCTTCTAATCAATTATTTTTAAAGAAACAAGAGGTTACATTTCATATTTACATATGTTCTTACATAGTTAGTTTACGTTCATTAATCATTGTATAAACTACTTCTTCATTGCTCTCTAAAAGTTCTTTAGTAGTGGTGTTATGATTTTTTGCATGACGAGAAAAATTTGCTTTGCTATACCAATGATGACATAGAGGACATGGCAATTCATTTTCAATCTCATAATCAATTGACGTCCATCTTGTAGAAGACGAGGAAGGTTTGCCTGTATTATTTCTTGTATACGGGATGCTCTCAAGATGTATAGGATTTTGTATACGCTCTGTAGTCACAGCAGCTTCATTTGTAATCTTGTTGTATAGACTATCTTCTAATTCTTCTCTAATCAGTAAGAACCCGGCTTCTGACATAGATAGTCCTAACTCATCACAAAGTTGGCGGAATTGCTCATATATACTTTCCGGCAACCTAATAGGCAACACCTTACTTGGTTCTTTTGTTTTTGACTGACGAGCGTACTTATCTAATTTCCCCAACTCCATCACCTCATATATACAATTTGTATACACATTCAATACAGAGGCTTTATCTTCCTGCCACCTTTCCAACCACATACTATATACATTATGTAGTTGACGAGTTTTTTTATAGAGATATTAATGAATCAGTAGGTTTTTCATTATGAATAAAAAATGAACATTAGAACAAACTAGTCATGATGTACAAAAGCATCATGACTAACTTCTAATTATGTCACAGAAAAACCTATTGGTTCTTGATGAGCCAGTAGGTTTTTCTGATTTTGAAATATATATGATATACACTTTTACTTAACATAAAACACGTTCTAGGAACGAAAAATCTTATCGTAGAAATGTGCAAACCATTTAAACATGGTAACATTGTAATTTATAGAAATTATAGAAATTTTAAGGATGGTATTATGGGTACATTTAGTTCAACAGGATTGCTATTATTCTTAATAATTATTAGTTTAATAGGACTCTTAGTTTTTAAACTTGTTAAGAAATTAAAAAAGAAATAACTAACAAAAAAGGCCTACTATCGTAAAAGAGTAGGTTCTTTTTATTACTAGTTAAGGTTAAAATCTCAATTAACATAATGAAAATTATAAAAAGACGCCATAACTTATTTAGTTTATTTTTCAAATAAAAACTACAAAATGACAACAGCCCAAGCAATTTTAATATTTAGGCTTATAATGGTCAATGTAAAATCATTATAAATTTAAAGAGGAGTATAGCCATGAAAAAAGCAAAAAAATCTTCAGTTAAAAGAAAATGCAGATTAAAAGTAATATCAAATAATTCATGTGAATTATCCAAGAAACCCTAAGTCTTAGCTTAAAAACAAATAATAGGTAAACATCAAGTAAACTAATTTTTATAGTATCAACGCTTAGCACCTGTAATTAATTTGAATATCATAAATCATAATCACCCTATCTGTAAGAATAAGAAAGCTACTGACAATTGTTCGCCAGTAGCTTTCTCTATTTTAACTTGTATAAGACATACAAAGTTAGTTAACATAATGGACTTTATCTTAAATTACATAAATTATTTATGATATCTATTTCCTTGTTATTTAAATCATAAATCGTTTTAATGATAAAATCGTGTTGAAACATCTGAATACACTCCTATCCTTTTAATAAACTAATTAGGTACAATGTTTCTTTCTCTTGTTAATTGTTTATAGCATTCATCCTTAGTTATTTATTAATTTTTGCTTTAGAACCGCTTTATTTCTTATAAACACAATACCAATTAAAATAAAAATAACTAATGGCATTAAAGCCATTATTCCTTGTCCTGCATTCAAAAGAGTAAATATCGCTCCTATCATAATTAGTGCTAAACCTACAGAAGAAAATATAGAGAATTTTGAATTCCAATATCCAAAAAGCAATCCTAGAGCACCCAAAATCTCTAAACCTCCAATTACATACATAAATCCTAGAGAATAATTGTATACTTTTGTAAATTCATGTACGACCATATCACTAGCTGCTAATTTCGTAATTCCAGATACTAAAAAGTCAATAACCAATAGCCCTTGGATAATCCTTGTAACCCATAGCATAATAGACACTTCCTATCATATTTTAGTAAAACCCTTTGGAAATATATGATAATTAGTTTGTATGTATGTATTCAAAAACCGAAAAACCTACCTTTGAGTCGGAGAGGTAGGTTTTTCAGTTTTTAAGCTATAGTTGAATTCATGGCTAGCTCTTTTATTCGATAGAATCCCTTAATTTATTTCTTAATTTGTCAATCCATGTTTCTTCTGGAAACTCAGCTAGGAATGAGTCAGCAAATTCTGCTATATCATTTCCTACTACATCTCGTACATTTAATCCATCACTGGCACTATTCTCGAACATCTCTAAAATATTCTTTAAAAGCTCTAACATGCCTGCACCTTTAGCAAAGTTCCACATATAACTTTCGATTGCTTTCATAGCCTTTTTGTATTCTTCAGGTAATTCATTCACTCTTTCTTTATATACACGATATTCTCGTTTTTCTCCAACCATCTTTTTAAACATTTTTTTGCTCCTTTATTTCATTCATTTTTTCTTCCAAGAATGACCAACGTTTCCAAAACTCATTTAATTCTTGTTCTCCTTTAGCATTTAGTGTGTAGAATTTTCTCGCGGGCCCAAGTTCAGATTTTTTCTTCTCAACCTCCACGAGACCTTTTTTCTCTATTCGAACAAGAATCGTATAGACAGTTCCTTCCACAATCTCATCGAAACCTAATTCATTTAGATATCTAGTTATTTCATACCCATAGGTTTCTCCTGTTTGAATCTTTTGAAGTACTACTCCTTCAAGAACTCCCTTAAGCATTTCAGTTAAATCCTTCATATATCCTCCTTACAATCTACTTAGTATTACTCATTACTACTATATAGTATTACAAAGTAGATAATGTGTTAAACTTTTTTAAAATTTTTTATAGTTAACAGGAAATTTGAAACCCAGGACAGATAAATTTTGATATTTTGAGCAAACTACTCAAGAAGAAACGGGGCAGAGGCTTATACAATCTAATTACGAAAAGAGAAAAAACTACTGAACATGGCCAGTAGTTTTTTCCCTTTTTAAGATGTATATGGTATACATGCTTAGTTAACATAATCGTTATTCTAGGAAGTTAAATATTATGTAGTTAATTGTTTAATCCAGGAAGAAGACAGAAGCTGTTTTTGAAAGGCACTGCTCAACACGATCAATTTAGACTATCTAAAGTCAGACAAAATTTAGAAGCGACCCAGAAAAAACTTAATGAGTTCAAAAAACATGAGAAAATGGTTCGCATAGAGAAAAAATATGTCTCAACTATGAGCAAGGAAGTAGAAGAGCTCAGCAGCATGGAGAAAAAGCTTGATGAATTAGACAGAAACCCAGGAGAAAAAGCCAAACAACTTGCCTCGAAAAAAGCTCGTCAAGATTATGAAGAATTGCAAAGTGAAGCTAAATATGGACGTGAAAATCTAAAAGAACTGGCCTATAAAGGGCAACAAGATTTACAACAACAAGTCCGTATGAACACAATGAAGAAAACAGTCGTCCCGTGGTTAGAAAAAGAAATAAAAACACATGAGAGCAACATAAACGCTTTAGATACCGTTTTTAATGCTATTCAACAAGCTATTTATAGTCAAGAACAAGCACAACAGAGACATCAGTTTGGAAGGATGAGAAGCATAAATATAAATAGATCTAAAAATCATGAACTAGAACTTGACCATTAATAAAAGAAGGCTTGTTCAACAGATATATAAACAAGCCTTCTACTTGTAAATTCAATAAAGTTAGTAATTTGAATGACTATTATGTCGACAGTTACAATTATGATTTTGGTGATGATTATTATTACTATTCTTACAATTACACCGGTTAGTACTCTGACCATAATTATCATAAGAGTTATGATCGTTATTATAGTTATGACTATGTCTACAACAAGAGCAACCACCAAAATTATTATTGTGGTTACAGCGACGGCGTCTACAACCACAAAAGAAAATATTGTTCCAACAACACATACATATCCCTCCCCTTAATCTAGATAAAATATTTTATTCTTTTAGTTTTTTTTAGCTTGTACTATTGTCACCCATATAAAAAAAGCTTCTGGATGTTTGATTCAGAAGCTTTTTACTATAAATCATCAATTATGAAAGTGAACAAAAAGAATATTTTTATAACTTAGCATTTATTAAGGTTTAAGTGTTTGAAGTATTATCGACTTGACCTTGATCACTAATATCTGGGTCACAATTATTATTTATCATATGTGCCACTGAAGGAGATGTATTGCCAAAAGAAAAACAGGCCCCTACTGATTTTGAATTAGCTGTATGACTATTTTGAACGTTGTTACCTATATCTAAATTCGCGTTTTCTGTAACTCCATTAGCATTAAAGTTTTGAACATTAATATTGCATGGCATAAAAAGTATACTCCTTTATTATTAAACTTGCCCTGATATCGGCATAGAAGGGTTTGCAATTTGATCTTGGTCACTAAAGTCGGGATCAAAATTCCCATTAGCCATCCAAGACGTAGAAGGAGAGAAATTACCCATAGAAATACAAGCTCCTACCCATTTTGAATTCGCTGTATGACTATTGTGTACTGTATGACCAAAATCTAGATTTCCGTTTTGTGTAATCCCATTAGTCAATACATTACCAACAATAATAGAATAAGGCATAAACCTACTCCTTTCTCTTTTGAACACTTATTGTAATTTATGCTTCCATTCTTTATTAGGTAACTTGCCTAACACAAATAAAATAAATATCAGCCTAAAATACCTGTGCCTTAAGGCACTTTCAGTCAACTTAAGTTGACTATTTGTATGTAAATAAATTAACGTTACTTATATAATTTATTGTTTTATTTCTACTATCTTTTTAAAATCTTACTAATTCAAAAAGCTCTCTTAAGCAGTAGAGAGCTTTTCTTTTAATATTAGGTTAGAGCCCGTCCAAAAAATTAGTAAGAGTTACCACTACTCAATCTACGAACGCTAATACCTTCTAGACTAGTAGTATTTCTATTACCTGAGTTATCATTCCAAACTAAAAAACCATCTTCTACACGAATAAAAATTCCATTTCCATCAATTTGTCTTCCAGCAGAGAATACCTGAATTCGATCTCCTCTTCGAAAATTATCTAAACGAGTACGAGAAGAAGTACGACGATTACCGGTACGACGATTACCGGTACGACGGTCACCACTACGCTTTCCTGGCATAAAATCACCTCCAAACGCTAATAATACATGTTATGAAAAAAACAAAATTTGGTATAAGCAAAACGCTTACTAATAGCAAAAAATATTTTTACAACGTGAAGAATTGGTTATACTTGTCCATACCATTTTTTCACTTCGACATACTATACAATATGCATATCAATAACCTCCAAATCTTTTGATATGAACGGCAAAAAACTCCTGATTTCAACCACAATCAGGAGTTTTTCTGATTAGTCGATGATACATCAAAAAAACAAAGGTTGCTCTTAGAATAAAATGGCGGGGTACGCTAACTTCATCATATGCATTCATAATATTTTAGAAACTTGCCTACAATTAAAAGTATTTAAAATAAATTGGTTTATGTAAAAAGCCTTTCGTTTGAAAGGCTTTTATTGAATTAGCAGAAGCCTCCGTAGCCACCACTAAAACAACTGCATCCAATAATGACGAGAAGAATAAATAAGACAATTAGAAGAGCAAAACCTCCACCAAGTCCACATCCACCATAACTAGACATACTATCACTCCTCTTTACAAAATTTGAGTAAAGGAGTAGGGATATAATTTACATGGGCTAACGTATTATATGTATCCGTAATCATTTATGAGCATGTTTAATTCTTAAATAAAATCACTAGTATTGAACCCGACCGTAATAGTTTTTTAAATTGTGGTTTTTATTTTAAAAATTATTACTTTTTACTTATTTTTCACAAAACAGGGACACTAACCCAAGAAGTAAACTAGGTAAATGCATATTCTTGATTTGATAAGAAAAAATGGAGGTTACGCTCATGAATTCAGAAATACACTTTTTACCTAGTTTATATTCTCAAGAAAATCAGTTAAACCATGCAGATGAACGGTTTATTGGGAGACCTGGTTTTGGTTTCGGCCGTCCAGGGTTTGGCTTTGGAAGACCTGGTTTTGGTTTTGGTGGTCCCTTTGTAGGAGGGTTAGCTGGTGGTTTATTAGCCGGTTCTTTACTTTCTCCATATGGCTATGGTGGTTATGGATATGGAGCTCCATATGGATACGGTGGCTATGGTGGTTACGGCTATGGATCCCCATATGGATACGGTAGTTATGGCTATGGAGGTTGCTGTTAATCCCCTTTGAAATAAAAGTAGAATGTTTAAATTAAGACTTGTTATGTGTTATGTAAAATAAGAATTTAGTGTTTAAATATCTATCAAACTAGCTTACAAAAATTCTATTAGAAATAGGATCCGATGGAATTCATTATCCTATCGGATTAATGAGGAAAAGAGCCTTATAAACTTCATTTACTTACTTATTAATAACTACCCTTAAAGCAAGTACAACCAACAATAACTAATAATATAAACAGAACAACAATGATAGCAAAACTACCACCTGAGTTACCACCATAGCCATAGCCGCCTCCAAAACCGCAGCCACCTCCGTAACCACCGAAAAAGCCCATATCTTCACCACCCTGCACGTTATATTTTTATAATATGTACAAGTAATAAAAATGCTCGCCTAAAATATAAAAGCTCAAATTAACCATTAATATATAGACAATCGTACAAGCCTTTTAAGAAGTTTTACATAGAATGAATTATCCTTGTACAAGGAAGAGGTGCCTAACCCCCCTGAACCTGTTATTACCACCGCCAAAATAACAGGTTTAGTACATAACAGAGAAAAAACTTCCTTCCCGACTTCAAGGAAGTTTTTTCTCTGTTATCACAATATTTTTTGACTTTACAATCAGGAAATTGAAAAAAGAAGGGCAAAAAGATTTTAAGTGTGGGACCAAAATTAGTTTAACTACACTATATGAGTTAATGGCTCTTTAGGTAACTTGCCTATTGGGAATAAAACTTTACCTTTTGAGCAAACTACACAACATGGAGAGCTTCCTTTTAAAAATTCTACTCTCTCTCCATTACACCTAACAAACTACTTTGAGACCTTTCTAAACGACTTAGGTAGGGCGAAGGGTAGTTTGTTTTTTATGGACATGAAGTCATAGAATTTAAAAAACAGGCATATGATTTATAAAGACCCCACGTGCTTATAGATTGAACTAGTAGATAACCCATGAATACATTTATTCTTGGGTTATTTGCTTTCTATATGAATTAAAACATCATAACCGGAACAAACTACTAAAGACGCTTAAAAACATCAAAATATGTATAGCACATGTTATTAATCAGAAAAGCCACTGACATACGCCAGTGGCTTTTCTCTCTTTAGAATGTATATCTTTAATTAACATAAAACGTATTATAATAAGCCAGAACCAAAATAAAAACAGACTAACTACTTCCCACATAGTCAGTGTGCCTTTCTTGTCCTTAAAAATGAATCCTAAAGACAAAACGCCTTACTTTTCCGTCCCTATATTTTATGCATATGGCTAATATAAAAGACTTAAATTAAGAATTTTTTGAGCAAACTACTCAAGACGCCGTGAGGCTTCAGTCCTTTGGTTAAATAAATGTAGCAGACAAACCTACTGATCCCTGTCCAGTAGGTTTATCTCTTTTTCGGCTGTATATCATATACATTCTTAGTTACCATAATGATTATTACCAGAAGCAAAAATTCAACCATCATTGAACATACAAACACTTTTTCGATTAATGAATAAAGTATATAGAAAGGGTGATTGAAATAAAGATATACTATATGCATTATAACTTTAAGAATGGTATGTATTATGTAGACAAGTCATTCCCACAAAAAAATAAGAAAAGAAAAAATTCCACTAATACTAAGAAAATAAATACGGCTGTTAATTCACCAACAGAAATAACCAATAAAAATCGTAATTCAGAAATAAACACTCCCACCAATAATTTCAGTTCTAAATTTGGAAAAACTGAGATAATTTCTTCAAGGATGATTGTAATAGATGGTGGTATGAGGTTTTAACTATTTAAATTATTATTAAAAATACTATATTTCAGTTATAAGGGCCACAAAAGAGAATTATTTATATAATAATTCTCTTTTGTGGCCCTTATTTTTAACTAATTTCTAATAAATAAAAAGATATCATATTTAAATGATTAAATGGTACAAGCCTTTGCTTAAAACTTACATATAATAAATTAAATAGAGATTAAAATAGTCTTTATTTAATTTAGTATAGCAAGGGGGGATACTGAGAATGATTCCAGAAGTGTTAAGAATCCTTGATCCTGGAACGCCAATTGCACGTTTAGTTTTAAATGGTGTTCAAATTAATAACGTTGTATTTTCAAGCTTTGATGAAGCAAAAGCTTTGGCATATTTCGCTACTTCAGAAGGAATTCTCGCTGTAGATGTTGAGGAAATTCAAGCTCTACAAGCAGCTTAAATATATATATTATTTAAATTAGGAAACAAACTGCTCAAGACGCCATGAGGCATCTTAAAGCTAATTCTCCAGTTTCTTTACGAGGACAGAAAAACCATTGATTGGACCAAGTGGTTTTTCTCTTTTTACCCTAAATAAAGAGGAGGTAATTAAGATAGAACAATGGCTTAACCTTATTGGAAATTTTGGCTTTCCTATTGTTGTTACTTTTTATCTTCTATTACGCTTTGAAAAGAAAATAGATCATTTAACAGAAGCTATTAATAAAATAGCCACTAGTATTGAAAAAGAACAGGACAAGCAATAAATAATCGATTTATGGACTTATTTTTAATTAATCTTTTAGTATGAATAATGCCTAATAATTTGAGCTAACTATCCAAGGCGCTCTGCAACGTCAGCTAACTATTGATTACCATTCATGAAACAGAAAGAACTACCCTATCACACACCTGGGTAGTTTTTTCTGTTTTTAAGCTGTATATGGTATACATGCTTAGTTAAGTCGGGGAAGTTAGGGGCATCACTGCCCCTTCCTCCCCTAAGAACCGTGCGAGTCCCTTTCAAGACACATCGGCTCAAGCCTCCCATTGCAGGTCCATTTGCTGTCGTACCTTCATCACATACCATAACGGTAAGTAGAATGTACGCCGACGCTCCGATTGGAGGTATACATAACAGTACGTTTCTTTCGTCAGAAGATAGCCACAACCTTATGTTCCTACGAGAGACCAACGAGAAGTCAGCTCCCTTTCGGGCCTATCATGGATTTGTCTGTAAGGACGATAGTACCATCCAGTTATACAGTTTCCTGCTTTCCTGTTCTCTTTCGAGATAATGGCATTTGCTTTCTCTCGTATCCTTTACCCTCTGCCACATCGTTTGACTTTGCAGTCATCCTACTGTTTATACAGATGACAAAGGGCTTACCAAGTTCCGCATCTTATAGATACGACGAGGTTAGGTGGGCTCTTTACTCCGGGCAAGATATGGGACGCGTCA
>Ga0209795_10001913_pt1 | contig 12215 bp, 9 predicted proteins | sample AgamicOrMarz_FD_187166 | JGI IMG/M metagenome (GOLD analysis project Ga0209795, IMG submission 187166) | Agave microbial communities from Guanajuato, Mexico - Or.Ma.rz (SPAdes) (version 2) | ecosystem: Host-associated > Plants > Phyllosphere > Phylloplane/Leaf | place: Guanajuato, Mexico...
TGGCAGTACCATGAGCATCATCCGCACATACGTAAGTCACATCATGACCCATTGCCCGCATGGCACGAACCCAGATATCTGCCTGGATGTAACCGAGTAAATGACCCATATGAATTGGACCATTAGCATAAGGGAGGGCATTAGTGACTAAAATTTTACGCACGGATTTCATTCTCTCATTCGTATTTATAAGGTGGAAGATTTTAACTGATGAGCGAGGATAAGCAAAGGTTAATAATCTTTGCCCGAGCGCAAGACGAGAGTTACGCTCAATTGGCGGGATAAGCAAACATTAATAAACTTTGTCCGTATAAAAAGCGAGAGCTATGTTTGAATAGCGAGATAATAATCTTTGTGAGGGGACAAGCAGAATTTGTAAAAATCGAATTTTAAAGTGAGAAGTTGTTTCTCTTTAGAACAGATAAACAAATCGAAAAATATTTGAATCTTCCTGTATTGTCTTTGTTTCAAATTGCAGTTACGGTCAGAAAATAAGCCATAACGATGTATAACTAATAACTTATTCAGGTAATTTTTTAATTAACTATGAGGATAACAACGATGACTACTGAAAATAAATTAGATGATTTAAAAGTGAAAGCGGCAGATGCAAAAGTTCAAGGTGAAAAAGCTTTGGATGATTTAAAGGAAAACGTAAAAGCTAAACAAGATGCTGGTAAAGAAGCGGTTGAAAATACAGTTGATGAATTAAAGACAAAAGCGGCAGATGCAAAAGCCCAAGGTGAAAAAGCTTTGGATGATTTAAAGGAAAATGTAAAAGAGAAACAGGCTGCCGGTAAAGAAGCGGTTGAAGATAAAGCACATGATTTGAAAGGCAAACTTGAAGATGCTCAGCACACTCTGCAAGACAAATTCGATCATTTACGTACTGAAGCAAGCCATAAACTTGATGATGCCAAAGCCAAAGCAGCGGAGCTAAAAGATGAGGCTGCAACAAAATTTGATGAGTTAAAAACTCAAGCAACGGCAAAATTTGATGAGTTGAAGAAAACGGCAACCGATAAGTTAAATAAATTGAAAAATCATGATTCTGCTGAATAAGTTGATTTAAGCTAAAATCTGCACTCCTGACCTAAAAGATGAGATTTGAAGTGAGTAATTATTCATCCCAAGGTGAGCGAGTGCGGACCAATACTGTTACACTATCTCCATTAAGCTGTAATGATCTGTTTTTGGAGTAAACAATATGTCTTGGCTTTCTTCATTAAAGTCTGTTTTTTCACCCGCACAAGAAGTGAAAGAAGATGAAATCCAAACCGTACTCCAGAATTATTTATTACCGCATTCAAAAGATGCTTTAAAAGAGCGCATTAGTCAGCTCCAAGTTCAGGGGCGTGTATTACAACTTACGATTAATACATTTCCTGATGAAAAAGAGCATTTGCAGCAAATTCATGATGACTTAGCTGGTGCATTAGAAAAGTGCGGTATTGAAGAACTAAACTTACATGTGGTGCAACAAAAACGCCCTCCACAAGAAAGTTCAAATTTACCTCCTGTGCTAGATGCTTCACCTAAATCAGAACCAGATCCGAATAATCCTCCTATTCAAAAAGCCGCTCCGCAACAAAGAGATGTGCCGCTTCATCCTCGAATTAAGCATGTTATTTTAGTTTCATCTGGTAAGGGTGGTGTTGGTAAATCGACAACTACGGTCAATTTAGCACTTGCCTTGCAAAAAATGGGGCTTAAGGTTGGGGTATTGGATGCTGATATCTATGGCCCAAGTATTCCGACAATGTTAGGCAATGCTGGCAAAACTCCTCTTATTGAAAGTGAAAATTTTGTGCCTTTAGATGCCTATGGAATGGCAGTTTTATCGATTGGACATTTAACTGGTGATAACAATACACCTGTCGCGTGGCGTGGACCAAAGGCAACGGGTGCTTTAATGCAATTGTTTAATCAAACCCTTTGGCCTGATTTAGATGTACTCATGATTGATATGCCACCAGGTACTGGTGATATTCAACTTACGCTTGCGCAGCGTATCCCAGTTACAGGTTCAATCATTGTGACTACACCACAAAATGTTGCCTTATTAGATGCGACTAAAGGAATTGAGCTGTTTAATAAAGTTGGCATCCCTGTATTAGGTGTTGTTGAAAACATGTCGACTCATATTTGTTCGAACTGTGGTCATGAAGAGCAAATTTTTGGTATCGGTGGTGGTGACAAGCTCTCTGAACAGTACCATATTCCATTGTTAGGCCGTTTGCCTCTAAATGCGCAGATCCGCGAGCATGCGGATCAGGGTAAACCTAGTGTTGTCGCGATGGATGATGCAGCTGATAGTTATATTGATATTGCTAAGGCTATGTGGGAGCAGATTGAAAAAATTCCTCAGCGTACACGTGATGACAAACGGATTTTTTAACTTATTAAAGCCCGACTTTAAGTCGGGTTTTTTACTGTCGGGTTAAAATAAAAAATTAAGCTACTGAATCTTAATAACAAAGCTAAACTTGAAATTGGCATATAGATTGCTACTTTACCCTTTTTTAAAAGAAAGAGTAAAAAATGCAATTTAAATATGCTTTTGGCGTAATCAGTTTATGTAGCGCCTTATTTTTAGCGGGTTGTAATGACGACAACTCATCCGTCTCTCAGACATCAACCGTTCAGGAACAAAAACAGAAATTACAGCCGATTATTATTCAGGGTGCTTTGCCCGTAGAGTCAGAGAGAATGGCTTCAAAATTAGAGAATAAGACTGTTGAAGAAATTGGTGGGTGGACATTCTGGAAGGGTACCTATAACGGTTATCCAATGATTATCTCTAAAACTCGCATGGGCATGAGTAACTCAGCTGCGGCAACTGCTTTAGCTATTGAACGTTATAAACCGATTGCAATTATTAATCAGGGAACAGCAGGTGGGCACGACCCGGATCTACACGTTTACGATATTGTTTTAGGAAAATATGCGACCAATATTGGTGCGTTTAGAACTCCTAAACAGCCAGTAGGTGCTGGTTCAAACTCACTCACATGGGTTGAAGCTTTTGATGTTTTACCAACGGAGGAATCTAACCCAGAGCCGATTGCAATTCGTAAATTTGAAGGTGACCAAGAGTTATTAATGGCGGCACATAAAGTACGTTATGATAAAGGTGAGGTGGTTGAGGGAACGATTGGCTCAGCAGATGTCTGGAATAATGAGCTTGATCGTATTCAATTCTTCCATCAACGTTATGGAACTTCTGTTGAAGAAATGGAAGCGGCATCTGTTGCACAAATTGCAAGTCAGTTGAATGTTCCTTTTTTAGGAATCCGAATCTTATCTAATAATATTACCAATAATGGAGCTTATGACCCAGGTACAGGAGAAGCTTGCCAAGAGTATGTGCTTAATGTAGCTGAAGAATATATGAAATCAAAACTACCAAAATGATGATTTAAATCTAAGCAAGAAGTTGGGTGTTTTTATAAAATCTCTTCTTCTTGCTTTTTATGATGATGTCTACTTTTCCAGTTCTTAATGACCATCCAACGCCAGAAAATTTCTGTAGATAGATATAAAATAACAGCAAATACAAAAGCTTCGACAACCAGACCCGTCATCAAAATTTTCGCGAGACTAAAATCAATATGTCCATGCCCGAAATGAGTAATCCAGCGGGAAATCTGGTGCAATACACCCAACAGCATTTCTTTGTTGATCATATGCACATGAAAAATATGCGCACCAAACCAAAAACCAATATAGAGAATTGGAACTAAAGTAAGAGGATTACTTAGCCAAGCCAGCATTAAGCTAATTGGTAAATTTACTTCGAATAGTAAGACCGCCATCACAATAAATACGCTGTGGAAAGGAATAGGCAGTAAACCAAAAAAAGTTCCGACAAAAACAGCGCGTGTAATTGATTTTCGATTGACATACCAAAGCACAGGATTAAGGGTCTTTTTACCAAAAATCCTTAGAAATTTCATATTTGAAACTTTCTCGGGGGAGGGAAGCCAAGATTGAAAAAAATGCTTTGCCATAATCATTAAGATAGTAGAGCGCAGTGCTCTATATAAAAGAAATCAGAAACAATATATGAATTGAAACTTATTAAAAGCTTAAAATTTAAACTTACCATTACTATATATTTTTTATTATAAAGAATTTTGATGGAAAAATAGACTTAAAATGAAAATACTTATGTTACTAAACTCAGAATCTATTTGAAAAGACTCAGAACTGACCGTAAAGTTTTCTTTACTATTTTTAGTGAAAATTAAATAAGTATGTGTTTTTATTCTTTTTATTTTAAATTAAAAAACGATTTTAAAAATTTTGTCTTACAATTACCTTTTGCCATATGATTGGATATCTATTAATCTGAGATGACTATATTGTGAGGTCATTCAATGATTTCATGGCTTTTTATTGGCTTAGTAGCCACAATTTTACTTACCCCTGGTCCAACTAACACTTTGCTCGCTTCTTCAGGCGTGCAAGTAGGACTACGGAAGTCAGTAAAACTTATTCCAGCAGAAGTTTTGGGTTACGTGATCTCTATTTCTGCATGGGGAATGCTAATTGGGAAAGTGTCTAACACATTGCCCTTGCTGCCGCCTATTCTTAAGCTGTTGAGTGCTTGCTATATTATTTTCTTAGCCATTAAGTTATGGCATACGGCAAACCAAGAAGTTGAATTAAATCAGCCTACAATTCGTGCTCGTGAATTATTTTGTGCAACTTTATTGAACCCAAAAGCCTTACTCTTTGCTTCAGCAATTTTTCCGGTAGCTGCATGGAGTAATTTTCATATTTATTTGGTTCATATGATGGCTTACTTAGCGCTCATTACACCAATTGCGTTGTTCTGGATTTTCTTGGGTTCAGTTTTAGCATCTAAGAAAGTGGGTTGGTTAAATCAAACTAATTTACAAAGAACGGCTTCACTTGTTTTAGTCAGCTTTTCAATTCCAATTAGTTATTCGGCTCTACTGAACCTTTAAATGTACAGCTGAGCTATTCTTATCGAGAAGAGTAGCTCAAGCGTTGTTTTCATAATTGCTTTTTTACGTTAAAGTACGTCGCAATCAATGAAATTACCTTTGGATAGAAAATACATGGCTATTAAGTCTGATCGTTGGATTCGCGAGATGAGCGAAAAACACGGCATGATTGAACCTTATGCAGAGAATCAAGTCCGTTTTGATGAAAATGGTGACAAGTTGATTTCCTACGGGGTCTCTAGCTATGGTTATGATGTACGCTGTGCCCGCGAATTTAAGGTTTTTACTAACGTACATTCTGCAATTGTCGATCCAAAGAATTTTGATGACAAAAGTTTTATCGATATTGAGTCTGACGTTTGTATTATTCCACCAAACTCATTTGCTTTAGCGCGTACAATCGAATATTTCCGTATTCCTCGTAATGTGTTGACAGTCTGCTTAGGTAAATCGACCTATGCTCGCTGCGGTATCATTGTGAACGTAACTCCGTTAGAACCTGAATGGGAAGGTCACGTAACTTTAGAATTTTCAAACACCACTAATTTACCTGCCCGTATTTATGCAGGAGAAGGAGTAGCACAGATGCTATTCTTTGAAAGTGATGAAGTATGTGAAACATCTTATAAAGACCGTGGTGGTAAATACCAAGGTCAAACAGGCGTTACACTTCCTAAGACATAATTTTTCTTAGATAAAGAAGAGTTTTAAAATAATGGGTTGCTTAGGTGGCCCAATTTTATGAATAAAATTTACATGAGGTGCGTTTATCGGAATAGTGATAAATGACAGTTTCCTTTTGTAAAAAATAATATAATATGATCAATAATTGATTTGTTTTTTTGTTCTGTATCACAGAATTTAAAAAGCAAATGTATCGGATATAGGTTGTCTTTTTAGTAGTGATTGCTTAGAAACTACTAAATTTAGACGAACCCAATAAAAAGAAATTAAACAGGATTATGCCCCCACGGATACGGAGGTCGGCCATGCGACAGTTTACGTCTCTTCGAGTAGCACTCTTGACACTCGGAAGCTTATGCTTTTCTTCAGCTTATGCTGCTTCTACATTAGTCCCTATGTCAGATGCTGAACTATCTGCGACTCGCGGGCAAGCTTTAATGAGTATGTCTTATATTGCGCCTACGGATTCTGCAAATTTGGAAAAGCTACGTGATAATAGTAGTAATATTGGTTTCTATAAATTAGGTTTAGATGCTGAAGTTGAACTTAATACTAATATCCGGAAGCTTCAACTGGGTTGTGGTGGCGTAAATGGTACTGGAGCCTGTGATATTGATATTGATAACTTAAGTTTAAGTGGTATCTCTGATACAAATGATGGCCGTGCTAGTTCGTCTGCAAAAATAACTAATCCATTTATTGAATTTGCGATTAAAAACCCTAACAGTACTTCGTTACGCGAAGTCACGGGAATGCGAGTAAGTGCAGAGGCTATTGAAGGGTTATTGACTTTTGGTACCGAAAATGGACCAAATAAAAGTGGTATTAATTCTTTAAGTGGTTATATGGAAGTTGCACAAGCAGGAGGTACAGTTAAAGTAAATCCTGTAAGTGGTTTAAGACCAGCAGATGTTAATAATGCTCAAATTTCTGGTGAAGCTTGTGGATATTTGGCTTGTGTACCTTTCAAGACATATGATTATACATTGAATTTAACGACTGATGCAGCTGGTAACTCAACTGATAAATTGACTGGAACTCTATTCCTTCCACAGCAAACAATTACGGGTAAACGTATTTCTGTAGCCCCTTTGAAAGCTACAGCAACGGTAAGTGGTATTAATGTATCAGGCAATATTAAAGCTATGGCGGCAGGTTTATTAAATTTAGATAAATCTGTTACAGGGTCGATTAATAATTTAACTGTAAATGTTGATATTTCAGAAGATCTTGGATTCTTTCATAAAGCTAACTTAAATGGTTCACCTGTTTCATTATCACTCCAAGGAAATGATATACGTTGGCCTGGTTCTAAATCGATAGCACAGAGAGGTTGGTGGTTAGAGCTTTCGAATCCGATTGATATTGGAGATATTACTCCAGTTGATTCTGTAAGTATTGCAAATAAAACAATTGAAGATACTTTGGCGCTAGTAAGTCAGAAACTAAGTACTGGTACGAGAGGTGACACAAAAGTTGACTGTGGTGATTTAGGGCTCCTAAGTTGTATTGGTGGTAGTACGATTAATATTGGTAACTTAAATTTAGCAGGTGCAACTCCTGTACAAATGTCTTTAAGTAATTTGGTTTTGAAAAATCAAAGTTTCGCATCTAACTGTCATGGAGCAGATGTAAAATTCTGTTAAAAAACTAAATTGGTTCATTCATCGGAAAATTTAGCTTTTAATGTCTTTTTTTTGCATTTGTGTAAATATTGCGCATAATGGAAATGTGGAAAAGTTGGCAATATCTATTTAGATTTGTCTTCTGGTCTAAGGTGAAAAGGAAATATTCACCTGCCATCAAGGATTGTTAAAGAAAAATAAATGAAATATGGTGCGCGGCATCGTATAAAACAGGAAGGTCAAGATGACTACACTTAATTATACGGTAAGGTTTCGAAAAACCGTTTTGGCAAGTTTAATCGGGCTTTGCGTAAGTCAATCAAGTTTTGCCCTTGAAGAACTTTCTGATGCAGGCTTAAGCGAAACTACAGGTGAGGGTATTGCTATCTTGCCCCAAAATACTTATATGGTATTTCGTGGTGCTGGTGCGAATGAAACCTCAAATCAGATATTGACTGATCGAACTAAAGATACTGGTTACATTAATTATGTGCCTGTAGGTCCATTAAGTAAGACTGCCGCAGATACGAATAAAAATGGCTCGATTGATTCGGGTGATCGTGCGGTTGGTAAAGCTGATATTTTTCTTTATGGTTTAGCGCTTTCCAAATCTGATAATGATACAAATACCCGCATCGCTTCTACTGATACAGCCGCTGCAATCTCAAGCTGGGGTACTGCTATTAACCCATGGATATTTAAAGTCGCGACAGAAAACTCAGTACCTAATTTTAGTGCAACAAATTGTAGTGGTACGGCAGATCCATCTTGTCAAGTAACTTATTTAGCTCTAGAAGCTCCTTTATATGAAGTCGGAACAAAAGACTCAGCAGGTATAGATGCTTATAAGCTAAAACTAGGTTTATGGACAGATATTTTTGTGCGTGATCCAAATAAAATAAATGGTGCAGCAGATCAATTTAATTACGGTGATTCAAATGGTTTGATTGGTACAAGTACTGATACAAGCCGTGCAAACCGTCTTCGTTTACAAGGTGTTTGGAATAACTTTAGTTTAAATGGCAGCCGTTTGCAGCTTTTCCAAACATTAGGAGGGGCAACATCTGCTGGTGGAATGAGTCCTTTTTATAATGATACTTTAGGTTTTGCTGGAGTTGTACGGCTAAACAGTGGGGATGCCTCTAATTTAAGAGCAACAATTACTTCAAATACTCCAACGTCCTCAGTAGGGCCGTGGGTAAATCGCTATAGTACTCAATATACTGGTGCGCCAAGCAATAATTCGCCAAGTGCAGATTGGTTATATCGAATTCGTAGCCAAACTACGACGGTTACTTCAACAGGTTCATGGAGCGTCCCAACTGATAACGCTATGAATAACGTATTACGTTTGAGTACACGTGAGTCTGGGACAGGACAAGGTAATTTAGTAACACCGGCAATTAATGGTGGGCTTGCTCCTACTTTTGATGCAAATGAAGGTTTATATCTCTATAACCCAAATATCAATCTTGTATTAGGGTCTTTATATCAACCCCTTGTTTTAAGCTCGGACGGCAAAAATTTTAGTTTGGAGTTAGCACGTATTCCAAACAAACCAGAAATTTATAAGAAAATTTATACTGATTACAGTGGAACTAACAACAGTTATCTCGGCTCTACCTGTAATGTTTATCAATGCGGTACTAGTGTAACTTTGGGTGGTAAAACTTACCAAGGTTCTAGTGCAACGCATAGTAGTATCTCAATAGGGTCAACTGTATATAATGCTGCGACTAATACTCTAGAGGCCTTTAAAGGCAACAGTACGCAAGATGCTGTCGGTATTTCATTTGGAAAACTACCCACTGGTACTGTTGGCGTAACGCAAACTAAAAACTTTTATCAATTACAAAACCAAGAACGTCGAGCTGGTAGTTACACGTGTAGTTTAATTTTTACTTGTTATGACACTTGGCAATACCGTACTGCAACAGGCTGGACTGGTAATGCGGGCTCAGGTTTAAAGTTTGACTCCCAAGGCGCTAACTGGGTTAATATTGACAGTACTTCTTATTATAACCCGACAGTAAATAATACAGGTTCTACAACTACAGATGCGGGTAATGGAACACAGTTTGTTGTACCAGCTGGCACACCTTTACCAGATGCACTTTATAACGGTGGACGTTGGTATACGACTACGCCAAACGCAGACCTGAATACATATAAATTATCTAGTTCACAAATTAGTTCTTCGATTAGTAATAACATGGGTTCTGCTGTCATTGATGGTGTGTTAATCCAGCACCTTAAACTAACAACTAAAGGCTTATAAGAGGAGGAGATTGACATGAAAAAAATAAGTACTTTGATCCTCGCTCTTTGCACAACGGTTACTCATGCTGAGCTGCAAACTTTAGATAATGACGCTTTGCAAGCGATTAATGGTCAAGCTGGTGCTGATTTATCTTTAATGCTTAATTTAAACCAGACAGCTAACGGTGTCTTTGACAATGGTAGTGGTGGTGTCTGTGAGAACGTTGAGTTCTGTCATATAGGTTTAGCGATTAACAAACGTTTTGTACAAGCAGATGCAACTAAGCCAAGTGGTTGGGCTGAAAATAGTGATAGTGGTAATAAACTCTGGCTCGTGTTTAAAGGTGTACAAGGAACTTTAAATATTCAAAAAATGGGCTTGGATGGCGCTGATTTAAAGTATCTTGATAAAAGTAATACCGAGATAATTAAGCCAGCTATTCAGCTTAGTTTTAGTGCAGCACAGCCAATTTTAATTCGTAACTTTGGTTTTAATGCTTTATCAATTGAGCAAGATAACTTTACCAGTTCAACAACAGCTCAAGGGTCGAGTGCAAATATGTATGACTATGCATATTTCAAAAAACCGACATATGCTGCGACTGCTAATAGTGGGAACCAGCAAGTTGCTACAGCAACTCCATCGGCGTATGACTATGGGCGTGAAACTGGTTTCATGGGCTTAATGATGAACGGAAACCTGGCTATTCAAGGAAAAGTCATGGTCTTTAGCTGTGATGGTAGCCATCCTCGTTGTTAAGGGTTAATGTAGATTTCAAAGGAACTGAAGTGATGAAAAAAAATAAAGAAAATCACAGCTCAAAGTTTATTTTAAATACATTAGCAACCAGCATGTTGTTAGTGAGTGGTCAAATTTATGCTTTAGAAGCTTTAACAGATGCTGATTTGAGTGCCGTCAATGGACAAGATGGGATCTCTATTCAAACTACGTTTAATGAAATTAATATTGATAATGCTTACTGGGATGACCATGCAGGCACACCAACAAGTGCTGATCAGGTATTAAGAGCTCAAGCAAGTGGTGTAAAAGTCCAAAAAAGTAATGCATCTAGTCAAACATTAAGCACTAATTATCGTTTAGATGTAGGAAGTAATCCGACTACGGGTAAAACTGGACTCGACTTTTCTATGCAAAGTAGTCCATCACTTATTACCGTAAATAGCGTTAAAGTTTGTAATAGTTCAGCTACATGCTCGCCAACTTTAGGGCAGTTGGCTATTCAAACGACCTCTCCTTTAAATTTGGCACTTACAACCCAAGATGGACTATTTAATGCAAATAGCCAGTCAAGCATGACACTTGGTATTAATAATGCCAATATTTATCTAGGGCAATTGGATGCTCGCAGCCAGCTAAATCAGTTAATTTTAAGAAATTTTAACTTTAATTTTGTTGGTAAAGGGGCCATGTTGATTGACCCAACGCGTGGCTTAGTTTTACAGACAAATACTGGAACTAATGTTGCTAGCGTAGGGCAAACTCCAAACAGTACATATGGTTATGTTGATTTTAACCGCGTAGCAGATTCAGCTTCCGGTTTAACTGCGGGTACATATGTAGACAGTAGCGGCAAAGTAACCAATTCAGGCCTGAATATTGAGGTCATGCTAAGTTCCAATGTAGATAAATCTAACCCTTATGCTTTAGATGCAACCAATAGCCCACAAAATGCGAAAGGCTTGATCCGTTTAGGGGCAAGTGGCCGAATGGTCAACAGTTATTTACAACTCCGTGGTATGGATGGTACGTCAGATTCAACAATATTAGGTACGGCAAATACCGCTTCTGGTACAGGTTCAAGTAATAGTATTTTAGGTAATTCGGGCATTGCTTTTCGCATGAAAGGTGAGTTCACCAAAGATAATGATTCAATGCTAGGCGCAGATGGTAAAGCAACCACTTTAGAAATTGGTGGAGCAGGTCTGAATGCTTACGGTTTCGAGTTTGGTAATTTAACAGGACTTAACTCTGCTACACGTGGTTATTTCGATAGTGGGAATATTTATCTAAATCTTGCAGATACAAAAACCTTATTAATGCCAAACAACGCAACCTTAAATGCAATTCGTTTAGGCAGTGGTACTTTAACGACAGCTGCTGATTATCAGCATAATATTCACCGTGATACGGTTACTAATCCATTCAGTTTAATTCTTGCTATGCGTGGTGCAGAGTTTCAGGCATTTTCAAGACGTGGCCGTTTTACGACAAGTGCGAATGTCGCTCCTGCCAATCAGTTTGCAGATAATGGTGCAAACAACCAGTGGGGCTTAGCACTACCTTTTTATAATTTAAATGCTAATGCTGCTGTATATGGTTTAGACGCGCCAGCAAATAGTGCTTATTACTATACAAAAGATGCCAATGGTAAACCTGTTCAGAATGTTGTTGCTACATCTGGAACGACTTCGCGTCTAGGTTTTGGTGTTGCAGCTGGAACTACAGGACGTGATGCGACTGGAACCAAAACGACCTCTGTATTATTAATCGATGGTTCTCCAAATGCTAATAATGGCGGTAGTCCTACTGACTATTATATGGGATTACGTAACATTGATATGTTCGTCAAAGGCAATGGTAGCATTGGTTTAGAAAATGGCAGTCTTAATATTAGTTTAAAAGAGATGCTACTTGCTTTATCAACTGAAATTG
>Ga0209795_10001916_pt1 | contig 12198 bp, 11 predicted proteins | sample AgamicOrMarz_FD_187166 | JGI IMG/M metagenome (GOLD analysis project Ga0209795, IMG submission 187166) | Agave microbial communities from Guanajuato, Mexico - Or.Ma.rz (SPAdes) (version 2) | ecosystem: Host-associated > Plants > Phyllosphere > Phylloplane/Leaf | place: Guanajuato, Mexico...
GATTCTGATAATTGGGTTGATTCCGCGGACTTGAATGATAATTCCGCGCCTTTTTGTGTTTTTTCCGCCAACTTCTGGATTAATTCCGCGATCCGCCCTTTGGCTTGGCTGTTTATATTGTGAATTCTGCCGACCTAGATTACAATTCCGCGCCTTTTTGTGTTTTTTCCGCGGACTTCTAAATTAATTCCGCAGCTCGGAATTGCAAAAAAGAAAAAAAAGAGCGAACCAAGTCGCTCTTTTATGCCGTCGTTGAAAACATGTACTTTTTATAATGATAGCGAATCGAAAAGATTAATCCCAATCCCATCATGTTCCCCATTAAGGCACTTCCCCCGTAGCTGATAAATGGCAGCGGGATACCGGTAATCGGCAGAACGCCAATAGTCATACCAATGTTTTGGAACACGTGGAACGTAATCATACTAATCACACCAACACAAATATACGTATAAAAATTATTCTTCGTTTCCATACCAACCTTCGTAATATGGTAGATCAATAAGAAAAACAAACTAATTAACACACTTGAACCAATAAAACCATACTCTTCACCAACGACACTAAAGATAAAGTCCGTCTGGCTTTCAGGCAGATAAACTTCCCGATTGCCAAAGCCTTTACCGCCAGTTTGACCTGAGCCGATTGCAAGCAAGGATTTCGTCAGCTGGTACGCATCAGTACCCTCGTAGCTATAAGGATCAAGCCAAGAGTAAATACGGCGAAGCTGATATTCACCAACCCCCAGATACTTTTCCAAAACATCCGGGCTCCAAAGAACAAAATAAAATATCGTACCAATTAAGATAATTCCGAACGAAAATATCGGCACTAACAGTTTCCACGAAATCCCGGAAATAAAAATCATTCCAAGTAAAATGGCCAAGAAAACAAGCGAAGTTCCCAAATCTTGCTTGATGATCATTCCCAACGGAACCATCGTGACAATGCCCATTTTAATTAAAAGCCACAAATCGGTTTGCAGTGTTTTGACCGGATTTTTTAAATGGTGTTGATCAACCACACGTGAAAGACCCAGAATAATAAAAATTTTAACAAATTCAGAAGGCTGGATCGAGCCAATCCCTGGGAGCACAAACCAGTTTTTTGCTCCATTAATGACCGGAGCAATACTTGCTGGCGCAACAATTAAAAAACCTAGTAAAAAGACGCCAAACCCGTATGCGTACCAGGTTAACTTTTTCAATTGGTCTGAATCCAGGGTCATAACCATTGTAATAATACCAGACCCGACAACATACCATACGATTTGCTTGATTAAGAAGTTCTCCTTATACTGTCCGCTAGCTTGCGCACTATAAATCGCTAAACAGCTCGCTAGAAAAAGTAAGATTAATATAAACACAAGGCTGTAATCAAGTTTTGAAGTTGTATTGCTATTTGAAGTCATATTCGTTCCACCTTACCAAAAACTTGTCCATTCCTCCATTATATTTTGAAAAACAACAAATCTCAACTTATAACCGGCTGATGGTTTTATTTACATGATGGAAAAATAAATCCTTCTTACCTCTTCTGCCATCCATTCCAGATTATTCGGGACCTGAGGAATTCCGTAGCCAATATAAAGGGGAGTGGTCACAAAACGGGAGACGATTTTTGCATAAATCTTATTATCTAAATGATTAAAAAAGACATTATAGCTTGTCGCCTTAAAAGGAAAGTGATTCAGGATATAGTGGACGGCCTTTTGAATATACTCCGCAAACTCTTGCCTGTAACCGGTATCCTCCATTTCGACATTAAATTCATAGAAGCCCACGCGTGGCTTCGTTGATAAAGTAAAACGGACACCATTTTGCTCGGCAATAACGAGACCCTCGAACATGTCATGTGATGCCTTTTCTCGATAATCAATATCATGTAAACCGACAATCTGCATATGTGGGTGAGCAATCGTCCCTCCGGATAGCGGTCCATGATTTTTGAAAAAAATAACCGAGCGGTACTGACCTGTTTCCTCCATTTCAAACCAATGTTTAAGTCCGAAACGAATCAAGCGGTGGAGATGCTCTTTTGAATAGGTCGACAGATCACCATGGCAATCATCTGTTTCAATTAATACGGTTTGATAAGCATTTTCTAAGACTGGATATTTATTTTTCAAAAGAATGATCGGACCATCCACCGCAATGAGGTCTGTCAACTGGTCTCTTTCGCAAAAAGGACAAGACTGTTCTTTGTTTCGAATATTTTCTGGCTTCTTAACTCCGATAGACGTATTAAAATGAAGATGAGAATTTTCCAAGACGCGTTCTCCTCTCAAGGCAGGTATATACCTATTTTATGGGAGAAGACTGTTGGTTTGCACTTATTTTGATTCCATCCACAGATTTTTTCATTGACCAGTTTCCCCATATCCGCCTAAATCAGATAAGGATTTCATGAAATGGAATTTTTCTGCATATCTTTTAAATGTACAGGCTTAGATTATTTTAGAATGAGAGGGAGCGTATGTTAACAAAACTCGAAGCATTAATCCTCGGGATTATTCAAGGTTTAACGGAATTTTTGCCTATCAGCAGTACCGGTCATCTTTACTTAGGGAGAAACTTATTTGGCCTTCAAGAAGCGGGACTTTTGCTTGATACCATGCTGCATGTGGGGACATTATTAGCTGTTTTTGTTTTTTATAAGGACGAATTTATAAAAATACTCAAGAAGCCGTTTAGCAAACTAACCTTTCTATTAATCGTCGGGACTATTCCTGCTGTCGTATTTGGTCTTGCTTTTAAAGATTATATTGATGATATTTCGAAAACGGGTGTGACGATTGGCTGGGAGTTTTTAATTACGGGGTTATTCCTGTGGCTTGCCGACTCAGCGAAAAATGGTTATAAGAAAATGGACGATATCAGTTATAAGGATGCCTTCATCATTGGGACCTTTCAGGCGGTTGCGATCATGCCAGCGATTTCTCGTTCCGGTATGACAATTGTAGCAGCGCTATGGCGAAAATTAGACCGGGAAACAGCTGCTTACTTTTCATTTCTATTATCGACTCCAGCGATTGCCGGTGCGATTGTTTTGCAGACAAAGGATTTACTAGAAGGACAAGGCGAAGCGATTTCTCTGTCTGCCTTACTTGTTGGTATTGCTGCATCTGCCCTTTTCGGTTATGTAGCGGTACGATGGATGATCGGCTATTTAAAAAATCATTCCTTAAAGCCATTTGCGATTTATGTTTGGGCATTGGGAATCCTTGTTCTATTCTTTCAATTCACGGGTAGATTCTAAAAAAATGCGACTCATCAGTGAGTCGCATTTTTGTTAAATAGTAATAGTTTCCTTGGCCATTTCTCTTGCTGCTTCGGCTGCCTGCTCTTTTGCTTTGGCCATAATTTCTGGAATTTGTTTAGGAAAATGATCCATACCTTCCGCAACCACGGTCTCCAAGCTCTCGAAACCAAGAAAATCAAATACCTTACGTAAATAGCGGTCGCCAAACTCAAAGTCAACCATTGGCCCTGAGGAATAGATGCCTCCGCGCGTTTGGATATGCATCGCTTTTCTGCCAGTTAACAGTCCTTTAGGACCTTCTGGGGTATTCGTAAAGGTCTTTTCCACAATAAATAAATTATCAATAAATTTTTTCAAAATGGACGGAGCGCCAAGATTCCAAATCGGAGTCACAAACACATAATAATCAGCGGCAATGAAACGGTCTGCAAGCTCGTGCATTTTTTCAAGTTTGGTCCGCTCTGCTTCTGATAATTGCTCTTTTGTATAGCCCATGAATGATAGTTTAGCCCGTGCGTATAAAAGATCCATGTCAATATCAGGGATGTCCATATCATATAAGTGCCAGCGTTCAATTTCCACATCCGGCTGGGCAGCCTTAAACTCCTCTAAAAATACTTCCCCGATTTGCATCCCCTTTGATAGTTTAATATCATTTTTAGGGTTTGCTGTAATATATAAAAGTTTCGACATTTACATCCCTTCCCTTAACCCAGAAATTTTCCTACTATTACAATACTACATCAAATCATCTTGCTCACGAATGAACAAAAAGTGAAGTTTGTGACGAAAAGATGAAATATGAAATGCGAAAGCGCCTTGATCAGGGGCGATAGGCATAAGACGAGCCGGCGAGAAGGCTGTTCTTTAGCCCTCTTGACGGATTGACCTAAATGTGGAGGCGACTGTTCCGGGACGAAGGTATAAGACGCCCCCTGCAAGAAGGAGCTCTTTGCCTTCTTCAGGGGTGGCTTATAACTCGAGTCCCAAGGAGCCGCAACTGGATAAGCTTATGACCCCGAGCCCCTAGGCGCTGCAGCTAGACAATTATCGCTTTTAGAGGGAATACTTAGTTTCTTTCTGAGCGATTCATGACAATTCCAAACAAAACTTAAAGAAACTTGACGAAACTTAACAAAAGTCACAGGTAATATGCTATTCTTTGTATAAAATGAACTGGAAAAAGGAGGGGAAACAATGGACGAACGGGCTTATACTCCCGATGAAGTCGCACAAATCTTTCAAATCTCCAAACATACGGTTTATGAACTGATCAAAAGAGGGGAACTTCAAGCTTTTAAAATAGGAAATAAAATGAGAATCGAGCATGTAGAGCTTGAACGCTATAAAGAGAGCATGAAGGCCCCAGCTAAAAAAAGTGCTGATGCTCCCAACGTAATCAGCATGCCAGCAGTACCAATTCGCCTCTCCGGCAGCCATGATTTTCTTGTAGAGCATTTTGTTAAACAATCTGGAAGCGCTTTAAATTTTCAAATTCAGCCTTCCTTCATCGGCAGTTTGGAAGGTTTAATGATGCTTTACCGAGGCCAATGCGATATTGCGGCGATTCATCTATTAGATCCAGCTTCACAAGAGTATAATCTGCCTTTTATCCATCAGCTTTTTGTCTATGAAAATATTGCGGTCATGAGATTTGCTTCAAGGCAACAAGGCTTCATTGTCGCAAAGGGTAATCCGAAAAATATCCATCATTTCACGGACCTGACTAGAAAAGATGTTCAGTTTGTGAACCGTCAAAAAGGGGCAGGAACAAGATTTTTACTCGATTCAATGCTTTCGAGCCACGGGATTAATCCAAGTAAGATTAGCGGCTACGCAAATGAAGAATGGAACCATTTATCTGCTGCTTCCTACATAAATCGCGGCATGGCTGATGTAGCGTTCGGCATTCAATCCGCCGCCAGTCACTTAGGTTTGGATTTTGTACCAGTAGCGCAAGAAAAGTTTGATCTTGTTTTCCGCTTTACCGCAGAAAACAAGGCACATTTAATAGCTCTAATCCATTATTTACAGTCTGCTAGCTTTAAAGATAGCCTGACAGATTTAGAAGGTTATTCTGTTGAGGATTTAGGAAAAATCATCTATCAAACTAGTCAAACGGAGGAACTTGTATGAAAAAAAAACGCTTAGCTATTGCCTTATTTACATTAATGCTCCTTTTCTTATCAGCTTGTGGAAACGCTAACTCAAAAGATGCGGCAGCTACAGAGAAAAAGACCGCTGCTAAACCGGCTCCAACGGACATGATTCTGGCTACCACAACCAGCACACAGGACAGCGGCTTATTAGATGTGATTATCCCTATGTTTGAAAAACAAAATAATGTCAAAGTAAAAGTGATTGCTGTCGGTACTGGCGAGGCATTAGCAATGGGTACCAAAGGTGAAGCAGATGCCCTTCTTGTACACGCTCCAGCTGCAGAGAAGGCTGTCGTAGATGCGGGTGATGCGATAAACTATAAGCGTGTAATGTACAATGATTTTGTCTTAGTAGGTCCAAAAGAAAACCCTGCTGGTGTTAGCGGCGATGATATTCTGGCTGCGTTTAAAAAATTAGCGGAAACCAAAGCTACTTTCGTTTCACGCGGAGATGACTCAGGTACCAATAAAAAAGAACTTGCGATCTGGACAACTGCAAATATTAAACCGGCAGGCAATTGGTATGTTTCAACCGGACAAGGGATGGGACAAACCTTACAAGTGGCCGCAGAGAAAAAAGGATATGTTTTAACGGACCGTGCCACATGGCTAGCCCAATCAAAAAATTTAGACACGCTTAAAATTGTCGTTGAAGGCGGCAAAGATTTAATGAATATTTATCATGTAATGGAAGTAAATCCAGAAAAACATGATAAAGTGAATAGTACCGATGCTAAAAAGTTTGTAGAGTTTATGGTAGATCCAAAAACACAAGATGTAATTGAGAACTTTGGTAAAAAGGAATTTGGTAGATCCTTATTCATTAAATATACTGAATAAAATAACTGCAGGGCGGCCTCTTAAATGAGTCCGCCTCTTGTCAAACTTTGAATGAAACTGCTGGAGGCATGACGTTATGGAATTACTGCTAGATGGACTGAAAAAAGCAATAGAGTTGATTCTTTCCGGTGATCAGGAAGTGTTAGCTATTACCGGGCTGACACTAAAAGTCTGTCTTATTTCCATTCTAATTAGTACCATCATCGGACTGCCTCTTGGTATGTTACTAGGCTTAACTAGATTTAAAGGCCGCAAGGTTCTATTAATTTTCATTAATATTGGTTTAGGACTGCCTCCAGTTGTGGCCGGCCTCTGGATTACGATGCTCCTATGGCGCTCCGGTCCATTAGGAGACTTCTCCTTGCTCTATTCGCCGACAGCGATTGTCATGGCCCAAGTTTTAGTCAGCCTGCCCATCGTCACGAGCCTTACCTGTACCGCTTTTCAACAGATCAGTGATAAGATGCTGCTGCAAATTAAGGCACTCGGGGCAACAAGAATGCAGACATTGTTCATCCTGATTAAACAATTAAAAATGGCGATATTAGCAGCCATCATGGCCGGTTTTGGCCGAGTGATTGCTGAAGTAGGTGCCGCAATGATGGTTGGCGGCAATATTCAAGGTGATACCCGAATATTAACCACTACCATCGTCATGGAAGTTTCGAAGGGAAACTTTGACATTGCCTTAGCCCTCTCCTTTATTTTGTTGTCCGTTGCTCTAGTAATCACGGCAGCATTAACATTTTTACAGCAAAGGAGGCGAATATCATGAACCCGTTAATTGAGCTAAAGAATATGACCTATAGTGCCCGACAGAAAACAATTCTTGATATTCCTTCATTCAAGATGTACGATGGAGAAATTCTCGGGATGATGGGGCCGAACGGAGCTGGGAAAAGTACATTACTTAAAGTTCTTTCGTTCTTGGAAAAGCAGTCAAGCGGGGAGATTGTATACCGAGGGCGAACCATTCCATCTGGACAGGTGCCTTTGGATTTGCGGAGAAGGTTTTCAGTTGCCCTGCAGCAATCCCTTCTACTAGATGGAACGGTCTTTCAGAATATCGCGTTAGGTTTAAAATTACGGAAAGTTCCCAAAGCAATGATCAAGGAAAAAGTAACTCATTGGCTGGAGTTGTTTGGGATCAGTCATTTAGCCAAAAAGAATGCACTCTATCTATCTGGCGGTGAGGCACAGAGGGTCAACCTTGCCCGCGCGATGATCGTGGAGCCGGAAATTCTATTTCTCGATGAACCATTTTCAGCACTAGACTTTCCTACGAAGATCCGCTTAATGGAAGATTTTAAAAGGATTTTAGAAGACACCAGAACAACCGCTGTGTTTGTCAGCCATGATTTGATGGAGATTCATTATCTTACCAACCGTTTAGCCATTATCGTCAATGGTCAAGTGAAGCAGTCAGGACCAACCACTTTTGTCCTTGAACATCCTAATACTTCCACGCAATCCTTTCTAAATGAGTGGAAGAAATTCTTTCCAGCATTAACGGACAATTCCTTTAGACAAGAAAAATTTTTAAAGCTTTAATGATTAAAAGAGCGGCCCAGTTCCATTTTGGAGCTGCTTTTTTTATATTAAAATATAGTTGCCAAGATTTGCTTAATATTTTTTAGAAGAATAAAATAGTATTATACATAATTACACTGGCTTTCAGGGGGGAGTTTTCCATGAAATATGCAATCATAACCGGGGCTTCGAAGGGCTTGGGAGAAAGTATTGCGAAACGCCTTTTACAGGAGCAAATTGCAGTCGTTTCTGTTTCCCGGACAAAAAATGAGGAGTTAAAGAACTTTGCACTTGAAAACGGGATTGAATATAAACACGTTTCTTGCAATCTCTCATTAGAAAAAGAAATACAAGAGGTCTTTATGGAGATTTCCCATTGTATTTTTGAAAAAAACCCAACAGAGATTCTTCTATTTAATAATGCAGGCATGATCGAACCGATTCAAAAAGTAGGTAACTTAGACCAAACTCCGATCATTCGAAATATAAAAGTAAATCTGATAGCACCCATTCTAATTACTAATTTATTTTTAAGCAAGGCGCAATTAACGAATACAAAAGTAACCGTTATCAATGTTACGTCCGGTGCGGCTGTCCGCTCGATTGAAGGCTGGAGTGTTTATTGCAGCTCAAAGGCCGGATTAAACATGTTCACCCAAACAGCGGCAATTGAACAGGCAGAATTGAAAACGAACAATACCATTATTGGCTTTAGCCCGGGGGTCATGGATACTAGCATGCAGGAAACGATCCGTTCTTCCTCCGAGAATGCCTTTAAGGAACTAGAAAAATTTAAAGAATATAAAGAAAAGAATTTGTTATTGGAAACTGACGCCGTTGCTAACGCCTTAGTTGACCTAGTATTTAGAGGAAACCCTGAAAGCGGAAGGGTTTACCATATTAAAGAATTAATAAACTCATAGAAAAAAGGCCGTTCACAACATTGCGGCCTTTACTCTTCCTGCGGAAACCATAGGGTAATGCTTGTTCCCTTATTGACCCTGCTTTTTACTTTAATTAATCCTTTATGGGCATCCATTAAGGCCTTCACAATGGAGAGACCGATTCCTACTCCGCCTGTTTTTCTGTCACGGGATTTGTCGCCTCGATAGAATCGTTCAAAAATATGGGGGATATCCTCTTCCGCCATACCGGAGCCTTCATCTTGAATCTTAAAACCAACGTACCCTTCTTTGTCGGTCACAACCGAAATCGTTACATTTTTCCCTTCCGGTGTGTATTTCAAAGCATTATTAAGCACATTTGATAAAATTTGCATCAGCCGGTCTTTATCTGCCTCAAATATTTCTTCCTGATGGAGTTCTACAATTTGCAGACCGACACCCTTTTCTTTAAAAATAGGTAAAAACATTTCCCATAAGGCCGCTAATACACTACCTGCCTCAAGTTCCATTTTATCTAGTCTTATTTGCGGATTCTCCGCTGCAAGCAGCTTTTCTAATTCGTTTACCAGTCTTACTAAACGCATCAGCTCTTCATGACTTACCTGCAAACGCTGTGCCGTTGGCTCCCAAATCCCATCCTGGAAGGCTTCGATTTGACTTCTTAATGTGGCAAGCGGCGTCCGCAGCTCATGAGCGAGGTCGCCTGTAAATTGCTTTCTAAGGATTTCTTCCTTTGCTAATGACTCAGCCAACTTATTAAAGGAAACGGCAATCTGCTTGACCTCCGTCGGAAGACCTTTTAAAGGTATGCGGATGTCAAGATTATGCTGCTGCAACTCACCTGCTGCAAACGAGAGCTTCTTGAGACCAGAAGTTAGTTTTTTAGAAAAAATCATACTAAAGACGATCGCTAAAACAATTGTTAAGCAAACTGCCGCCAATATATACAATTGAATGGTTTGAATAAAAGTATATTCATCATCAATTAAGCCTTCTGGGTAAATCGCTACCAGCTTGCCGATAATAGCATTGTCCACTTTCAAAGTATAGGTTTTACTATGCCAGTTTTCTCCATCTGGTTCCGGTTCCGTTAATCCAAAGCTATTTAGCATGCCGCGGATACTGGACGTATCCATCTGCATTTTCCCAAATCGGTCATATAATCGGAAATAAAGCTGGTCTGTCATCGCATTTTCATGGAGCAGTCCATACACCGGGTCACTTGTGAAATGGCCATTTTTTCGGTAGTCCTTCTCAATCTCGATGATAATTCTATCAATTTTTTTTTCACGATTCCGATCTAAATAACTATTGAAGCTTTCTTCAAATCCATATTGGATAAAAAAACTGACAATGAGAATTCCAATCATTGAAATGAGTACAAGATAAAAAAGGATTTTAGACCGTAGCGTTTGCAGCATCTAGTACCCCTCCAAATTTATAGCCCATCCCAAAAACGGTGACGATAAAGTCCGGATGCCGTGAATCTAATTCTATCTTTTTACGGAGATTTTTGATATGAGTATCTACACTCCGTTCATAGCCTTCATAATACATGCCTTCATCCTGAATTTTTTCAAGTAAATCCATTCGTCTGTAAACACGACCAGGATTAATAGCCATATTGGTTAATAATTTATATTCAATCGGTGTTAACGTCACATCTTCACCGTTTACTGTTACTTCTTTTTTGACTAAATCAATGGACAGTTTTTTACCGTTAAATTCAAGACGTTCTTCCACTTTATCTGCCTTTTTGACGCGTCTAAGGATGGCTTGAACCCGAACAACAACTTCCCTTGGACTAAAGGGTTTAGTTAAATAGTCATCAGCACCCATGACGATTCCGTTGATACGGTCATCCTCTGCTGATTTCGCTGTCAGCATAAGGATGGGAACATCAGACTCTTTTCTCACCAGCCGGCAAACCTCTTCACCAGATATATCAGGCAGCATAAGGTCAAGAATCATTAGGTCCGGTTCGATTGTTTTTGCCTTTTTCAAAGCATCTATCCCATTATCTGCGCTATGGATTTCATAGCCCTCTCTCTCTAAATAAGCTTCGAGGACTTCTACTATTCTGCGTTCATCGTCCACTAAAAGAATCTTCACGAATCATCACTCCTCATACCTTTACTATACCATCAGAGGTCTGTGATGTTTGTAACTTCACAAATTCACCACAACTTCTTCATAACATCTTCAATCTTTTTCGCTAAGATAATCGTGTAAAGAGAAGATGACACTTCGAACTCCCCAAAGTTTCGGTGATCGGCTCTTTATCGATCGAGTACATTGGTTTTTCAGCCATCTTACTCATCCCAAAATTAACCTCTCTACTATATAAAGGGTGTCCCGGTCGTTGGGACACCCACTTTTTTGATTGGCTGTATTTTTGCTGAACTTAAGCATTTTGATTGGAATGTAAATCAACCGTTTGAAATTTTTATATAAATAATTGAAAGAGACATTGGGAAATCCCAATGTCTCTTTCTATTTCTTATTTGTGGATCCAAACGGCGCCAGCAGAGTTGTCTTTTGCTTCGCCAATGACTTGAATCTTAATAGGATACTGTGCTGGAACCTTAACTCCGGCATCTGGTATAACATTATTGATATAAGATTTTGTAGAATTAAATTCCGTTACACCTGGAAGTCCATTGTAATCATAGATTCCACGTGTAGGTGAATTAACATCCCATGCAGGTGACTTATCTAATGAGAAGGCAGCATCTGCAACTTGGTAGCGAGTCGTTTGCGCAATGGAGTTAACACCATTTAGTTTAAATACAAGCGCTTCTGGATGAGAGTCCACTACGCTTAGGAAGCCTTCACCAGGGTGAACGCCGCCCCAGTTATCAGTAAATGTATCATCAGCATACCAAACTACTAAACCAGTATTATATTTTGCGTCACGAGAGTATTGAAGAGCTGTATCCGAACCAGCGTAGTTTCTCCACTCTAGGTAATAGTAATGAGGTTTTTTGATCCAGCCATCAGATACTTCAAAGCCATTTAATGTAACTTGTGGTGTTCCTTCTGCATCATCTGAGAATTTCACCTGTCCATCTACTGTTAATTGTAGGTTGTCAATAGCAAAACCGTTTGGTGCAAGACCGCCGTCAGTTACATAATTAAATACTAGTTTAACCTTTTTTCCTGAAAATTGGCTTAAGTCAAGGGATTTGTCTACCCACTGACCTTTTGAGGAATCTAAACCGTCTGCAGTGTTTTCATCTCCTAGAATATCAAGACGTGTGCTCGTACCATCTTCTGTTACAGCATCCACGTACAGATAATCATAGTCGTACTCTACTTCAAACCACTGCTTGTAGTTAAATGTAGCACTTGATGTATTTGTTAAATCAAATACTGGAGTTTCAAGTACTGTATTTAGGTCATCACCTTTTGTACTGTAATAGTACTTTGCACCAAACTCAGGTGTAATTCCAGGAACCTTCTTTTCAGGTAAATTCACCTTCACGATACCAGGATTCTTAGAT
>Ga0209795_10001917_pt1 | contig 12197 bp, 11 predicted proteins | sample AgamicOrMarz_FD_187166 | JGI IMG/M metagenome (GOLD analysis project Ga0209795, IMG submission 187166) | Agave microbial communities from Guanajuato, Mexico - Or.Ma.rz (SPAdes) (version 2) | ecosystem: Host-associated > Plants > Phyllosphere > Phylloplane/Leaf | place: Guanajuato, Mexico...
ATATCGTGATCAAACCTAACGCCAACAGCCGCCCGACCGGGGACAAGACCGGCTTTCTGGCTAACCCGCAGGAGGTGTGAGATGGGCAACGGATGGCATGAATGGCCGCTGGTGTTATTTACCGTGCTCGGCCAGTGCGTCGCCGGGGGGCTTATCGTTGGCGGTCTCGGCTGGCTGGCGTGTGCTGACAACAGCGAAAATCGCGCCCGTCTTACCCGCAGCCTGTTTTTACTCTGGCTGCTGATGGGCATCGGGTTTGTGGCCTCGATGATGCATCTGGGATCGCCCCTGCGGGCGTTTAACTCTCTTAACCGCATCGGGGCGTCGCCGCTGAGCAATGAAATCGCTGCCGGTTCGCTGTTTTTTGCCGTTGGTGGCCTGTGGTGGCTGGTGGCCGTACTCGGGAAAATGCCTGAGCGCCCTGGCAGGATCTGGCTCGTCCTCAGCATGGTGCTCGGCGTGCTGTTTGTGTATGCCATGAGCCGGGTTTACCAGATCGATACCGTGCCGACCTGGCATAACGGTTACACCACGGCGGCATTTTTCCTCACCGTGCTGCTGAGCGGCCCGCTGCTGGCGGCGCTGTTGCTGCGTCTGGCACGCATCCCCTTCAACGGCGGTGTGTTTGCCTTTATCAGCGTGCTGGCGCTGCTGGCAAGCGCGGCCGTGGTGATTATGCAGGGTGCGGAGCTCGCCACGCTGGCCTCGTCGGTACAGCAGGCAAGTTTGCTGGTGCCAGATTATGCGGTGCTACAGGTGTGGCGTCTGGTACTGCTCGCCGCCGGGCTGGGATGCTGGATCTTCCCGCTGATCTGGCGTCGTGAGCCGCAGGCGCTCAGTTTACTGATCGGACTGGTGTTCGTGCTGGCGGGTGAACTGCTGGGCCGCGGTGTGTTTTACGGATTACATATGACCGTCGGTATGGCGGTTGGTGGATAAATCAGGAGTAGTGTATGGATGACGCACAGCGTCAGGCGTTTGCCGTTGCCGCCCGGGTTCTGGGCGCATTATTTTATTACCCCCCACAGAGCGAACAGGCTGCCCCGCTGGTGGCCGCGCTCCAGGATCCCTCCTGGCAGGCACAGTGGCCGCTGCCGTCCAGCGCGCTGTCGCCCCTGGCAGAGCGTTTTCGCGCGCCTGCCGACGAGCCGCTGCCGGAGGCCTGGCAACGCCTGTTTCTCGGCCCGTGGGCGCTGCCCGCGCCGCCATGGGGTTCGGTGTGGCTGGATCGTGAAAACGTTTTGTTCGGTGAATCAATGCTGGCACTGCGCCAGTGGATGCGCGATAACCAGATTGTTTTTGCGCCAGGGCAAAACGAGCCGGAAGATCATATCGGCACCCTGCTGATGATGGCCGCCTGGCTGCTGGAAGAGAACCGGGAAGCGGAGTGCGAACAGCTGCTGGCCTGGCATCTGCTGCCGTGGGTCGGGCGCTGGCTTGCGGTGTTCGGTGAACATGCCGCCCATCCGTTTTACGAGGCGCTCGGGGAGCTGACGCGATTAACCCTCGCAGCCTGGCAAACGCAGTTGCTGATCCCGGTGGCAGAAAAAACGCTGTATAAATAAGAAACCCATCGCTGAGCCGCGCGGTGTCTGCCGTGCGGCTTTTTTATTCAGTCCCGTGTTAGCGTCAAGGAATTTTGCAGGCCCGGCAAGCAAAGCGCCGCCGGGTAAACCTACAGTTATGCCAGCACGCGATCCGCCGCCAGCGTACGGTTAAGCGTCTGCAAATCGACATACTGCGCCAGATCGCGCTGTTCAGCGCGGGGCAGATAAGGGAGTTCACCGATCAAGGGTGCCGGAATTTTGCGGCTCAGCACATTGATGATTTCGGCGTAATGGGCCAGCCCCGGATTGATGCGGTTCGCTACCCAGCCAATCAACGGTAGCCCATCGCTGGCTATCGCCTGCGCGGTTAATAACGCATGGTTGATGCACCCTTCCTGGATACCCACCACCATCACCACCGGAAGCTGTTCCTGTACTACCCACTCCGAGAGCGGACGCAAATCGTTCATCAGGCTACGCCAGCCGCCGGTGCCTTCAACCACCACGTGATCTACCTGCTCGCCAAGCTTAGCCAGGCCGCTGCTCAGCAGGCTGTAGCTGATGGCGCAGCTGTGCGCCACGCTGCTCTCTTCTTCGCTCAGCGCAATGGGGTTGATCGCATCATAAGGCAGCTGAATACTTGAGACGCTTTGCAGTACCAGCGCATCTTTATTGCGCAATCCTTCCGGCGTCTCTTTACTCCCCTTCGCAACTGGTTTGTACCCTGCCACGCTTCTGCCACTGGCAGCCAGCGCCTGCAGTAATGCACGTGAAACCACGGTCTTCCCGACTGCGGTATCTGTACCCGTTATAAAGAAACGCTTAAGCATCACTCACTCCACCGTTATGCTTCGGAAATATTAACCAGAACAATAATTCAGTGGCGGAAGTCTACGTTAAGGCGTGAGGAGTCGGCTTGAGGTAGCGCAATTTTTCGTACGTCAGGGTAAAAATTGTTAACCCTGCAACAGACGAATTAACAAAGAACCGTTATACATCGCGTCTTTGACCAGCGCTGCGCCTGCCATCGTTCCCTGATTGGAAAACTGCGTGCTTTCCACCACGATATGCCGGCTGTAGGCTGGCAGGGATTGCTGACGGATGCAGTCGCTGATCGCCGGGAACAGAATGTCGGCGGCATGGCTCAGCGGCGAACCGATAAGAATTTTTTGCGGGTTAAAAAGATTGACCATGATCGCCAGGATACGACCGACGTTAGTGCCGACGCCTGTGATAATGTCTTTTGCCAGCAGATCGCCGTCCTGTGCGGCCTGACACAGCGATTCCACGCTGAGGGGTTTGCCGTGCAGCATTGAGCTCATCGACTGGCTCATGCGTTGCTGCGCCAGCTCCAGCACACTGTCCACGCTGGCGATGGTTTCCAGGCAGCCATTGTTGCCGCAGTAACAGCGTTTACCGTAAGGATCGACCTGAGTATGACCAATCTCCACCAGGCTGCTGCTGCCCGCGTGTAACAGGCGACCATCGGTGATCACCCCGGCGCCGACGTTATGGTCGATCACCACCTGAATCACATCCCGCGCGCCGCGTGACGCGCCAAACAGCGCTTCGGCCATGGTCCAGGCGCTGATGTCGTGCTGAATGTAGACCGGCACGCCAGTATGGGTTTCCAGCGCCTCGCCCAGCGCCATCTCTTTTACATCCTCGTAAAACGGCATGCGGTGCACAATACCATTTTCCGTATCAATGATTCCCGGCAAAGTGATGGCGATAGCGGTCAGACGTTCGAGCAGATGCTGATGGCGAATAAAAAACTGATCGATGTGGGTGATCACACGGGAAATAAAAGGTTCATCCGAGACCAGCGGCAGCGGCTGCTGCTCTTCCACCACCAGTTTGCTGCTCAGATCGCGCAGCGCCAGATGAATTTCACCGCGGCTGATACGCAGCGATAAATAGTGCCAGGCTTCGGTTTCCACCACCAGCCCGACGGCGGGACGGCCACGGCTGCCTGGCTCCTGGATTTCCGTTTCCTGCACCAGATGCGCTTCGAGCATTTCGCGCACAATCTTGGTGATACTGGCTGGCGCAAGCTGCGCCAGGCGTGAAAGATCGATGCGCGAAACCGGGCCAAGCTGATCAATCAGGCGATAAACGGCACCTGCGTTGGTCTGCTTAATCTGATCGATATGCCCTGGCTGACTATCAGCAACCACCTAAGACTCCCTTTATTTTCGAGCTTCGAAATAATCTGCGGGCTATGGTGAAGTACTTCAATGAGGGCGTCAAATTTTTGATTAGCCTTGTGATTTACCGCACATTTTACCGATAGCTTTGGTGAATAAATTTACTGAATGGTCGCCAGCAGGTGCTCCCGGAAACGCGCCGCAGCCGATCCCTGCTCATGATGCTTCGCCCACACCAGCCACATTTCGGATACCGCGTCCGCCTCTGCGATGGGTAGCCAGCGCATTTCATCAAGCTGTACACGCTTAAAGGAAGCGGGCAGGATCGACACCCCTAACCCGGCGGCGACCAGCCCGATAATCGTCATCGCCTCCCCGACCTCCTGAGCAATAAAGGGCGTCAGCCCGTAACGGCGCAGCAGCCCAAGAATATCGTCATACAGCCCGGTGCCGACCTGCGGGTCGAAGAAGACAAAAGGCTCGCGGGCCAGTTCGCTGAGCGTGACGCTGGTTTTCGCCGCCAGCGGATGATCCCGTGGCACCATTGCCAGTAGCGGCTCGCGCAGGATCATCTGCCAGGCCAGCGTCTCCGGCAATTGGGTGTTACGCATCAATCCTAAATCAAGCGAGCCATCGTGCAGCGGCGCGATCTGCTCCCGGGTGTTGATTTCGCGGGTTTGCAGATGCACGTCCGGATAGCGGCGGCGAAACAGCGACAGCGTGTCGGAAACCGGCCGGATAAAGGGGGCCGATGAGGTAAAGCCGATACGCAGCTCGCCGGTCTGCCCCTGGTGCAGCCTTGCGGCGCGCGCAGCAGCCTCTTCCACCTGGCTTAATATCAGGCGGCAATCGGCGAGAAACTGTTTTCCGGCTGGCGTGAGGTCCACGCTGCGATTAGTACGGGCAAGCAGCCGTGCGCCAATCTGCTGCTCCAGCATCTGGATCTGCTGGCTCAGCGGAGGCTGGGAGATGTTAAGCCGGGCCGCCGCGTGACCAAAATGTAGCTCTTCAGCAACGGCGACAAAATAGCGCAGGTGACGGAGTTCTATATTCATATTTCAAACATATCATTTGAGTGGATTAATATATTAGACAGAATATTTACATTTTCCTACCCTGAGGTTGTGGTCTTACCCGTCACCTTTAATCACGGGGATGTGAAATTAAGGATGTTCTGTGAGTCATACAACTCCTGTTGATGTCGCTCCGGTCAGCGATGTCGATGTACAGGTGATTTCCCGACCAGCGCCTTTCATCAAACGCGGCACCGCCTTGTTTATACGCGTGACCCTGGCGATGTTTTCCGCAGGGCTCGCCACCTTCGCCCTGCTTTACTGTGTACAGCCGATCCTGCCGGTGCTGTCCCAGGAGTTCGGCGTGTCGCCCGCCAGCAGCAGTATTTCCTTGTCGATTTCTACCGGCATGCTGGCCGTCGGTTTGCTGTTTACCGGCCCCCTGTCCGATGCCATTGGGCGTAAACCGGTGATGGTCACCGCGCTACTGCTCGCCTCCTGCTGTACGCTGCTCTCCACAGTGATGACCAGCTGGCACGGCATTTTAATTATGCGCGCGCTGATCGGCCTGTCGCTAAGCGGCGTGGCGGCAGTGGGCATGACCTGGCTTGCAGAAGAGATCCACCCCAGTTTCGTGGCGTTCTCGATGGGGTTGTATATCAGCGGTAACTCGATAGGCGGCATGAGCGGCCGTCTGTTAAGCGGCGTGTTTACCGATTTCTTCTCCTGGCGCATTGCGGTGGGCGTCATTGGCTGTTTTGCGCTGGCGGCGGCGCTGATGTTCTGGAAAATTCTGCCGGACTCGCGCCATTTTCGCCCCACGCCTTTGCGCCCACGGACGCTGGCGATTAACTTCCGCCTGCACTGGCGCGATCGCGGCTTACCGCTGCTGTTCGTCACCGGTTTTCTGCTGATGGGCGCATTTGTCACCCTGTTTAACTATATTGGCTACCGGCTGATGCAGTCCCCCTGGCACCTTAGCCAGGCGATTGTCGGTCTGCTGTCGGTGGCGTACCTGACCGGTACCTGGAGTTCGCCGAAAGCCGGCACGATGACCAGTCGTTTCGGACGTGGTCCCGTGCTGCTGGGCTCCACCGCCATCATGCTGCTGGGCGTACTGCTGACGCTGTTTGCGTCGCTGTGGTTGATTTTTGCCGGGATGCTGCTGTTTTCTGCGGGCTTTTTTGCGGCGCACTCGGTGGCAAGTAGCTGGATCGGGCCGCGTGCGCGACGGGCAAAGGGCCAGGCGTCATCGTTGTATCTGTTCAGTTACTATCTGGGATCAAGCGTGGCGGGTACGCTCGGCGGCGTATTCTGGCATCGGTTTGGCTGGAATGGCGTGGGTGGGTTTATCGCGCTGCTGCTGATCGCTGCCCTGCTGGTGGGCCACTGCCTGCATCGGCGTCTGGATTGATTTGCTTTCTTTGCCGGGCGGCGCTGCGCTGACCCGGCTTGCGCGACGGCTTACGAAAATATTCCCATTACGGATGATGCACCCATCAATTCACGGACCGCATCCAGCGTCAATACTACCAATATCACCCAATAAAATGGATTCATAACGTCGCATTCTTATGTTGTTGGTTAACATGAGTTTTATCTATTATGACACAGTATTACCTTTCCTCACAAAAACACAACTTTCGTTTGATGGAAATCAAATTACCCAATAAGAATTTACTCAAGTAAGATTATTTCGCAGCCCCTTCGATGACATGAGGCATTATGGAAAATAAAAATTACCAGCAACTCACCCGTACCTTCACCCGCCTGTCCCGCTTTTCTCACCTCTCAGCGATGGCGGGCTGGGACATGTTCACCATGATGCCGCCGGGCGGCAGCCAGGCGCGCGGTGAAGCGCTGGCGGAACTGAGCGTGCTGCAACACCAGATCCTCACCGATAAAAATGTTGCGGTATGGCTGGAAGGCGCGGCGCAGGAAAATCTGAATGATATTGAACAGGCTAACCTGCGCGAGATGACCCGCCAGTATCAACAGGCGGCGCTGCTGCCGGAAGCGCTGGTGGAAGCCAAATCGCTGGCGGGTAGCAAATGCGAGCACGCCTGGCGCAGCCAGCGTCCGGCTAACGACTGGGACGGGTTTGCGGAAAACCTGAAAGAGGTAGTGAAACTCAGCCGCGAAGAGGCCCGTCTGCGCGCCGATGCCAAAGGCTGTTCACCTTATGATGCGCTACTGGATATTTATGAGCCGGATATGACCAGCGCCCGCCTTGACGAGCTGTTTGGCGATTTAAAAGCCTGGTTGCCGGATCTGTTAACGCAGGTGGTGGAGAAACAGGCGCAGCAGCCGCTGATCGCGCCGCAGGGGCCGTTCCCCATCGACCTGCAACGTGAAATTGGCGTTGAAACCATGGCGCGTCTGGGTTTTGATTTTAACGGCGGTCGGCTGGATGTCAGCGCGCACCCGTTCTGCGGCGGCGTACCGGAAGATGTGCGCATCACCACCCGTTATGACGAAAACGAATTGCTGAGCGCCCTGCTGGGCGTGGTGCATGAAACCGGTCATGCGCGGTATGAACAAAACCTGCCGCGCAGCTGGCCAGGTCAGCCGGTGGCACTGGCGCGTTCCACCGCCATTCATGAATCCCAGAGCCTGTTTTTCGAAATGCAGCTCGGGCGTAGTGAAGCCTTCCTGAAACAACTGTTGCCCTCGGTGGTACAGCGCTTTGGCGATCAGCCTGCCTTTAGCGAAAGCAACTTTGTTGCCTGGAACCAGCGCGTTAAGCCAGGTTATATCCGTGTCGATGCGGATGAAGTCAGCTATCCCGCTCACGTGGTGTTGCGTTATGAAATTGAGCGCGCGCTGATCAATGGCGAGATTGAAGTGGATGATATCCCGGCACTGTGGGACGAGAAGATGCGCAGCTGGCTGGGGCTGTCCACGACGGGCAACTACCGTGATGGCTGTATGCAGGATATCCACTGGACCGACGGCGGCTTTGGCTACTTCCCGTCCTATACTCTGGGCGCGATGTACGCCGCGCAACTGTTCCACGCCGCCAGAAAAGCCCTGCCGGATCTGGATGCCGCTATCGCCGCAGGCGATTTCAGCGCGCTGTTCGACTGGTTGCGACAGAACATCTGGCAGCACGGCAGCCGCTTTACCACGGCGCAGCTGATTGAAAACGCCACCGGCGAAGCGCTGAACAGCCGTTATTTCCGCCAGCATCTTACTGCCCGCTATCTGTAAATCCCCTCAGCGCCGGGTCATTGTACCCGGCGTTGTACATATGGTTACACGCCGATACCAATCACTCACGGAAGCCGCGAATTATCAGGCATATAGTGTTTTCAACGGCCCCGCAGTGGGGTTGAATGATGAAACCAATTCGAGGATTACGAGATGAAAAAAGTATTAGCTCTGGTTGTTGCCGCTGCTATGGGTCTGTCTTCCGCTGCTTTCGCTGCTGATGCTGCCACCACGACCACTACTGCACCGGCCGCTACCGCGACCACCGCTCAGGCTCCGGCTGCAACGAAAGCGGCTCCGGCAAAACACAAGAAACACAAAAAAGCGGTTGCGCAGAAAGCGCAGGCGGCTAAAAAGCACCACAAAAAAGCAGCCGCTAAACCTGCTGCAGAGCAAAAAGCACAGGCCGCTAAAAAGCATCATAAAAAACACGTAAAACATGAAGCCGCTAAACCGGCCGCTCAACCTGCTGCATAAGTTGTAGCAATGTTATCTGTGCCCGCCTGTCCGGGCACGTTAATAACACGGCGCTTAGCTTTCTGGTAAGCGCCGTTTTTTATCCGGAGGGCGTATGCTGGGGCGTTATCGATTTGAGTTAATTCTCATCACGCTTATTTTATGCGCAATCATTGCCACGCATTTCTATTTTTCCTGACTGTAGTTCGCTGATTTTACTCCCACTTTCCACGCCTCCCGTCTATAGTTAGTCTTACATTGGGTTACTTTTAATAATCATAATTGCCCCACCAGAGTGTGCTATGCGTAAAACCTTTTTGATATTACTGGGATCGTTCTGCTTATTTTCTGCTGTCGCGCATGCCGATGAGGGCGATGATGACGCCATGAATGCCGGTGAGGTGAAAACGCTGTTCTTCGGTCATGATGATCGCACCCGCGTTACGGACCCGGAACAGTCTCCCTGGGATGCCATCGGGCAACTGGAAACCGTCAGCGGCAATTTATGTACCGCTACGCTGATTTCACCGCATCTTGCCCTGACTGCCGGGCATTGCCTGTTAACGCCTCCCAATGGCAAGCCGGACAAAGCGCTGGCGCTGCGTTTTGTGGCGCAAAAAGGGCGCTGGCGCTATGAGATTCACGGTATCGAAGGCCGTGTCGATCCGTCGCTTGGCAAACGGCTCAAGCCTGACGGCGATGGCTGGATCGTGCCATCGTCCGCCGCGCCCTGGGATTTTGGCCTGATCGTACTGCGTTATCCGCCGTCCGGCATTACGCCGCTGCCGTTGTTTACCGGCGATCGCGACGCGCTGACCGCCGCACTCAAAACCACCGGTCGCCATGTTACGCAGTCAGGCTATCCGCAGGATCATCTGGATGCCCTGTACAGCCATCAAGATTGTGTGATCACCGGCTGGGCGCAGAGTTCGGTGCTATCGCATCAATGCGATACCCTGCCCGGCGATAGCGGGTCGCCATTGATGATTAAAACCGACGCTGGCTGGCAGTTAATTGGTGTACAAAGCTCGGCACCGGCCGCTAAAGATCGCTGGCGGGCCGATAACCGGGCGATTTCCGTTACCGGTTTTCGTGAAAAGCTGAGCGAGCTGGCGCAGGAGTGATCATCCTTGCCGCTGTTGGCGCAGCGGCATCAGCACCGCAATCGGCTGTGGCTGGCTGAAGTAAAAACCCTGTAACTGATCGCAACCGGCCAGACGCAGCAGTTTCATCTGCTTTTCGTTTTCCACACCTTCCGCCGTTACTGACATACCTAATGCACTGGCGATACGGATGGTGCCCCCCACCAGCGCGGCGGCCTGCTCATCGGCGTCCACCAGGCCGGCAAGGGATTTATCGATTTTGATGACGTCAAAGTTCAGGCGACGCAGATAGCCGATGCTGGAGTAGCCGGTCCCAAAATCATCCAGCGCCACGGCGATGCCCAGCGCCTTCAGATTGGCAATGGCCGTGCGGGAACGCTCGGGATTTTCCAGCACATAGGTTTCCGTCACCTCCAGTTGCAGGCGATGCGCCGGGAAGCCCACGGTTTCCAGCACGCTCGCCACCTTCACCTCAAATTCCGGATCGCGAAACTGGGCGGGAGAGATATTCACCGACAGCTTAAGATCTTCCATCGCCTGTAAATCACTACAGGCCCGGCGCAGAACAAACTGGCCCAGGCCATAAATCAGGCCGCTGCTTTCCGCCACCGGAATGAATTCATCCGGCCCCAGCGCCCCCGCCGGACGGCGAGGCCAGCGCACCAGCGCCTCGACGCCGGTCATCGCCAGTGTGTGAGCATCGACAATCGGCTGATACCAGACGTCGAATTCGTCGTTTTCCAGCCCGTCGCGGATGTCATTTTCGATGATCAGTTTGCGTTCCCGCTCGCTGTTCAGCGCCGCATCATAATGGGTGATACGGCCTTTGCCGGTCATTTTTGAGTGGTACATGGCGATGTCGGCACGGCGAAACAGCTCGGTACTGGTACAGTCACCCTGCACGCTGCTGGCGATACCGATACTGACGGTGATGTGAATACTGCGATCATCCAGTCGTACCGGGGCATTGAACCAGGAGAGCACCAGCATGGCAAAAATCGCGCTTTTTTCGTGGGCGTTGTCGCCGTGCATGGTCATGGCAAACTCATCACCGCCCATGCGCGACAGCATGCCCCCGTTCGGCACTTTTTCGCTCAGACTGCGGGCAATGGCCACGATCAGCTTATCTCCCACGTCATGGCCATATACATCGTTGACGTCCTTAAAACCGTCCAGATCCATAAAGACGACGCTAATGGTGTCCGTTTCGCCGGACTGATTGAGCTGCTCAAGGCGTTCGATTAAGGCGCGCCGGTTGGGCAAGCCGCTCAGCCAGTCAGTCACGGCAATGCGCCTCGCCAGTTTTTCTCCGCGAGAGAGTTTATACAGTCCGGCGCTGGTGAGCAGGATAAACAGAAAGATCAGCAGCGTGACCAGGCCAACAATCTGGCGGATCTCCCACGCCGCAGCGTGAGCCGCCTGCGCGCCCGGTTGTTGTGGCTCCCAGCTCAGATAGCCGAGGATCTCCCCCGCCGAACTGCGCAGCGGAACGCTGGACAACGAAGGTATGGCGTTGCTGAAGGTGAGATGGCTGATCTGAAAGGTGTCACCCAGGTCTTTGAGCAGTTGCGGATCCAGATGACGGGTGATCACCAGATAGCGGCGGGTATTGTCGTAAACTTCCAGACGACCGGTCATCGGCCGGATCAGCCCGATGCCAACGAACGCCACGCCGCGCCGGGTACGGGTAATACCGGCGTAAATCCTGCTTTCACCCGGCAGCGCTTGCTGATTCCGATCGATGAGCGCCTTCAGACCTGCGCCAAAAAAGTCGAGATCCTTTTCCGTAAATGGCTCCCTACCTAATGATCCCCACAGCGGGGTGAAATTCTCGTCCAGCACGAAGGTGCCATCATAGAGATTATTGACCTTATAACCGGTGCCCCAGCTGTTATACAGCCAGTTGGTATCGATCTGCGGCCGATAGACTTCACGTACGGCGTCATCCCAGACGGCGTTGTCGAGCACCAGCGATCCCACCCGGTTGACTGACGTCTGGATCGCCCCCTGTACGGAGAGCGCCGAGCGGTGTTCATCGATTTCATTGGTTTTGGAGCTAATGAGGTGCAGCGAGAGGTAAATCAGCGCCACGACGGAAATGACCAGTCCAATGCCTGCCATGAATATCATGACCGATAAGGTTCGTGCGGTGGGAAGATTATGCCAGCTAAAGGGTTTGTACATTCACCGCCCTCTTATCTGCCTGAAAAGGCTGTTTTCTTTTTTTTAGGATTAAGGCTAAGCGTAGCTGATTTCGCCGCCAGCGGCTGCCGACGGCGATCACATCAGGCAAGTTTAATCAGCACCATACCCACAATAAGCAGTGCCACACCAATCCAGCCTTTCCTGTTCAGACGCTGGGAGAACAGGATCCAGCCTGCTGCCAGGGTGGCGGCGATACCGAAACCGCCCCACAGTGCATAGGCCACCGATAAATCTATGCCCTTCACCGCCTGCGACAGCGCACTAAAGGCGGCGAGGACGGCGGCCAGCGACAGTACACCATACGCTTTACGGCGAAAACCATCAGAGAATTTCAGCAGTATGTTGGCGACGATTTCCAGCAAAATGGCCAGCGCCAGCCATGCCGCGTGTTGCCATTCAAAGGGTTGCATGGGCAGACTCCTTTGTTTTGCGGGTGCCAGATTTGATCAGTGCAATGCCCACCACCAGCGTGGTCAGCCCGGCGACTTTCATTACCGTCAGACTTTCATCAAACCA
>Ga0209795_10001918_pt1 | contig 12187 bp, 12 predicted proteins | sample AgamicOrMarz_FD_187166 | JGI IMG/M metagenome (GOLD analysis project Ga0209795, IMG submission 187166) | Agave microbial communities from Guanajuato, Mexico - Or.Ma.rz (SPAdes) (version 2) | ecosystem: Host-associated > Plants > Phyllosphere > Phylloplane/Leaf | place: Guanajuato, Mexico...
TTGGCAGTACTGATACGCCTTCTCCGACCGGTACTTACAAGGTAGTTGGTGTAGCACGTAACCCATGGTACAGCTACTCACCTTCAAACTTCGTACAAGGTAAAAACCTAAAACCACTTTCTTTACCGCCAGGTCCAAATGCTCCTGTAGGTAATATCTGGATTGGTTTAAGTAAAAAATCTTTTGGTATCCACGGAACACCAAACCCGTCTTTAATTTCTAAAACAGCTTCACACGGTTGTATCCGTTTAACTAACTGGGATGCAAACGATTTAGGAAGTAAAGTACGTTCTGGCGTAACTGTTAAATTCCTTGAGTAATTAATAGCTCCATTAAAGACCTGCCTTCATGGCAGGTTTTTTTATTCTTAAAAATATATGAGCAAAGAACTCTATAATCATATCAATTATGCAACGACATGTTGCAGTCAACCTATTTTTACCCTTCATAGAACCGTTAAATGACATAAAGTCTAAGATTTTTGACACATATTTCGAGATTGTTGCAGAGTTCTAAAAATTCCTTAATATAGATTTTAAAGGTCCCACATGTATCATTCACTAGTTTACATTTCGCTTGTAAGATTGAGTTCCCCCCTATCTCATCCAAGAATGAAATGAAGCTAAACTCTGAGAAGTATGATGATTGGTCTGGCTCAGTGAGAGGGTTTTAATAAATTAGAATGTTAATTAAAAGTAAAAATTGGGATCAAACTAAAATTTAGTTCTGATAACTATTTTTATGAACAATGTAATGAGTATATATACCCACCATCGGTAGCATTTTTGAAATATAATTTTAATGATTGCATTTGAATTGAATCATTTAAATCAATGTAATTAATCAATAAATATGCAACGGCATATTCACCTTCAATAATTATGTTCTCACTTTCAGTTATTAAATAAAAATCTCGCTTATCATCAAAATTATTACTTATAAACCCGAAAGAAGTATCTCCAGTAGGAAGTTGCCCTATTAAACTATCTTCAAAACCTACCAGAATAAAAAGCTGCCTATAAATTGCTCGACTATTACTTAATGTGAAACTGAAATTGAAATAATATGGACCATCTGATGAACGAATTATAAATCCACTTAAATCTTTGAAATGAAAAAATGGTTGAGAAATTAATAAAGATTGTCCTTTTTGCTCTAATCTTTCTTGAGTGTTATTTTGAATTTCAATACTTTGCTGTTTGTAACCTAATAAAAGGAAGAAAAATGCCAATGGAGCAAATGTTCCAGCTAAGAAATCACCAAACTCATTTGAATTAAGAAGACGATTTTCTCCTTTACTGAATATTAAACATACGGTATGTATAACAATCAAACTTCGATAAATAACAACTACCCAAAAAGTCCATTTTTTGTAAAAGACCCAGGTTTTATAGTATGAAGTTTTATTTGTTGTTGGATTATGCATGTTGAAACTTATTTAAAATGCATCGAAAACAATTAGCTCATTCGGATAGAAATCAAGCCAATGCCACATAGTGCTACATGTCATGCAAAATTTGTAGAGCAGACAAAAAAAACTCCAAGTTTGGGCTGATATTATCAATAGTTGGATGTTTTAAGATTATATATCTAATAATTTAAGCACATCATCAGACCAGATTAGTAGTATGTTCTCAGTATTGAATTGGTCTAACCCTAATTTTCTGCAACAGTATAATGTTTTTTCGATTTTTTCTTGAGCTGTATAGCCTCTAAAATGTTCAATTTTAAAACCGGCAGGTTCAATTACTGTCTTCACTAAAGCATTGAAAGGGTGATATTGATGATTCTTATCAATACGCGATACTTTTGCCTGGAAGTAATCATTAAATCGCTTATCTATCTGTGCATATATTTTCTTCTTTTCTACTTTTGAAATTTGACTCATCTTAACTTAACTAAACCAATTCATTGATTAAATATTACTCACAATAACATGCTATTTGTAAGTAAATCTTAAAAATTTCTAGAATGAAGAGTCACAAATTTAACTAAATGAAAATCTACACTTATATAGATTTTAAAGTTTTTCTTAAAAAACATAATATTTATTGTTAATCATATAAACTGGGTATACGAAATAAAATAAAGAGATTCCATTCAAAGCTATGTTAATTCTATACCATCAAGACAGAACTAATCTTTTGGGCGTATTTTCGCAAATGGCACCTGAAGCTTGTACATCAAGATTACTCATAAGTTTACAATTACATCAAAGTAAGACTTAAATCATGAAAAGCTCCTTAAAGGTGGTAATTATTAGCACAGCACTATTATTTATATTTCACTGATTCCCCCAAATGAATTACTCTGATCAAATTACCAAATCACATTTTCTGATAAAAATTCGTTTTTACTGAAATACTTTCAATGAAATTTGTTAGCCAAAGTATTGTCTCATCTTTTTTTTTAAAATCTGGAAGTATACTCAAATCAATTTTTATTTTTCTCTGATTTATTGGTCTATGTAGGCAATCCTCAAAATCGATATTGTTATACATCAACTTTAGGTTATTTTCTTGCGCTTCTCTTCTAACCTCACTCCATATCTTATCAAGCTGTGTTACTAAGCTACGTCTACGAAAATATGTATTTGATATTCTACAATAAACTTTCTCGGCTATAGCTAAATATTTCCTCATTTCAGCCTGCATTTCTTAGTCCTTTAAAACAACACTAAATACGAATATTCTTAATATGTATTGTAAGCTGATTCGTACCGCATCTAATAAATTTGACTGAAACAGACTCGCTTTGTGATCAATCTCTCATAAAAAAGCCCACCGTTTGGCGAGCTATTATTAGTGTAAACAGCGTTTGGCATTGAGTTCTGCGACTGTGGTAAATCTAATGCTATCTTTATAAGCAATTCCACCACCGACCAGCCAGTAATACTCTTTTGGCTGAAACGCCTCGATTTCATATATATCATTTGATGAAGCTGGATTTACTAACACGACTACGTCGCCTATTAAAACATCTGGTAAGTTGTCTTTATCCATTTGATTTGATAAATTAATTGTGTTTATTTGGTTCATACCAATTGAATAACTGAGTCTGACCTTGTGGGAGGGGTTGGGCTTTTTTAACACCTGAATCACAGTTTTCCCTTCTTTCTCTCGATTATTTGCTCATGCAGCTGTGTTTTGTTAGATTGAATCTGTTCACCTAATTTGACTCGGTATAGGTGAACAGGTAGTTGCCCATTCATAGGCTGGAATGGGCGACTATTTTTATACCCTAAATTTAGGTATAGTCTGGGATCTTAATTTTTTTGCGGTAAGTTATTTGCATATTCATTGGTTTCAAAATTAATGAAACCGAAACCACTCCTGTTCCAGTAGATAGTGTTTTTTAGTATCTAAATTGCTCCAACAAACTTCTTGTCGTAACACTCATAATGTCTGAAGCCCGCAATTGGTATCATAGCCATAAATATCAAGAAGCCAAAAAACATAGAGTTTTAGCGGTGAATATATTGTCATTTTTACAGCAGGAGTCAATTAACTTTAAATCATTTATTGATTCACGTTACATAATTAACTAATTTTTAAATTAAAAGAATCAAAAAAACTCTCTCTTCTTCCCATCAATTTAAAAGTGCGCTTTTTAAGCACCTTTTATTTCTTAGTTTACTAGTTTGTAAAAAACACTATCAGATCTTTTTACTAATCTTAAATTTATACTCTTGAAATTTATTAAATATTATTTGAAAAATTAATTATATATTTAATAAACAAATACATAAATTTACTTTTTATTAAAAAATTAAAAATAGAAATTTTTCTTTAAAGTTTGATATTGAACAGACCACTCCAAATAACATAAAATAAAAAAAGACGATACATAAATACAAAAATAACAAAAAAATATGTATCATTTTTCAATAGTCATCACAGGAAGATGCAGATGAATGATAAACCGTTAGAGAATGTGCTTAAACGGAATGAGCACAATACAGACTACTCTACTGAACAAACGCCCCCCTACAACTTACAGTTTGAAAATAAGAGCTATAGCTACCAATGGTACGTCGTTATTATTTGTATGTTGGCTTATATTCTGTCTTTTGTTGATCGTCAGATCTTATCGCTGATGATTGAACCTATTAAACAAGATCTTATGCTGAGTGATACTCAGTTTAGCTTACTCCAAGGTCTAGCCTTTTCTTTATTCTATGCTTTTATGGGCATACCAATTGCCGCACTTGCTGATAAGAAGTCACGCATAAAAATCATTTCTCTTGGCATAGCCTTTTGGAGCTTTGCAACAGCAGCTTGCGGTTTGAGCAAAAATTTTGCTCAGATGTTCCTTGCTAGATTAGGGGTTGGCGCTGGTGAAGCAGCATTATCTCCAGCCTTTTATTCAATTGTTACCGACCTATTTCCAAAAGAAAAATTAGGACGTGCATTAGGATTATTTGCAATAGGAGCATTTATTGGTTCTGGTTTAGCTTTTTTAATTGGTGGTTATGTTATCGGACTATTAAAAAATGTTGATTCAGTTGTCTTACCAGTTTTAGGACAATTAAAGACTTGGCAACTTACTTTTTTTATTGTAGGTCTTCCAGGCGTTTTACTTGCCCTACTCATGGTTCTCACTATCAAAGAACCAGCAAGAAAAGGCTTAAAACTTGATTCCAACGGACAAGTGATCCAAGCTTCTTTTAAAAATTCCATCGCATTCATTATGGTACATAAAAAAACCTTTTTTTGTCATTATATCGGTTTTTCTTTCTACACCATGATGCTCTACTCATTACTTGGATGGGCACCTGCGTATTACATGCGTAATTTTGGATTAGATGCTAGCCATACAGGTTATATCTTAGGTAGCATTATCTTAATTGCCAATACTGCAGGCGCACTGTTTTGCGGATGGTTGATCGATTATTTTTCCAAAAAAGGCTATAGCGATGCAGCCATTCGTGCAGGAACGATTGGTTGTGCAGCCCTTATCATACCAAGTGTACTATTTACCCAAGTAGATAACCTATATTTATCATTAACTTTGATTTTTATAGCTATGTTTTTCTCAACATTTCCTATTCCCGCTTCAGCAGCGGCTACACAAATGCTGACACCAAATCAGTTACGTGCTCAAGTATCTGCTAAATTCTTGCTGATTTCTAATCTAATTGCTCTAGGTCTTGGAACAACTGCGGTAGCACTTCTGACAGATAAATATTTTCAAAATACCATTATGGTCGGAAATTCAATTTCAATTGTAAATGCTATCGCCGGAATAATTGGTGTATTTCTTTTATTTAACGGTTGTAAATATTATAGAGAAAGCATCAAGCTTGAAAAATTAAATTGATTCTCTTTCATTCCCTTCTCAATTCATTTTGAGGAGGGAACTCGTCAAGCTCAAATCAAAAAATAATACAGCCTAGGACAGGCTCATATCTATTGGAAATGGATTATGGAATTATTACACCGCTTTGAACCGAATGCTTTAGCTTTTACAACCTTAGCATTAATTTGTGGCAACTCTTTTGCTGACAATCCGAATCAGCAAACTGAAGATGAATGGAAATTTACGCTAAAGAATGCCTATATCAACCGTAATTTTGACAATGATGCACTCAAAGATACTGGCAGTTGGTCTCAAGCCGCATCACTATTTTATAAGTCAAAAATGCATGATACTCCGCTGCAAATTGCAGATAAGCCCATTACCATTGGTGCCGATGCTTCTGTTCAATACGCCGTGCGCTTGAGTTCAGATAAACATATTGCGGATACAGTCTTACCTTTTAACAAGGAAACTCAATCTCAAGCATCTGACTTTTTAAAATATGGTGCAACATTAAAGCTGGGCTATGACAAAACCCTTTTAAGTGTCGGTGAACTTTGGTTAGACCTGCCTGTAACGGCTGTGGATGCAAGCCGACAATTACTTGCCTCTTATTGGGGAACCAATCTTAAATCGCAACTTTCAAATCAGCTTTATGCTGAAATTGGTCGAGTTGAAAAAGTGTCGCCACGAAATGAAGAAGACTTTAAAAAGTTTTCGTTTAGGGCAAATGGAATTACCAAAGAATCTGATGGCTTAAATTATATTGACCTGCGTTATCAATTCACGCCGTCACTCAAGGGCGAATATTACTTTGGTAATTTAGAAGACCTCTACAATAAACACTATGTCGGACTTGAGCATAATTGGAAACAGCCAACTTTTGCGCTTACTTCTAAGTTTAAATACTTTAATGCAAAAGATGATGGCAATACCTTTGATATTGATGCACAAAACATTGGGGTACTAGAAACACTCAAAGTAAAAAATCATACCTTTGGTTTAGGTTACCAACAAATTATGGGTGAGTCGGCTTATCCCTTACCGGATGGCTTTTTACCGGAAACTTATTTCATTAACTGGAATGCAACGGGTTTCTTTAAAGAAGACGAGAAGTCTTACCATGTGATGTACGGCTATGACTTTAAAGACTATGTACCGGGCCTAAATGCGATGGTGAAATATGTTTACGGCCATGATTTTAAAGCAGCCAATGGTGAGAAAAACCATGAAACCGAGTCGAATGTGATTTTAAACTATGCATTTCAACAGCCATTCTTAAAAGGCATTGCTCTGCAATATATTCGCATTGATTACAACGTTAAACACGGCAATGATTTTGGTGAAGACCGCTTGTTTGTAAACTATACTAAAAAATTCTAGTTTCTTAAAAAACTGAAGATGTGGAATATTGTATATTCCACATCTGCTCTCCATCAAATTTAGGCTTAATATTTTAATGCAAATTCTCGATTAAATGTTCGCCTATTCCTTCATGTTCTGATCACTAGCTCATACCTAGCTTATATATTTAGATTACGAAAACTCTTATAATTTATAATTAATTACGAATACAATATAAAAAATATGAAGTTTAACTGACTAATATTTTACCAATATTATTTCCAATTCTTGATATCGATAAGACAATTATTTGTAAATAAGATCAGGATAATCAACTTTGGGAATCATTCCTTTCAAAAACTCTAAAAACTTGTGAATGTAAATATCTTTTCCTGATATTTCTGGCCACACAAGATAATAGCCATCACCAGTAGACACAGCCGTTTTGAAAGGAAGTACAAGCTGTTTATTTGCTAGTGCTTCAGAACACAAGACCAAATCTCCAATAGAAATGCCATGCCCAGCAATAGCCGCTGTATTACCCTGTTCTAATGTGTCAAACACTTCACCCCGTGTCATATCAAACTCAACATCAAGCTTTGCTCTAGCTAACCAGCGTCGCCAATCTCTTTTGTCTGGTGACGGATGAATGATCTCTCGTTCCAACAAGTTCACACTATCATTACTTAAAAGTGATGGAGCACATATTGGAATTAACCATTCATCGAATAACTTCGCACTACAAGTTCCCTCCCCAAAATTACCAGCCCCCAAAAGAATTGCACAATCGTAAGGCTCGCTAAAAAAGTCAACAGTATCAATATCCATCCAAATACTAGAAGTCTGAACTGTAATACCAGGATCAGTCTCTCGATAAGTTCGTAATACAGATAGCAACCACCGCATAGTTAAAGTCGATGGGGCTTTTAATCGAAGAACTCCACGGTGACTTTGAAAAATGGCACAGGCCTCTTCAATCTGTTTAAAGCCATACTTCAACCCTTCAGCAAAAATTTGCCCTTGAGGAGTCACAATCATTCGTGGTCCTTTTCTAGTAAATAACTGACACTCAAAGTAATGCTCAAGTGTTTTAATGTGTTTACTAACTGCACTTTGAGTTAAATGTAGTTCTTCTGCAGCAAGGGATGCTGTTCCTGTACGTGCCGCACTTTCAAATGCTCTAAGAGCATAAAGTGGTGGAAGTTGTTTTACCAAACCCTGATCCTTAATTATGAGTTTTTCTCCTATTCAACATGAGAACTTTCCGTTTTTCAACCTCTATCCATTGAAGGAAAATCGCCGTACTTTATAACTTCTAAGATGAATGTTAAATGCAAAAAACAAATAGATCAGGAGTATTAGTTGACCATATTACTTCAGATAAACAATCAACTTATCAATGAATTACCTTGACTTATTGAAAAATTGGTTGCTACAGCTTATGCAAATTTTCATTTGTGCAAAAAACTTTCAATTTGGTTAAAGAAATGCTGGCTTATACAACTTTCATTAAAGTAACACTTTTTGCAATAAGTCTTAAGTTATTAGAAGGAAATGTATCTTGAACTTTACTCTACTTATTGTCTACTTAATGTCGATCACTTTAATGATTGCAACCCCTGGACCTGTGGTTGCATTCGTCCTAAATGCGGCTGCCCGAGGTGGTTTTAAACAAGCACTATGGACAGTGCTTGGGACCAATTGGGCTTCTCTTATACTGATTGCATCTGCAGCTCTGATGATTATGGGATTAGTTACAATCAATAATGAACTACTATCATGGATTAGCCTAGCAGGATGTATTTTTTTAGGATGGATTGCAATTGATGGGTTGCGTAATGAATTAAACAGTACTGATAATACTAATATTATTAACAACTCTTCTGAGCCTATTATAAAGGCTGGAGGAATAAAACAAATTCTGTATGGTTTTCTTATTGGTATATCCAATCCGAAAGATATTATCTTTTTTGTATCATTCTTCCCTCAGTTCATCAATATTACGAGTCATGTGGAAATCAGTCTTATAGTGCTAGCAGCACTCTGGATTTTATGTGACTTTTTAATCTTATTGAGCTATGCCATTCTTATAAATAGTAAAAAGTTCCTACACCACCAGAAATGGATTTCTATTTTATCATCTGGATTCCTGTTAATTGTAGCTATTGGCGCAGGTATTTATACCCTCATGAAGTTGCAGCATTAAGAAACTTAAATTGCTAAAGCCTAAACGGTTTGCGGTTAGCCAATTATTGTCCTTAGAAGCTGGCGAAACAATTGCACCACCTTTTAAGTCAACACGATCCGCTTTCACATTGTACCCCCTCACCAGCAAATAAACTAGACTGCTGATTTACGCTATTCGAATCATCCGAAGCTTTGCTACTACTAAAATTACCCAAAGCTTGCAAGCGGCCTCCCGCTCCATTTTGTTTGGTATTTTGCTCAACTGTGTCTTGTAAACTTTCAACTTTAAGCTGACCACCGACATTTGCATCAATACGATCTGCTTTTGCCTGTGCTCCAATAGAATGGTGTCGCCTTTACTGGTTAAGCTGATATTTTTTGCATCTAACGTCGTTTGGTCATGGGTATTACTGTCTAAATGATTACTGCCTTTACCAAAACCAGCCTCACCATAAATATAAGCACCTGTCTGCGCCCCGACAGAGACACCCACCCCCACACTCAAGCCCGCATTACTATTTTTACCGTCGGCTTTATTTTGGCTTTGACCAGATTCCAAAATAATATTTTTTGAAGAATCTAAATTGATTTTATCTTCTGCTTTCACCTGTGTATTTTAAAGGTGGATATCGCCATTAGTACTGGTTAAGTTGACATTGCCACCAGCTTTTAAGTTGTTTTGTTGCGAAGTGGCATAGCTGCTATCTTGCTGATTTTTACTGGTACTAAAGCCAATGCCAGATTCAGCTTTAAAGAGTGCGCCACCTTTTATATCACTATAGGTTTGGTAACCTTGCGCACCTGCGGCAACCGCTTGTAAGGCTTGTGTACGGTCATCTGCTTGATTCTTTGTAACTTTATCCGCTGCATTTAATAAATCAATCAACGGTGAACTCACGCGACTAAATTGTCCGATTTTTAGGTCTTTGCTATTTTCAGATGAGCTACCTGTGTCATGACCTTCTAAAACCTGAATGTCTTGCGCCTTAATATTTAGATCTTTTGCAGCAATAACATCAGCAACTTGTTGGGTATATTGACGACCTGCCTGAATATTGACATTGCCTTCTAAACTGCTCACTTGACTGCGTTGCTGTTCAACACCTTTACTATTGCTTTGGCTCTGACCATTCATATAGCCATAGAACTGCTCCGTATCCGAAATCTGCGCGCTACTAATCCCTTTATTTGAACTCTGCTCACTTTGGCTTTGGCTGTTCTGGCTCGATTTGATAGTGATATCACGAGCAACATTAAGGTTCACATCACCTTAAATAATACATAAATCGAAATATCGAATCATTTCCATAAATATTATCTGTTTCCACTATAAATCAACTTCACATAACATTTCATATAAGCCAGATAGCAATAATACACATTGATTATCCAGCCATTAATACATTAAGCATTTAATTTTTAACCAACTTTTATCAGAAGTTGGACTTTTTACTTGCAAGGAGAGTTCTGATATGAACTGCGCAAAGTGGAAATGTTCTAGATGTAATCGTTATATTCTCATTAATCCCGAGCTACTTTCAAAAGGTGACCAAGTCTTTTTTTATGCAACTCAAATAAAGTCAGCCCGACATGTGACCGAACGATCAACTGAAGCAAAAGTCGGTGAAATAGTTAAACAAAATGGTGACTTCTTCGTAATATCTCATAAAGATAAAAACTTCCGTGCTCATCTAGCTGATGTCATGCCATTAGACGCACCAGCTGACTTTATTTATAATATGTTTGGAACCTGTGAATGTGATTAATCTCACAAAAACAACCAATAATTTATTTAATTAAAAAAGATAAAAAATATGAAATACTTCAAAAAATCATTAAAATAATTTTTATAATTACAACAATTACTTCAACCATGATATTTTAATAGCGATAGATCACCTCTATCACTTTAGATATTTCTTTTCATCTGAAACTCAATATCTGATTGTTAATTTTAGCCCTCCTATATCCAGAGGGCTTTTTTTATTTTTTAAGTAAATTTTGTGAAAAACATCTCATTTTCCAAAAAAATAAATCAGTATAAATCAATACTGGTTATAATAAGCTATAATAGTAAAAATCATATTTCAGTAGTTTCAAATAAGATAAAAAATTTATCTTATAAACTTTTAGGTATATTATGGAAATCTGGAAATTTATCAAAAGTTTCAATACACTCAACACATGGCTATCTATTTCTACTTGTGTATTAATTTTTTTAATTTTTTATTTCTATATTTTAGAATAATTTTCAATTAAATTATAAAACCTTAGAAGTAAGCCAAACAAAAAAAATTAAAATATCTTTAATAAAAATATATTATATTTAAAAAATAAATAAAAACTTAAAAAATGTATTTTTTGAGTACTTAATCTCATTTTACCTATTTTTCTTAAAACAGGCCTACAAAAACTTGTACAACTTAAAAAAAATTAAGACAATTGCAAATTAAGACAAATTGGAGAGTAAATATGAAAGTATATTTAACAAATCTTGAATACATTTCTGAAAATTCATATTTAAATCTTAATTTACCATTTTCTACCAATTATTCATTCAATCTAAAAAACCTAAAAACCATTAAAGATATTATAAATATTAATAATGAAAATATTATTCACCTGCCCTTAATTAATACTTATAAAAACGCAGAAGATCAAGAGAATTTTTATAGCCCATTTCTTTTTTCAAAAAATAACTCTATAACTAGCAAATATAGTGAGTTAATTCAAAACACACCAAATAACACTCCGGCAGAAAACTTAAATATATTAAGCACCTTAAATACAATTATTTTCGGGTCTGCAACTGCAAACACTCAACAAATGTATAAAAATCCTTTATTATCAAATGATTTAAATAAAGAAACGTTAGGGTATTCCTCTACCCCCATTAATATTAAAAACCCCAATGATGAATCTCACTTATTATTAAATCTAAACCATACTATTAAGAATATTGATAAGATCATTAATGACATCAAGTTAAGCTCTATTTCACTTAAATCAGAATCAGATATAGGAAAATTTTTAAATGTAAAGAATATAGATGATAATAAATATTCCTTTAAAGTTAGTAAAATTTCTGATGGGGAAAACAATCTCTATAATGCTTTGATTAACAATGAGGTAAACCCTCACTTATCCGTTAACGGTATTTTAGCTGATCAGCCCCCTGCACCTAATTCATCACTTTATGTGACTGAAACCCAAGATTTTTCTAATAGTAGTCTGGATACCGATACCATCGATAATACCGTAGGCAATGTCACCAACAATGTCGATGCCGTTCTCGATGCGACTACTGATACCGCTGAACAACTCGTTGATGATGTCACCGATGTTGTCGACAGCCTGC
>Ga0209795_10001920_pt1 | contig 12182 bp, 15 predicted proteins | sample AgamicOrMarz_FD_187166 | JGI IMG/M metagenome (GOLD analysis project Ga0209795, IMG submission 187166) | Agave microbial communities from Guanajuato, Mexico - Or.Ma.rz (SPAdes) (version 2) | ecosystem: Host-associated > Plants > Phyllosphere > Phylloplane/Leaf | place: Guanajuato, Mexico...
CGCCGGTGACGGTGGCGACGGTGAGCCCGGAGAACATGATCGAGATGGCGCTCGCACGGCGGCTTGACGGGACAAGATCGGCTGCGATGGTGGAGCCGATTGACATGAAGACGCCATGTGATAGAGCTGAAATCACACGCGCTGCAAGCAGGACGCTGATGGTTGTTGCGCTTGCGGCGATTCCGTTACCGATGATGAAGACGATCATAATCCATAATAATAGCGTTTTACGTGACATTCTTGATGTAAGTGATGTTAAGACCGGCGCTCCGAATGTAACCCCCAGGGCGTAAAGGGAAACGGTCAGTCCCGCGGTGGTGATGGGAATGTGCAAATCTTGGGCGATGAGCGGCAGCAGCCCGACGCTGATAAATTCGGTGGTGCCAATCGCGAAGGCGCTGACGGCCAAGGCCAGAAGTGCAAATGTGCTTTGCTGTTTATTTAAAGACATGAATGTTCCTCCTCATTTGTGTAGGTTTATTTAAAAAGGTATGATTGTTTTCATCCGGCAAATGTTATTATGGAGTATATATAGAATTATCGGAAGTACGCACTTTTAAGTGATATAGATACCTCGTGGTGCTATAGGCACTTTTTGGTTCCTATCTATCTGTGAATTAAGGAGGATGATCTGAAGATGGAGAAGAAGAAATATAATATTTCGGTCGAGGCGACGCTTGAGGTGATTGGAGGGAAATGGAAGTGTGTGATTCTCTGCCATTTGACGCATGGGAAAAAGCGGACAAGTGAATTGAAGCGGCTGATGCCGAATATTACCCAGAAGATGTTGACGCAGCAGCTGCGGGAGCTGGAGGAGGATGGCGTGATTAATCGGATTATTTATAATCAGATTCCTCCGAAGGTTGAATATGAGTTGAGTGAATATGGCCGGAGCTTGGAGGGGATTCTAAATTCACTCTGTACATGGGGTGAAAACCATATTACAAGGGTGTATGGGGATAAGTTCTCTGTCCTCGAGGAAAATGTTTTGAATGATCATTTGAAGTAAAGTTGTACAGTAAAAATGAGATCATCACGATGGGGAGGAATCATTCCAAAGGATCTGGGCTCTCCACGGCCCTCTTCCGCAATAGCGACTGCAATTTTTTCTTTTGATACGTCTAAACTTACATATTTTGTGGTATCCTTCATAATGACTAGCTCCTTCCGTAATGTAGCTCTGATTTGGTTTTTGTTTTTCAACAATAAACATTCTTACCAAATTAACCTACGAATTTACGAGTAAGGAGCTAGTTTCTTTCATGATAACTCTCACGCACCTCGCTGTGGGGTCTCACCCTGCTCACTAATCCTGCAGAACATTGAATAAGCTTCCTTGAATAATCAAATGCGATAGCATTTTCGAGAGTCTGCGTGTATTCGGGCATCTTTTTTCAATAACAACAAAGTTTACAAAAAGGGCCTTATTGAATGAACCATTTTTTCCGGGGTACACCGTAGTATTCACCGGCGACAAGGTCTCGTGGTACGGCTTTTTCGATTCGTGAAAGGTCATTTGAGCTTAATTTCAGGTCGACTGCACCTATGGACTCGTGCAGTTGTGATTGCTTTCTTGCACCAATTAATGGGATCACATCATCACCTTGGGATAAAACCCATGAAATCGCCATCTGCGCAACGGTTACTTGCTTTTCTTCTGCAATTTCACGCAATGCCTCAACAAGGGCTAAGTTCTTTTCCAGATTTTCGTTGGAAAACCGCGGTGCTTTCCCCCGCATATCATCCGCTCCCATTACTCGCTCTTTTGACCAATTCCCGCTTAACAGCCCTCTTGAAAGAACACCATAAGCCGAAAGCGCAATGCCTAATTCCCTTAAGGTCGGCAAAATATTTAATTCAAGCTCTCTATTAAATAGGGAGTATTCCATTTGCAACCAACTAATCGAATGGACTGCATGAGCGCGGCGGATGGTCTCAACGCCTACTTCGGAAAGTCCAATGTGACGCACATACCCTGCCTTCACCATATCAGCCATTGCCCCAATTGTTTCCTCGATAGGTATATGAGGATTTATGCGCGACGGCTGATACAGATCGATATATTCGGTGCCTAGGCGCTTTAGTGTATCCGTAAGGAAAGTTTTTACTGTGTGAGGACGGTTATCCACCTCCTCATCCTTTTTATCAGTCGGGTGCAGTTTTCCATCGAATTTTACGGCAATGAAGGCATTGTCTCGACGGCCTCCTTGTAAAGCTTCACGTAAAAGTAATTCGTTGTGACCGTCACCATAAAGATCTCCGGTATCAAAGAGTGTAATGCCTGCCTCCAATGCCGCATGGATGGTTGCGATACTCTCGCTTCGCTCCGCCTTTCCATATAGCCATGACATCCCCATACAACCAAGGCCGACCTCAGAAACATAATGACCATTATGACCAATTGCTCGCTTTTTCATTGATATACTCCCCCCGTCGTCGTAAGTCAAACTCAGTTCCCTTTCTTAGTGAACCAAAGGTAAACCATTTCATTCTTAACTTGAATATATTCCTTCTTTACTAATATCAAAATTCCTTTCAATTATGCTGCTTAATATTCAGCCTATTGCCCGTTCGTGGTGTCAGGCACCGATTGGCTGTAGCACAAAAAAGACCTGACACCTTTTGTGTGTCAGATCTTGTATTTCGTATAAGACTACTTCTAGTCTAATACGATGATTTTTACGGTCTTTCTACCCCATTGTAAGCATTTGGATCTGGTGGGCATTAATACGTCGATGATATGGCCTTTAATCGCACCGCCTGTGTCGCCTGCAACGGCAACGCCATAACCTTCAACCCATACTTTTTTACCAAGTGGGATGACTCTTGGATCGACGGCAATTAATTTCATATTTGGATTTTTACCAATGTTGTAGCCGGCTGCGGTAATGTTACCAGACTCTTCTGAGCTGTATGCTGTGGCAGTAACATACATTTCCTTTCCTTTTACGGCTACATTTGTCTTGTTATCTAAAGATGGCTCCGGTTTTGTATTGGTAACGGTACGTACCTTCGCCTCTTCTTGCTCACTTCTGATTTTGGCTTGAATGTCTTTCATTTGCGATTCAATGCCGGCCTTTTCCTGTTCGGCAAGCGCCATTTGTTTAAGGATTTGGCTATATTTTTGTTGCATAACGGTTAGGGTTTGTTGTCTTTTTTGCATGTTTTGATCAAGTGTTTGTTGCTGGTTCGCGAGTTCTTTTTGATCTTCTATTAAAGTTTGTTCTTGTCTATCAATCTCTTTTTTATCTTCTTCAATCTGCAGCAGGTCTTTCTTCTGAGCTATCAAGATTTCTTTATCCGCGTCCATCAGGGTCGAAACGGCACTCGCGCGTTGGATAAAATCTGAGATACTATCAGATTCGAAGAATAAGTTGACAATTACATTAATATTATCCGTTTGTTGGAGAGAGACTGCCCTCTGCTTCATAATTCCTTTACGAGCAAGGATTTTGTCTTCGAGGACGACAATTTCTTGTTTCTTTTTTTCAATAAGTTGGTTGGTTGCGTCTATTTTTTGTTGCGTTTTGGCCATTTCTTCTTTGTTTTTTGTAATATCGGTGTATAGAGCATTCAATTCTTTTTGAATTTTTTCTATTTCTTGATTTACAGTCTGCTTTTCTTGCGCTTTTTGCTCTACTATTCTTTGTTTTTGCTCTAGCTCTTGCTTAGCATTATGTAGGGCTTCCGTGCTTGTTTGTGCATATGTAACCATAGATCCCGATACTGATAATAAAATTGTAAGTAACACGAGAATGATACGCTTATTTGTCGTTTGCATACGCTTTCTCCTTTCCTTAGTACTCTAGTTATACCAGAAGAATGTACCAGCAATGTTACAAATAGATTAAAAGTTCATCAATTTTTGTCATATTACAATAGAAAGTGTCATTTCTGTGTCATAACAGGACCAATTTTTTGGAGCGGAATTTCACTTGTAGCAGCAATTTATTTAGATTTCGCTGGTAATCACTGCGTATGGCAATAAGCATAAAAAAGATCCCGAGTGAATTCCCGGAATCTCTTTTATGTGTGCTGGTGTCAGGCACCTCTATTAGTGTTTGATGGTGTCAGGCACTGCCATCTGTATCATCTGGTGCCTGACACCAACCTTACTTAAACTTTACTTCCCTCTTTCATCTTCTTGCTTTCCGCGAGGGTCCGCGTGGTTTTCCCTTTCGTTAGTTCGGTTTTATCATTCGGGAAGAATGCTAAAAATGACACTTTGTTCCCTTCTTTTACGGCAACATGGGTGAGGATCTCGATGACCTCTTTTTCCTTTAGATTATTGTTTTCATGATAAATTTGTAAAGAATGTTGCTCGTACGTAAGTTGAATTTTGGAGTTAAAGATATGGACGGGAATCATTTCTCTATTAAATGGAATCGATAGATAAGGATTGTCCTCATGCGGTTGGGGTGACTGGGTTGAGAGTTGCACTGCATCAAAAAAGCTCGGTTTACTGTTGATTTTCATTTCCTTCTTGCTCGATTGCTTACCAATGAATATTATTGAGTTCTTCTCCACAAAGATACATACCTCCATAAAGTACAATTTTTTACACCAATTAACATTATTCGACGATAATTTCCAATTTCCTTTATTTTGATTTTATTCCATTTCTTATTTCATCTAGAGTGTGCACCATTTCCACATAAATGATTGTGCATAATTCACACATTCAGCCTTAACGTTTCAATTTCCCGTTAAGTTAAAAACATCAATTGTTTTTACGGCGGGTGATAAGGATGTCTTTATCGGAAAAATTAAGGAAACTGCGCGACAATCGCAACTGGTCCCAGCAGACGCTTGCCGACATGATGAGGATGGACCGGTCCACCGTTAGTCGCTACGAAACGGGAAAAAGTATACCTAACTATCAAACTGTGATTCGATTTGCCGAGCTATATCAGGTCGATAATGAGTATTTGGTGGAGGAGCTCGATCATTTGCTGTCCAAAACGGAGGTGTCCGGCTTCATCGCGAGGGAAACTGGTGAGGACCAGGATCTCATGATTATTAACCAGTTTCTTCAGAAAGAGCCTGATTTAAAAATGGCCTTATTGGAACTCCACCTCATGCCGCCCAAACGGAGGGCCTTCTATGTCGATTCATTTATTAGCCAGATTAAGGTAAGCAAGCGCCATAAGGACAAGCTATAAGAAAAACACATCAAAGAAGCCGCTGACAAGTTCAGCGGCTTCTTTTTAAAAAAACAGGGGGGTTTTTCTATTAGTTTATCCCACTCGAATATTTTTATACCTGCCGACCAAAAAAAAGTCCGGCAAATACCTGCCGGAAAAATGGAGATCACCTCGGAGATGGCTTTGATTTTTTATCAAAAAGTCAGTTGCGGGGATAATTTTTTTAAAATAGGGCTTCAAAATCAACTACAAACGAAAAGGAAGGTTTTGTGAAGATACGTGTGGATGAGGGGAGTATATTCTGATGAGGTCGTCTCTTTCCTTGATTTCATGCTGCTGTTCCTTAACAATCCATTCCAGCTGGCTGACGCGCTTTTGGAGGCCGTCGACATTTTTATTTGAATGTCCAACCATCTTGATTAAGCTTTCCAATAATTTCTCTAGATTTCTGGCCATTTCATCGTTAGACACCAATGGTCGCTTCCTCCTTTTTGGGCCCAGCTTCCACTTCATGCGGCTTGGAACTTAGAAAACGGACTGTTTCCGCGACCACCTCGGTAACATATATCCTCTTCCCCTCTTTATTATCGTAGTTCCGCGTCTGCAATCTCCCTGTGATCCCGAGAACTGCACCTTTCCGGCAATATTGGCACGTATTTTCGGCCGATTTCCGCCAAAGTGTGCATTGAACAAAATCGGCCTCGACTTCGCCGTTTTGATTGCGAAAATGACGATTCACCGCTAGGGTGATGTGGGACACTGCCGTCCCTTCTGACGTCTGTTTTAATTCCGGGTCCCGCGTCAATCTGCCAACAAGTGTGACTTGATTGATCATTCCTTCATCTCCTTCTTTGTTGGGAAAAAATGAACTACTTTTTTCCTTGATGGTATTAGCTTAGCCTGATGGTGACCTTGTTGTAAAACAGGGAAAAGACCATTATCTTGTCCTATTTTGCTGGATAATCGATCTATCGTGACGTTTTTTGTCAAAAAAAGAACTGTAGTTTTTTGGAAACTATTATCTTTGAAATTTCGACAAATATTTTTCGACATTTGCTTTCAACGAACCTATGTTATAATTTAGGAAAAGGAAATCAGGAGGTTGTGATGAAATCTTTTAAGTTGTACTCATTAGATGTAGTGGAAGATGACACTTCGATTGAAGTTCCGTTAGTAGATGGCTTAATTCTCAATAAGGAAGACGAGCGCTCCACATGGCTGCTTGAGGCGTATACAGATTTGTCCCTCTATGATTATTTCAAAAAAATTTCCGAGCAAAATCGCGACATTATTGTTGAAGCTGTTATTACCAAGAAGGAGAACGCTCCTGCTTATTTTCAAACGAAAATATGTTCATTGATTAAATTTGAAAAGCATATCAGCGTTTTGTTTGAAGGGAAAATTCGCCGTAACAAAAGTGATTACTCTGAGCTATTGCTCGAAAGTCTTCTTCAAAAGGGGCTTGAGGGCCAAGCGCTGCTCACTGAATTTAGAGAAAAGATCCAAAGTAAACCGAAGTTAAAAGTAAAGTCGAACAATTAAATTATAGGTAAAGGGACAGGCTATATGCCCGTCCCTTTTTTGTAGTGCCTATTGCCGTAAATTACTCGTCTTTATTGTCTGCGTCATTTCGGTCAATATCATCTTCGATTATCTCTTCTTTTTTGGTGTTGCTATCCTTAATTGGGTCTTTGTCGGTATCTCTATTTTTGTCCTCTGACATTGGATAATGGTCATTTCTGTTGTCTAAATCAACGTTGTCATTATCATAATTACCATTATTATTGAGATCATTATCATTGAGATCGTTATTATTGAGATCGTTATCATTGAGATCGTTATCTGCTGGATTATTAACAGCCGGTGGTGGTGGATTTCGGTCATCGTTGTCATTGTTGTCATTATTACAGCCTGTTAATACAACAGCAGAGAAAATTGAACTAGCGAGCAAAAGAAATAACCTTTTCTTCAAAATCATAAACCCCTTCCAAACTTAATTTGACCCTTGTTTTATTGGCCTGTTTTTAGGATTTCCAATGTTTTTCAAATGATAGCTAGAATTTTTTTACAGATAGGCTATTTTCGTTGATATTGTTGCTATTTAGCCCGCCCCAGAACACACTTCGCTTTCCGCGGGTGAGCGGGAGTCCATCTTATTTAAAGAACAACAAATTTTAGAAAACAGCCTCATATAAAAAAACGACCGGAAATTTTTCCCCGGCCGTTCTGTTCTGCTTATTCTTTTTTCTCCCCTAAGGCAAAGGTGATTTCAGCCTCACAGGCAACTTCGCCGTCAACGGTTGCAACGGCTTTTCCTTTGCCGATTGGTCCGCGCAGACGGATGATTTCTACTTCCAGACGAAGCTGGTCGCCTGGTTTGACTTGCTTTTTAAAACGGCAGCCATCAATTCCTGCGAAAAAAGCTAAGCGCCCGCGATTTTCTTCTTTTTTTAACATAGCGACAGCTCCAACCTGGGCAAGGGCTTCAACGATTAGTACACCAGGCATAACGGGATAATCGGGAAAATGACCATTGAAAAATTCTTCATTTGCGCTGACATTTTTGATCCCGACCGCACTTTTTCCTTCTTCTACTTCTAAAATTCGATCGACCAAAAGGAAGGGGTAGCGATGAGGGATAATTTCTTTGATTTGTTCGATATCAAGCATTAGTTTAGTACCTCCTACTAGTAACAAGTATTTATTTTCTATTCTACTACTTAAGGTATACAAAAAGGAAGGGGTTTACCTCCCTTCCTCCACTTTTCTTTTCCCTTTTTCAACTAGATCTATAATATGCGTCCATGTGGATTCCTTGAATACATCTTTAACATTCCCGCCGCCAAGCATCCCGTATCCAACCATAGCGCCTACCGATATGCTTATGAAAACAAAGACCACTAAAAGAATCAGTCGCAGCCAAATTGGAATGAGGCGAATTCTGACTCGTTGCTGTTTATCAGAGACATTCTTTTCTTTGTTGCCCGTGGTGGCATCTTTCGACTTGTGTGCCTCACGGCTTGAGTTCCTCACATCTGATGTCTCCCGTTTTTTTGCCTTCTTTTCACGTCCCTCGGCTTTCGCTTGTTTCGCAGCATCCCTCGTACCTTGTACCGCTGCTTTTGCCGGTTTCGCTACGGTCTTGGTGACTGCAGCCGCCGCTTTTACCGCACCCTTCGCGATTGATACCGCAGGTTTTGCTGTGTTCTTTGTTACTCGAACGGCCTCCTTGGCAGGTATCGCAGGAGCACCCTTTGTTTGTCGTGCCTCCTCTTTGGCACTTCTCACTGCGTCCTGTGCTCTGCGCGCTTCGCCCTGGGCATTTTTATCCGCATCCTTCATTCTTTGTGCTTCGTCCTTGGATCGTTTCGCTGCGTCTTTATATTGCTGATCTTCGGCTTTAGCCCGCTTATATTCTTCTCTCGTTCTATATTCTTGATTTGGATTATTTATAGACATTTGTTAATTCCCCTTTAACTGAAGTCCGCCCATTTATGTGTATCTGCATGGTAGACCCCGAACTCAGTGAGTTATACATATTATAACCATTTTTTGTGTTCAACTCGTGTCGCTGGGTATTTGGATTAATTTTTTGGTCGTTCATTATTCTATTATAAAAAATAAATTCAAAATACTCATCAACTTTTTACAGAAAATAGTCAATTAAAGTAGAATTCACTCAAATTCTGTCGTTTTTGCAAGAAATTTTGACCGAAGCACAAATAAAAAAGCCCAATGACTAAGGCTTGTCCTGCCTGCTTCATTAGACTTTTTGTATCCTTCTCTTCAAGGTATGATGTCTTACAACAACGCCCCAGAAAATACCATTAAAATTTTCGGTTTACTAATTAATTATCGCAGGCGAAGGACAATTCTTTTAGAAAAGATCATCCAAACTTCCGACTTGGAATCTTATCAATATTATCAAGCATAATTCCTGTTCCAATCGCAACACAATCCATTGGATTTTCTGCCACTAGGACCGGAACCTTTAATTCGTCCGCTAACAGCATGTCAATGCCATGCAGCAATGCGCCGCCGCCTGTTAAAATAACGCCGCGGTCAATGATATCAGCTGATAGTTCTGGCGGAGTGCGTTCTAGCACGCTTTTTGCAGCCTGGACGATCACAGCAACTGATTCACGTAATGCACCTTCGACTTCTTCGGAACGAACCGAGATGGTACGAGGCAGACCACTCACCATGTCACGACCGCGGATTTCCATTTCTTCCGAGCGTGAACCTGGGAATACAGTCCCGATGTTGATTTTAATATTTTCAGCTGTGCGCTCACCAATCAAGAGCTTGTATTCGCGCTTGATGTAGTTTAGGATTTCCATGTCGAACTTGTCGCCGGCCATTTTGATGGAGGAAGACGTCACGATATCGCCCATTGAAAGAACAGCTACATCAGTCGTTCCTCCTCCGATATCCACTACCATGTTTCCGCTCGGTTGGAAAATGTCCATTCCCGCACCAATTGCTGCTACCTTTGGTTCTTCTTCTAAGTAAATCTTCTTCCCGCCGCTTTTTTCAGCAGCTTCTTTGATTGCCTTTTGCTCCACACTTGTAATATTCGTTGGACAGCAAATCAAAATGCGCGGCTTCGATAAAAAGCCTTTTACATTTAACTTATTAATAAAATGCTTTAACATTGCTTCTGTCACATCAAAGTCAGCGATCACGCCGTCTTTTAATGGGCGGATCGCGACGATGTTCCCAGGTGTCCGACCAACCATGCGGCGAGCCTCTTCACCAACAGCAAGTACGCGATTTGTATTTTTGTCAATTGCCACTACAGACGGCTCATTTAATACGATTCCACGGCCCTTCACGTGAATTAACACGTTAGCCGTACCTAAATCTATCCCAATATCTCTTGCAAACATTCTCTTTTCTTTCCTCCTTAAAACGGAATCCACATACTTTTCCTAATTGTATATTGTACCACACTCATTAGAATTTCCATACTTTTAACAAAGAAAAGATGTTAAATTTTGCAGAAGGATGTCGATTTGGAGGAATCTTAGAGAATGCCTTGACACAATTTATTTTGGCTTTGAAATGACGGCTTATTTAACAGCTTCACCTTCCTTTTCTTCTTTCTGATATTTCATTTTTGTTGCCTCTCCCCCTCGGAGATGACGGATTGATTTATGATAGTCTAAAATACCTTTAACCTCGTTTGCTAGCTCTGGATTAATCTCAGGAAGTCTCTCTGTTAGATCCTTATGGACTGTACTTTTGGATACGCCAAACTCCTTCGCAATCACGCGAACCGTTTTCCTCGTCTCCACGATATACTTTCCAATCTTGATAGTTCTCTCTTTGATGTAATCGTGCACACTCTCGCCCTCCCTAAATTGGATGTGAGAAGTGTGAAATGAGACCCGCTTATCACTTCGACGAATTCTGCTTCCGTTTTGGTGTCTGGTGTCATCAATTTTGGTGTCAGGCACCACTAAAAGACATTTGTCCACTAGTGGAGGACACGTGGAGAATACCACCCTTGATGGGTGCCAGGCACTAAACGGCAGAAAGTAAGTTACCTTCTGTCTATACGATGAATAATCATGTCTCCGACTGAATATCCGCTAACTTCAAACGACTCTTCACCTCAAACACTCTCTTTGTAAAGGTTTGTAACCATTTTATTAGCTTGGATACGGGAATATGCTATAAATACTCAATCAGGACAAGGTGTTATCCAAAGTTTTTTGATAATTGGACTTCTTACTTTTTTTCGACAGTCCTTCGAAATCGTACAGAATGGCTTTGTAGCGCGGTTTTCAATTGGAAATATCTATGCGGTATTTTTATTTCCCAAGAAATTTGTCGATAAAAAAATTATTCAAAAATGGTGAAAATAATTGAAATGGGGCTTACTAAAGGGTCTCCGTAGCCAGTACAATGCATTATTTGGGGCAAATTTTTCAAAAAGTATTGTTAAAATTATTATATCTTTGATACCTTTTGGATATGTGTTTTTTGAAAGGACGATCCCGATGACACCTTTTACAGAGAATGTAGTAGAAATTATTCGCAGCATCCCCGAAGGCAAAGTGGCGACTTATGGTCAAATCGCTCGGCTAGCTGGAAGCCCCCGTGCTGCCCGCCAAGTCGTCCGCGCCCTCCACTCCATGAGCAAGAAATACCGCCTTCCCTGGCACCGTGTCATCAACGCTAAGGGGCAAATCGCCCTCCAGGATGACGAGTCGTACAATGAGCAACGATTGTCTTTGGAGGCAGAAGGCGTGGAGATCGGATTGAATGGGGTTATTGATTTGGAGAAGTATCAGTGGAAGCCTGGATATTAAGCCTTGACCGCAAAAGGATCCCAAACAAAGAAAAACACCTAGGCCTCCTAGGTGTAATCCCCAAAAATTTTCATTGATGCTCATATGGTGGTGCCTGGCACCAACTCCTGGTACCTGACACCCATCCAGCCACTCCGCATTCTAACGAATTAACTCAAAAACCTTCTTCACTTTTTTCACCGGCACCGACGAACCGCCACGGCCCTGGACATTCTCAACCATCATCGCCACCATCAAACTCGGTGACTTGGTGTTATAACCAATGAACCAGCCATTTTCCGTGCCTGTTTCACCTTGCTTCTGTTTAATCTCCGCCGTCCCTGTTTTACCCGCGAGCGGATAATCCTTCATTTCAACGGCATGGGCCGTCCCGGCAGTGTCACTAACCACCTTCCGCAAATCCGCCGCAATCACCCCGGTATGTTCGGCTGAGACCACCGCCTCTTTCAGCACCTGGCCCTGCTGCTCGTCTGCCAAAAGAATTGGCTTAATCATATTGCCATTATTAATAAATGGAGTATACGTCGACAGTAAATGAACGATACTCATCTGAATCTGACCTTGCCCGTATCCCGAATCTGCCAGCGCAATTTCTCGGTCCAACGTGCCAATCGTAGATTTTTCCAATGGGAATGGATAGGCCAGATCTTCCTCAAAGCCAAATTTCTTCAGCCCATCCGCGAACGCCGTTTTCCCCGTTTTCAACGCTGCCTGAGCAAAA
>Ga0209795_10001922_pt1 | contig 12179 bp, 7 predicted proteins | sample AgamicOrMarz_FD_187166 | JGI IMG/M metagenome (GOLD analysis project Ga0209795, IMG submission 187166) | Agave microbial communities from Guanajuato, Mexico - Or.Ma.rz (SPAdes) (version 2) | ecosystem: Host-associated > Plants > Phyllosphere > Phylloplane/Leaf | place: Guanajuato, Mexico...
CCGACAGCAAACGGTCTTCCTCACGTCGGGCATGCGCTTGGCCGGACGATTAAAGACGTGGTGGCTCGCTATAAGACGATGACGGGGCATCAAGTAATCCGGAAAGCAGGCTGGGATACGCACGGACTGCCGGTTGAGCTCGGTGTCGAGAAGCAGCTTGGAATTTCAGGGAAGCATGACATTGAAAAATACGGCGTAGAAGCTTTTATCAACAAGTGTAAGGAAAGTGTATTTGTGTATGAAAAGCAATGGCGCGCGTTCACGGAGCAGCTTGGCTATTGGGTTGATATGGAAGACCCTTACATCACCTTGGAGAATTCATACATTGAAAGCGTATGGAACGTGCTTGGCACGATTCATGATAAAGGACTTCTTTATAAAGGACACCGCGTATCACCGTACTGCCCGAGCTGTCAAACGTCACTAAGTTCGCATGAAGTAGCGCAAGGGTATAAAGATGTAAAAGATTTAACGGTAACAGTGAAATTTAAAGTGAAAAACCGCGATAATGAGTATTTTTTAGGCTGGACGACAACGCCTTGGACGCTTCCGTCAAACGTGGCGCTTGCGGTGCATAACGAGATGGACTATGTTCGCGCTGAGCAAGGCGACAGTGTGTATATAGTGGCAGAAGCGCTCGCAGACAAAGTGTTAAAAGGAGAGTATACCGTTTTATCTCGTCATAAAGGAAATGAGTTAAAAGGGATGTCGTATGAGCCGCCGTTTGATTTTGTGAAAGTGGAAAAAGGGCATGAAGTGGTAACAGCTGATTATGTAACGAATCAAAGCGGAACGGGCGTTGTTCATTTAGCACCTGCTTACGGCGAAGATGATTACAGAGTAGTAAAAGAAAACGGCTTTTCATTTGTGAACGTGGTGGATGAAAAAGGACAGTACACGGCTGAAGTGCCGCCGTTTCAAGGGCGTTTCGTGAAAGACTGCGACGTTGATATCGTACGTTATTTAGCGAATCAAGACGTGCTGTATCACAAAGAAAAGCATGAGCACAGCTATCCGTTTTGCTGGAGATGCGACTCGCCGCTCCTTTATTATGCAAATGAAAGCTGGTTTATCCAAACGACGGCGTTGAAGGAACAGTTTTTGAAAAACAACGAAAGCGTGACGTGGTACCCCGAGCATATCAAGCACGGCCGCTTTGGCAACTTTTTAGAAAATATGGTGGACTGGAACATCAGCAGAAAACGCTACTGGGGAACGCCGCTGAACGTATGGGAATGCGGGGAATGTCAGCATCAAGTAGCGCCAAAAAGCATCAATGAGCTTCAGAAACATGCGTCTCATTCCGTGGATGACAGCATTGAACTGCATAAGCCTTATGTAGATGATGTACAGCTGACGTGTCCGGTCTGCAGCGGAGAAATGAAGCGCACGCCGGAAGTAATTGACGTTTGGTTTGACAGCGGCTCGATGCCTTTTGCGCAGTATCACTATCCGTTTGAAAACAGCGAATTGTTTCAAAAGCAGTTTCCAGCAGACGTAATCGCAGAAGGAATTGATCAAACGCGGGGCTGGTTTTATAGCTTGATGGCAGTTTCAACGCTATTTACAGGAAAAGCACCGTATAAGCGCGTTCTGTCTCTTGGCCACGTGTTAGATGAAAACGGTCAAAAGATGTCTAAAAGTAAAGGAAATGCGCTGGACCCTGTTGATCTTATTCATACATTTGGTGCAGATGCGCTTAGATGGGCGCTTTTAGCAGACAGTGCGCCTTGGAACCCGAAGAAATTTTCAGAGCGCGTGGTGCAAGAAGCGAAGTCAAAAGTTATTGATACTCTAGTGAACGTGTACGGCTTTTACGTGTTGTACGCAAAGCTGGACGGCTATGACCCGGAGCAAACGTATGAATTGAAAAAAACAAAATTGGATGAATGGATTCTTTCACGTTTGCACAGTACGGTCAAACGAGTAACGGCACATCTTGAAGATTACGGGTTTACAAGCGCGGCTCGTGAAATCGCAGTATTCATTGAAGAGCTAAGCAACTGGTATGTACGACGTTCCCGTGATCGTTTTTGGTCAGAAGGAATGGACGGAGAAAAAGCAGCGGCTTACGATACGCTTCATGAAGTGTTAGTGACGTTAAGTCAGCTGTTAGCACCGTTTACTCCATTTGTTGCGGATGATATTCATGAAAATCTGACGGGAAAAAGCGTTCATTTAGTAGACTATCCTGTTTATAATGAAGGCAAAGTGAATGAAAAGCTGGAAAGAGAAATGGCAGCGGTCTTGCAGGTAGTGGAACTAGGACGAAGCATCAGAAATACGCATTCGTTAAAGGTGAAGCAGCCTTTACGGAGTTTGTCTCTTGTCGTGACGAATGAAGATATCGAGTGGAATGCGTACCGTGATGTCATCAAAGATGAGTTAAATGTAAAGAAATTTAACGTGGAGCAAGATGATGAAAATCTCGTCTCGTACGTGTTAAAACTTAATTTTAAACAGGCAGGGCCGAAGTTTGGAAAACAAGTTAATGCAGTGAATCAAACGTTGAAAAATCTTTCAGCAGATGAAACGAAAGATTTTGTTCAACAAGGTGAGCGGAGGGTCACGCTCCCATCAGGTGAAAAGCTAACGCTTGAAACAGCTGATGTGCTGGTTGAAAAAGTACCAAAAGAGGGTTTTGCGGTGGCATCAAACGGCATGTATACCGCCGTGTTAGATACCGCGTTAACAGAAGCACTGGTGCAGGAAGGGTTAGCTCGTGAAGTCATTCGAGCAGTACAGGACTATCGTAAAAAGTTGGATTTGCCGGTGAATTTACGCATTGATTTGGAACTTAGCGGCGATGCGGAAGTGAAGGAAGCTGTCACTAGCTTTGAAGGCCTGTTGCAAGAGAACTTACTGCTAAACAGTCTTTGTTTCACTGAAGATACAGAAGACGGCGAAAAACTGAAAGTAGGAACGAAACATGTAACGCTAAGGATGTTAAATCAATAAATAGTGAAAAAGCACTTATTCTCTAAAGGGTAAGTGCTTTTTTCTTATTCATTTATTTGTGCATATGATAAATAGAAACATAATTATCATGCAACCTTTTAGCTACTGCTTTATCAGTTTTTGCTATTTTAAAAGCCTTCTGAATAGTACTTCTACAACTTCTGTTGCAGAACTATTTTTCAAATAGTTCTCTTCCTTTAAAGCTCTCAAAGCTAGAAATCATTTAATTACATCTCAACAAATAAACCCATTGTTAATGCAGGAGGGTTTAACCCTTGTGTTGGCCCATTCTGTCTGCGACATAATGTCAGTAGAAAAAGATAGAAGCGTGCATTAGTATCTGTAAAAATAGTAAAGCTGGGATTACGGTCATTTTGGAAAGAGCAGCATTAAATCGTTTCGCTCGTCCAATGAACTATGCTTCTTTTCATGCATCGAGGTCAGGTATTAATTTTAAAAATGAATCAAAATAGGTATTTGAATCAGTAACAACACCCAAGCAGAGTTCATACTTTGTTGAGGGGAGTATTCGAAGTATTGTTTGAGCCTCTTATTATACAGTTGTTTTCATTCTGCTTCTCTTTTATGGTGTTAGCACACCTTGTTAATTTAAATACGGAGGTATGAAAAATGAATAATTTCCAAAATGAACTTCAAATGTTGGATGTTGGTGATTTCCAAGCGAATCAAGCCATTCCTTGGGATCCAAATAATATGGATCAAGATCGACAATTTGGGATTTTTTTCCGATGTTTTAGTTGTTTTAGCTGTTTTACTTGCTTTAATTGCTTTAATTGCTTTAATTGCTTTAATTGTTTTCGTTGCTCCAACTGCTTTCGTTGTGGTGGCAATTGCGGAGGCCGTTGTGGTGGCAATTGTGGCGGTCGTTGTGGCGGAGGTCGTTGCGGCGGCTGATAATTCTAGTTTTCAAATAAAAAACATCGTTATCTATGGAGGAAAGCCCCTGTATAAGTTGCAGGGGCTTTTTTCTAAAAGATTAGACATAAGAGACAAATTACAGTACATAGGATTATAGTGGAAATGGAAAATGGTGATATTAGAGTTGAGAACAGTTCACGGATAAGGAGGAGCGGAATGACAAATTTGAACCCTTCTATGCGTTTGAAAGTGAAAAGGGATACTTTTTTTCTCCCTGATCCAAACAGCGGTGTGTATTTTCGAAATAATATAAGTTCGTTCCATATGAAAGGCAGTATGATAGATCAATGGGTGAAAAAGCTGATACCAATGTTCAATGGAGAGTATACGTTGGAGAGTTTAACAAACGGATTGCCGGGTCCATATCGAGAACGTGTATATGAAATTGCAGAAGTACTGTATCAAAACGGGTTTGCTCGGGATGCAAGTCAAGACCGTCCGCATCAATTGGCGGATCCAGTCCTTAAAAAGTATGCTTCTCAAATTGAGTTTTTAGAAAGTTTTGGAGATTCAGCTGCGTACCGTTTTCAAGCCTACCGCCAGGCCAGAGTGTTGGCGATAGGCTCTGGCTCTTTTTTTGTTTCGTTGGTTTCTTCATTGATTGAGTCTGGATTGTCTAAATTCCATGTGATGATAACGGACTCTGTACCGACCAATCAGCTGCGGTTAGAAGAATTGGTAGGGCATGCCCGAAAAACGGACCCCGAGGTAGCAATAGAGGAAGTCATCCTGGAAAAGGACGGGGGAAATTCTTGGAGGGAGATTGTGCAACCGTTTGATTCAATTTTGTATGTGTCGCAGGAAGGCGATGTAGAGGAACTAAGAGCTCTTCATAAGATTTGTAGGGAAGAGAAAAAAGTGTTACTCCCTGCTATATTTCTGCACCAAGTGGGTTTGGCAGGTCCTTTGGTTCATCCAGGCTCTGAAGGATGTTGGGAGTCTGCATGGCGCAGCATACACGAATCTGTGTTTAGGAATGACGAGCAATTACCTAGCTTCACTTCCACGGCAGGAGCGATGTTGGCTAATGTGATCGTATTTGAATTGTTTAAAAACATTACGAGAGTTGCTGAATCAGAACAGAAGAATCAATTCTTCCTGCTTAATCTGGATACGTTAGAAGGAAATTGGCATTCGTTTATGCCTCATCCGCTAGTGACCGGACGTGTTACAGCTGAATGGGTTCAAGATTTTGATTTGCAGCTCAAGCAGAGTTCGAGCAGAGGGGAATCGAGCGGGTTGCTTCTGTACTTTAGTCAGTTAACATCAAAGGAATCAGGCATTTTTCATATTTTAGAAGAAGAGGATTTAAAGCAGTTACCGTTAGCGCAGTGCCACGTTCAGGTGGTTGATCCGTTGTCGAAGGGGCCTGCTGAGCTATTGCCAAGCATGGTCTGTACAGAACTGACACATGAGAAGGCACGGAAAGAAGCGGGTCTATCTGGAGTTGAAGCGTATGTATCAAGAATGGTTGATGCGTTCCTTACGACTCTTCCTTCACAACAGAAAGCAGAGAGGGTTATCGTAGAATCTGAGGAATTTGTTGGGATTGGAGCGGGAGAAACAATTGCAGAGGGCGTTTGCCGTGGATTGCAAAAGTGTTTAACAGAGGAACTGAGCAAACAGCTAATCGATCAGAAAAATATTGTCTCTCGGGTGCAGGTAAGTGATGTAGAAGATGAATATTGTCGGTATTGTTTACAGGCACTGACCGTGACGCAGGGTGCACCGATTATAGGTTTGGGAAAGGAAGTATCCGGCTTCCCTGTGGTATGGGCCGGTACGAATGATCGCTGGTATGGCAGTGTAGGTTTGAATACAACAATGGCGTTGCAAAAAGCATTACAACAAGCGCTTATGAATAAAGAAAATCAAGCGACACAAGTGCTGCCGAATTCGTCTGTGTTTCTGGTAGAGAAGGTACCAAAAAGCCTTGTAATCCAAAAGAGTGAAGAAATACCACATTCTGAAGTCTTGCGATCCGCGATGCAGGTTTTAGAACAGAATGGCAAGCGACTCTTGTTTTTCGAACTAGCACTGGAGCCCTTTTGCAAAAAAGAACTGGTAGGAGTGTATGGTATGTTGCTACGAGAGGAGGAATCCAAGTGAGTGCAGTCGTAGTGATTATTGGAGAAGGAATGCTAGCTGACCACGTGTATGAACAATTGTCAGACCAATACCAGGTAGTTCGTCATATTGATTTCGAGGCAGAATTACCTGAAGCGGCTGATTTAGTTTTAGTGTTGGATGATGCTTGGAATCCTTCTCTTCATCAAAAAGCAGAAGAGGTGTTGCGTTCAACCGGCATCCGATGGCTGCGAGGCTTCGTTTCATTTGGAGAAGGCGTGATCGGACCGCTAGTTGGTTCGGATACACCAGGGTGCTCCCGATGTGCGGACATACGACATCTCATGGCAGGACGTGACCGTAAAGAGATGTGGGAAATGCAACAGCAGCTGGCTGCGGACGGAGGAGTAACGCGTGACGCGTGGGCATCGAGCTTGGGGCTTTTGCAGATCGCCTGCCTGCTTGGGAGGGAGGTACAGAGGATCGTGCAAGGTGATGAGGTGCACTCGGAAGGACAGGTATGTTTAATTAATCTGAAAACATTAAAGAGTTCATGGCATACTTTTTTGTCTGATCCATTATGTCCTGGTTGCAGCCAATTACCTGACGATTCACCAGCTGCGGCCAGAATTTCGTTAAAATCAAGCCCAAAGATTACTGATAGTTACCGCTGCCGTTCGATGGACGATCTAAATAAAGTCCTGGTTAAAGACTATCTGGATCAACGGATGGGCATTTTGAATGGAAAAATGTATGACCTTGTCCCGCCTTTTGCTGATGTAGTTGTAAATTTGCCGTTATTCTCAGGAGACGAAGGAGTAGCAGGACGGACTCATTCATATGCGGTAAGCGAGTTAACTGCTATTTTGGAGGGATTGGAACGGTCTTGCGGTATGACACCTCGTGGAAAACGAACCGTCGTATATGATAGTTATCGTAATCTGAAAGATCAAGCGATCAATCCTATTGAAGTAGGAGTGCACGCGAAGGAACGGTATGCCGAGCCTGGTTTTCCATTTGAACAGTTTCACCCTGACCGTCCGATAAAATGGGTATGGGGCTATTCGTTTTTGCAAGAACGTCCAATTTTGGTTCCTGAGTTGCTTGCCTATTACAGTTTGGGATGTGGCCAAGGGTTTGTCTATGAAACTTCCAACGGATGCGCATTAGGGGGAAGTTTGGAAGAAGCCATTTTCTACGGTATTCTGGAAGTGGTAGAACGTGATTCGTTCTTAATGACTTGGTACGCAGAGTTGCCTCTCCCGCGTCTTGACCCTTATTCCGCTAACGATCAAGAATTAGAGCTGATGATCGATCGTGTACGGGCAATAGGGGGATATGATCTGCACTTTTATAATTCGACGATGGAGCACGGAATTCCAAGCGTTTGGGCGATGGCAAAAAACAGAAAGAAAAAGGGTTTGAATATCATCTGTGCAGCTGGAGCTCATCTTGATCCAGTACGGGCGGTAAAAAGCACGATTCACGAGCTGGCTGCCATGATGCTGACGCTTGATGAGAAATTAGAGACGAACCAGGAGGAGTTTGTGCGAATGCTGCAAGATTCTTCCTTGGTGCAGAAGATGGATGATCATGGCATGCTGTACGGTTTGCCGCAAGCGCAAGAGCGCCTACAGTTTTTGCTAGATGATAATCGTCCATTGCGATCGTTTGCTGAGGAATTCAAGTGGAAATCGAATTCTGCAGATCTGACTGATGATCTACAGGACATTCTTCAGAAGTTTCGTCGATTGAATCTCGATGTGATTGTGGTGGATCAGTCGACACCGGAAACTAAACGAAACGGACTGTATTGTGTTAAAGTGCTGATTCCGGGAATGTTGCCAATGACATTCGGACATCACCTTACGAGAGTAACAGGACTGGAGAGAGTGCTGCGGGTACCAATGGAACTTGGATATAAAAAGAAACCGCTGACATTTGAACAGCTTAATCCACATCCGCATCCGTTTCCATAAGCGGTAACTAGGAGGGTAAGAGGATGGGTCTCGAGACATTTCTGTACAATCTGCATTTTGACATTGATAAAGCAAGCCCAACGGACTGGGAAGTGGATTGGGAAGATGCCCCGCTTCCGTATAAGCTCTACCGTGACTTGCCCGTTTTCCCATTATCTCTGGAAGTACCGCTGTCGCTTGAACAATGGGCAGCGCCAGAACAGCCTAACCTTCAGAGAATGAGTCATTTTCTATGGTATGTATTTGGTCTTACTCAAATTTCCCAGTCAGCCTTTTCTACTACAGATCAAGAGCCGGAACTAATGCAGTCGTATCGGCGTTTTGTTCCTTCTGGCGGGGCGTTGTACCCAAACGAATTGTACGTATATCTGAAGACGGAGGATTTGCCGGTTGGGATGTACCATTATGATGTAGCACACCATCGCTTGGTACTGTTGAGAGAAGGTAACTTCGATTCATATATAGCCCAGGCTCTTGGCAATCGCTGTGATGTGTCCGCTTGTTTTGGTACGTTTTTTGTGTCGACAATGTTTTGGAAAAACTTCTATAAATACAATAACTTTGCTTATCGTCTACAAGGGCTAGATGCTGGCGTGCTGATTGGACAGTTACTGGAAGTAGCAAAACGGTTTGGTTTTGCTTCTGGGGTGTACTTTCAATATCTAGATCGGGCGATCAACCATCTGCTTGGACTAAACGAAGAAGAGGAGAGTGTATATGCAGTTATCCCTCTAACAGTGGAACCTACAAGTTGGTTTACTAATCGGGGTGGGAAAGAGCCTGTTTCTGCTATCGAACTGTGTCGAGAGTTGCCAGTCATTCAAAATAATCACTACGTCCGATCACAGAGGATCAAAGCGTTTCCGATGTTAAAGAAGATGAATGAAGCGTCCATGCTAGAATCAAAGCAATCGTTTCGGCAAATAAAGGTGAGGGAGAAGGTGAATTGTAAGAGTCAAGTGGTCACTCTTCCTCACATGAAGCGATTATCATATGATCTAGCTTCGGTTTGTCAAAAGAGATTTTCACCGGACATGGATTTCATTTTTGGAAAGGTAAGTCAATTGCAGTTGGCCACTTTACTGCAGGAAGCAACGTCGGCGTACTTGTATCGAAATGATCTGGATGAAGCACATAAGAAGAACGAGCCCCGTGTCTCACTGTATGTCTGTTTGAATAATATTGAAGGTATTCCCGATGGAGCCTATCATTATGATAGTGCTAATCATGCGTTACGACAGGTAGATCTCGGTGATCATCGACTCAGTTTGCAATATGGAATGCCTGTAGGGAATGTGAATTTATCCCAAGTGCCATTCTGCTTTCATGTGGCAGGGGATAAAGATCACTTCATATCGGAACTGGGATACAGAGGCTATCGTATTCAGCAAATGGAAGCAGGTATGCTCGTGCAACGATTACTGTTAGCGGCGTCGGCCATCGATATGGGAGGACACCCACTACTCGGATTTGATGCCAACCTGTGTGACGAGATCTACAAAATGGAGCAACAAGGAAAAACCAGTCTAATCCAAATTCCGACCGGCCCCTACCGACCTCGCCCTTGGTTAAAGGGGAGTTTGCAAAGCTAAGTAAGGAGGGAATGAAGCTATTTTCAACGGCTAAAATGTCCATTTAACGAATCCAGTTCTGTTTTCTGGTAGAAAAGAGAAGCCCTCGCTCATTTGAGTGATGGCTTTTTGGTTATAAATCTTTTAGTTTACAATTTGGCAATTCTGACTAATTGAAAAGAAGAACAAAAAACTTAAAGCCAGTCTTTTTATGTTACAGTGTAATTTCTCTAGCTATATTCTGTTTTTTTACTATAAAATCTTAGACTAATACTTATGTCAGTTATAGACGAATAAAAGAATTAAAGAAACGTGCAGTTTTGTCAATGGTGATGCTTGTCACACTGCCAATAAAGGCACTTCGGATGATATCAGAAGGATAATGATGTCCGACCCAAATCTTTGAGAACCCCGTTAACAAAGCCAGTCCCCACATAACTGACCCGATCATACGTTCATGAAGAAAGATAGAAGTAGATACCGCAAAAGTAAGCAGCGTATGTTTGCTTAGAAATGAAGAATCCATTTTTGAAGGAATAAGTATGCCGACACGGCGTTTTATAAATGGGCCAGGCTTAAAGTAAAAACATTTAATCAACGTGTTAATAAATAAAGTAAAGGCCGAAGATGTTACTGCATATATTGTCACTTTTTTTTGCGAATAGTTTCGAAACCACATAAAAATCAATACAAACATAAATACATAACGAACCTTTTTTGAAATCAATATCATCAGCATATCTATGGTAGAATAACGACCAGCCAGTTGATTGATTGTTCTAAACATTTTATAGTCCATAAAACTTGTCTCCTTACTTTTTAGATAGATGCAATATTTCCTCCTGAACGAGAAATATATTGTATTAACTTTGCTGTGACGGTAACTAAAAAAGTCGAACGTAAAATAATTATTATAATGTATATGGCATTCAATTGAGAAATAAACGCATATGAAACCTCCTTAATTTATAAGGAGGTTTCTCTTTGCTGGAACATAGTAGATTAACTTGCTGCGCTCAATCGCTCTTATTTAACGAGCATTAGGAAATACTCTTTGAACTGTTTCAGTAAACTCTTCAAATAATCCTTTTACTGGAGCACCTTCATTAATTCTTTTTTCATAATCTTTCATTCGGTTCACAAAATCAGGATTTGCTGATACATATACCTCCTGAATATCCGAGTCTGTCGCCCTTACTTGATCTGCAATCTTCTTTTCCAAACGGTCTGTTACCTTTCCATTTGTTCCATCTTGTAAAACAACTGCAACATAGGCATTCCGGTTTGTTACGATTACGTTTGCGCTGTCTACTTCGTCTAATTTGGCAATGCGATTTGCAGCCTCATCAGCTACTTCTAATTTTGTTTGGTTTTTATCATTATTCTCCTCATTAGGTTCAAATCCAACATTTCGTGGCCCATTGTTGTTACGGGCATTCTCTGCACGTTGTTCAGAAGGTTCTTCAGTTGGATCGGGTTCAGCTTCATCCTTTTTATCATTGCATCCAAAAAGGAATCCTACAGATAAAATCGTTGATAGGAGACCTAATAAATATTTTCTTTTCTTTATCTTGTTTTCACTCCTTGTAGTAGTCGTATAACTTTGGAATTCCAATTATTTCCAAAAAAATACAGGCAATAATTTAATAATCAAAATAAGCATAGTGTTATATTATTGCTGTTTTTATTGGTGCATGGTTAGGTGGGCTTATCTTTGGAGACTGGGGACCAGACATTAGTGGATTTGCCGTTATCCTGCTATTGTCCGATCTATTATTTTCGTAGTGATTGTAAGTTTTATTACGAGGAAAATACGTTTTGGCAATCGTAGACATACATAATGGATAAGAAAAAACTAAAAAGAGAAGGAAAATGTTTTACATATGCCTAAGAAAAGTATTAGTTGATTGACAAAAACAAGTATCATGTATAGCTATTATGTTAGGACAAAGCAGCTATTATTAATTCCCTTTTTTATTGTACTAAGAAATGATGTATCTATAATCTTTTTGTATAGAAACTTACTTGTTAGAGCATACATAAGCAGAGATTCTATATAGGAGGGTACTTCAGTGAGCTATAAACAATACTGGGGAAACATACATGAACAAAGCGATAAGCTGCAGGAGTTACTATCGTCGTATTGGCATCAGTATTCAGATTTTGGAAACTGGCAGTTTTGGGTGGTGCTTGCTTCGCTCGTTCTTCCTCTTGTGTTGTTGTATTTTACCGTAGACCGGACGAGGATCTTTGAGGTATTTTTCTTTGGTTACACGGTGCATATGCTTTGGGCATATATTGATATTGCACTTGGACGAAGCGGTCATTTAACGCACACGTTTTTCTTAACGCCTCTGCTTCCGAACGCAACGAACATTACGGCATCTATTTTGCCGGTAGGATTTCTGCTGCTTTATCAATATTGTACAAATCATCAAAAGAATTTTTATCTATATACAATCCTGTTGAGCGCTGTTTTTTCGTTTGGACTGGCGCCTCTTGAACATCATTTTAAATTTATTGATTCAAGAAAAGGAATGAGTTTGCTTTATATTTTCCTTATTGATATAGGAATAACGCTAGTGGCGTACTGGGTTACAAGGCTGCTTGTAAAAGCAAAAGCCGCAGCCTATGGTAAAGTGGAAAAAGAACGATGAAAAAATGT
>Ga0209795_10001927_pt1 | contig 12166 bp, 13 predicted proteins | sample AgamicOrMarz_FD_187166 | JGI IMG/M metagenome (GOLD analysis project Ga0209795, IMG submission 187166) | Agave microbial communities from Guanajuato, Mexico - Or.Ma.rz (SPAdes) (version 2) | ecosystem: Host-associated > Plants > Phyllosphere > Phylloplane/Leaf | place: Guanajuato, Mexico...
AAAAAGGGCCGCAAGCAGAATACGTAGTAATACTCTAATCGTATATTTTTTATAATAAAAAAGACATTCCTCTACTATTTTGACATTTTTTTCTTGTTTAGATGAATGATTTATACATAACGTACATTATTTGAACTAGAGCTGTATACGATATACAGCTTACATAACAGAAAAAGCTACTGGGACCTAGGGACTTACCCCTTTTCAGTAGCTTTTTCCCTTTGCTTGTTGTTAAACCAAATAGAGAGAATTTCCGAATGGGAGCTTAACGGCGCGCTTCCCGAGCAGTTTGTATCACTTTCAACTTTTTACACATAATAATTCTTAGTACAATAAAATTCCAAAATTTAAATTTTAGTATTTAGTAGGAGTTGTTATATAGTGAAAGGAAAATTAATGTTGCTTGCTGTGCTTTTATTACCTTGGTTATCCCTCTTTAATATTGATAAGTTGACCTTTAAAAAATATTTGCCAGTTTTAACTTTTAGTTCGTTAGTTATTGCATTCCTAAGTGAATTATCTCATAGATACACATGGTGGAAGGTAAGAAAACCTCTTTTTCCAAAGCTTTCAAGTAACATTTCTTTTATCTTTGGACCATTTTTCATCGCAAATTTATGGGTTTTCAAATTAACTTATGGTAACTTCAAGAACTATTTGCTTGTTAATTGTTTATTTGATTATCTATTTGCTTATCCTTTAACTACACTGGCAGAAAAGTTAAAAGTTTATAAAATGGTAAATATGACGCGTTTCCAGTTGTTTGCTTTATCAATTGCTACCTCAATTATTAATTACCTCTATCAACTGTTTATAGAAGATGTTTTAAAGACTAAAAGTGAAATCAGGAAGCAGGGTTAAGGCTGCTTTTATTTTGAAAATTTGCTTCTAATAATTGAGATTATGGTAACTAAAAATAGAAAAACCACTTCCTAAAAACTCAGAAGTAGTTTTTCTATTTATTTTAATGATGCCTCAATTTTATAGACAATTAATTAGTCATTATTACGTTTATTGTTGGATTTTCCACCCTTTTCGCCAATCTCTTGGTAAAATTCTTTGTCATGATTTTTAGATGTAGCTTTTCCGCCCATTCTTCCAGCTTCTTCATGGCTCATTTTGTCATTATTTTTATTAGTTGTCGTTTTACATTCCTCTTAATAATTTTTAATATGTTTTTTATCTTCCACGTTTAAAAGGAGCTAAACTATTTATTTTATTTTCCTAATAATTGAGAATCATTTCACATTTTTTATTTTGTAACTCCCCTTTTTTAAAAACCTTACTTATATTTATATTTGCTGATATGCTTTCTTTTAATATGAGAATGTCTATAAATCACATTATGGTAACTAACTTTGTATATGATATACAGCGTAAAACAGAAAAAACTCCCCAGGCGGGAGAAGTTTTTTCTAGTCGTAAAATATAGATGTTAGTTGATGCCTCAAGGCGTCCTGGGTAGTTTGTTCAAAGTTTCAATAATCATTCCTTAAATTTACTTTCTTCTACATTAAATTTTAATTAATTATATAAAAAGACTTATATTGCAGGAAATTTGAAAAAATATGTTGAATAAATAGTATCAATTTATAATGTTTTATTAGTAAATGTTAGAGTTAGATTAATTCCGATTAGGAAAGTTGGAGGGATTTTGGGTGATAAGAGAAGATAGTAAGCTTGATCAGGAATGGATAAGTCTCATGAAAGAAGCCTCTGAATTGAGTCTCTCAATCGTACAAGTAAAAGAATTTATATATTCGAACCAAAAAGAGCCCGTTTCTAAATGATTCAGGCCCTTTCTGTTGCTGATAATGTACATTACTTTAACTAACTTTGTATAGGGTACAGTTTTAATTTAGATTTATATTACAAAGCTTAGATTAAGTTAAAAAAGCTAAAGCCATACATTGAGCAAACAGTAAATACGATGGTCCATACTGCTAAACTAGTTGTCATCCATTATTAAATAAAAAATCACTCAAGGTATTTAAAGCACCGTGAAGTTGTGAAGACCCTGCCATTATTCCTTTAAATAAAACATCTCTATAAAATATTTAGTATCGTTAAAAGATGTATAAAATATATATCTTTAAGGGTATAAAAGTTGCTTTATTTTTTTATTTTATAGGATATTTACTGGAGGTAATTCCCAGAAAGTGAAGTGCATCTTTCACAGTAGCCATAGTTAGGTTAGAATCTAAATTAATACCTAGCTGTACAGCAGAGCGAGCTAATTCTGGCCTCAACCCTGTTAAGATACATTGGACGCCAAGTAATGACAGAACGCTATTAATTTTAAAAAGATGCTCCGTTACAATTGAATCCAATGTGTAAATACCTGAAAAATCTATAATTAAACAACTCACATTTTGGGTCTGCACTTTCATTGGAACAGTCATTAAAATCTGGTTTGCTCTTTCCTCATCTATGGATCCTACTAATGGGAGGACAGCGATTCCTTCTAAAAGAGGAACAAGCGTTGCAGATAGTTCATTTATTTGCTTTATTATTTCTTTTTGTTTTGTTTCATTTTCTTTTCTTACTGTAATATCTCTTACATAGGTTTGAATTACTTTTTTATCTCCTAATAGTAAGGGATGACAATATAATTCTACGTTAACGGTTGTTCCATCCATTCTAAATATGGTTTCCTCAATGAGCTCTGCTGGACGCTCGTAAGCAGACTGGATTCTTTTCCTTATTGCTGCCTTAGACGTCTCTTGAAATATATCTAAAGGACTAGCCCCTATAATATCTTCCCTTTTTCCTCTAAAAAAATGTTCAGCTGCGTGGTTAACATATATAATCTTATGATTTGAATGAATAATAAGTGGATCTAATGCATATTCAATGACTTCTTGATAATTGATACCTGAAATGTTTTCATTCATAATTTTCACTCCTCAATAAGAAGGTTAGACTACTATGTCAAATTTATCAAGGATTCAATTACTTTTTTAATATTGTAAAAAATAAATAGGATGGGGCTTTTTTTAGTTACATAAAGAATTTTATTTTTGTATTCATATATAATTAATTATTAAATGAAGTTTTTAGGAGATTATCTATATTGGAAAGTAAAACAGGCACAGTAAAATATTTTGATGATGAAAAAGGTTTTGGATTTATTACACCTGATAATGGTGGTGAAGACCTATTTGTTTATTTTAGTTCTATTCATAACACAAAATCTTTAAAAGTAGGACAGAAAGTTTCTTATGTAGAATATATGAGTCAAAAAGGGCCACAAGCAGAATATGTAGTAATACTCTAATCGTATATTTTTATAATAAAAAAGACATTCCTCTACTATTTTTACATTTTTTTCTGTGTTTAGATAAATGATTTATACATAACGTGTTTTACGTTAACTAAGAATGAATAGCATATACAGCTTAAAACGAAAAAAAGCCACTGATATACGGGACTGACCCCACATTCAGTAGGCTTTTTGATATGGTACTTTACATATCTTAAGTAGTTTGCTCAATTAAGAGTACTTACTAATGCTTAAGTATACAAAAGCTCCCCTTTTTGTAAACTGACAAATCTATAAAGGCACAAAAGGAGGAGTCGGCATTTTAATATAAATACCGACTCCTTCCATTACATTACAAACCCTCCATCAACAAACAAAGTTTGCCCTGTCATAAATTGACTCCAATCTGAAGCCAAGAATAATACTGGTCCAGCTATATCTTCCGGAGTAGCAATTCTACGAAGAGGTGTTTGGGCAATAATCATTTCCTTTACTTCCTCCTTTGTATTCTTACTAGCATCTGTAGGATATACAAGCCCTGGAGCAACGCAGTTAACTCTTATACCAAAAGACCCTAACTCTGCTGCTAAATTACGGCTATAGCCCATTAGAGCTGTTTTAGCTGTATTGTAATCATGATAAGGAACAATTGGTCTTTCAACTAAATTACTAATAATATTTATGATACTTCCTTGGCTTTGTTTTTTCATAATAGGAAGAACTGCTTGACACATATAGTGCGCAGAGCGTACTGCTCCATCAATTTGTGCTTGATAATCTTCCCACTTCAAATCCCAGACCATTTTGCGTTGTTCTGGATCAAATTTATATAATTTGAAGGCATTGTTTATTACAATATCAATTTTTCCCACTTCCATTAAAATCTGCTCTACCATTCGGTTAATATCTGATTCGGAAGTTACATCTGCTTGAATAGCCCATCCATCACCGCCGAGTTCAATACAAGATGATACAACTTTTTCAGCAGCCTCCTCATTTTGGAGGTAATTTACAATAACAAAGGCTTTTTCCTTGCCAAATGCACGAGCAATTGCAGCTCCTATTCCCCGGCTCGCTCCTGTAACAAGTACTACTTTCCCTGAAAATTTCCCCATTATGCTTCCCCCGTTACTTCTTCGGAAGAAGTTCTTGGTTTACAACCTCTTCCATATTCAATTTATTCTTAATTAATCCTAATTTTTGATATGTGTCAGCAGCTTTTTGCAGAACGGTTGTATCAAGGGATCCTAATCCCTTTTCATTTGTTAAGGAGGAAACACTGGAAGTGTTTCGTAATTTAATAATCTCTAAATTTTGTTTCTCATCGGTTCCATCAATTGCATACTTCTTCGCTAACGAAGCTGCTTCTTCTGGATTTTCAATCATCCACTCAGCACTATCTTGATAAGCTGCTAAAAACCGTTTAAGCTCTTCTTTCTTCTCTTGATACGTTTTTTCTGTTACCACAAATACATCACTTGGTACATTTAAAGAGTCTTTTACTTCCATTACATTCACCGCACCTAAACCTTTTTGTTTACCTGCGGCTAATCCTGTATCTGTTGCTGCCGTAGCGTCTACTTGCCCCTGCATTAAGGGAGCAAAGTTTGAAATACCTGTCTCTACAATTTTTACATCTTTTTCAGTAAGACCGGCTTCGTGTAAAAGTACTAACAGGTTTTGACGAGTTCCACTTGTTAAACTATAGACACCAATCGTTTTTCCTTTTAAATCTTCTGGTTTCGTAATATTTTTTTCTTTCAGTGAAACGATATTGAATACATTTTGCGGATAAATATTATAAATTACTCTCAACTTTTCTCCCTTATCTAATGCAAAGAAAAGTGATCCAGGATCTGTAAAGGCAATATCAGCTTTTCCAGAAAGAATATTTTTCACAGCATCTCCTCCTCCAGCACCAGGAAGGACGGTTACATCTAATCCTTTATCTTTGAAAAATTCTTTTTTCTCATCCACCAATAGATTTGTTTGTTCTGTAATTGGCTTACTCCAATTTGCAACTCGAATTTTTTCTATTTCTTTTTTTTCTGATGTCGTACTTGCTTTTTCTTGTGTCCCGCATGCTGCAGAAAACACTGTAAAACATAATAAGACAATTGCTGTTAATAATGTTTTTGTTCTCATTTTTTTATCTCCTTCGTATATCGTCTTATCCATTTCTTTTCCATTACGTTAACGAGTTGATAGAGAAGCATCCCTATGATAGTTAGCAAAATTAAAGATGCAAACATTAAAGGTGTATCCATCATCCCCTGAGAGGCTACAATTACGGCTCCCAATCCTTCACTACCACCAATAAATTCACCGACGACAGCTCCTACTATTGCTAATACCACAGCGACACGAAGTCCCGCAATTATTCCTGGCATGCCAGCAGGTATTTTTAAATGCAGTAATGTTTTCCACCTGCTAGCTCCTAACATACGAAACAATTCTTGTTTTTGCTTATCGGTATACTGGATAGCTGTAACCGTATTCTCAAGTAAAGGAAAAAAACAAATCAATGCTGTGATTACTACTTTGGATGTCATCCCAAAACCGAACCAGAGAATGAATAATGGAGCTAAAGCGAGTTTTGGAACAGCTTGACTTGCAATAACATAAGGAAAAAAAAGCTTCCTTATGATTTGAATTTCTCCCATAAGAATCGCAGCCAGAAATCCAAATATGCCTCCAAATAATAGGCCGAGTAATACCTCTGCCATAGTCCGCATAATATGAGGCATGAAATATCCACTCTTTATACCCTCCAAAAGAGTAGAAAAAATAATAGAGGGAGCAGGCAATATGAGTTCTGACATATTTTTTGCCGCCATTTCCCACACAATAAGCAAGACAATAAATAAGAGAAAAGAATATAACGGCATCTTCTTCATAATTGTTCCCTACCCATTACATGACGTATGTTTAGGCAAAACTCATTAAAATAAGGTTCATATCTCATTTTCATTATTCGTGGTCTCGGAAGATCAACCGCCGATTCATACGCAATCTTTCCCTCTGCCATGACAGCTAATCGATCTGATAGATAGACAGCTTCCGAGATATCGTGAGTAATAAAAAGAACAGTTGTGTTATGCAACTTACAAACCTTTAGAAGATCATCCTGTAATTCTTCTCTTGTAATTGCATCTAATGCTGCAAATGGTTCATCTAGAAACAACATAGATGGATTTTGAATAAGGGCTCTGGCAATAGCAACACGGCTCTGTTGTCCTCCCGATAATTGCATAGGATATTGATTAATATAGGAAGCTAATCCAACAAGATCCAATAAATTTGTCGCATTTTTTCGATCTTCTTCGGTTATCTTTCGAAGAAGAGAAATAGGAAGCAGCACATTTTCTATCACTGTTTTCCATTCCAATAATGTAGGTGATTGAAAAACAAATCCGCATTCTGTGGAAGGTTTCATAACTTCTTTCCCATTTAATTGAATACTCCCACCATTGGACTGCAATAAGCCTGCAGCAAGCTTTAGTAATGTTGTTTTCCCACAACCACTTTTGCCCAGCAAACAATGAAACTCGCCTTTTTCAATACTCCAGTTCACCCTATCAATAACTAAATTTATTCCTTGATAACTATATGTCACATCTTTGATTGTTAAAAAACTCATGTTTTACCTCCTAATCCACATAAGGAGCAAATCTCTCACTTTCCTCTTCGGCAGAAGATTCTATATCTACCATATGAATCAAATCTAATAAATTAAATCGACCATCATGATGCCAGCCAGCTTCTGGAGATGTCATATGGCCTAATGCTGTAATACGTGTAAGTCCTATTTTTCCTAATAATTCTGCCCAATGAAAAAGTTCTTTCGGGCTTGTTGCTATACCAACCGTTTGTAGAAAAGACCGATTAGGTGCAATAGAAGGAATAATATCTTCTATTCTTTCAAATGCAATCACTCTTATCATACGATTTAAACAGCTGGGAATAAAACTTATGTCATTCTCTTCATAAACAACTGTCCAATCATTTGCAGCATTCCCTAATACCTCTTTATAAGGGTTGGAATAAATATCCATCTCTTCTCTTTGGCGCCATGATGCTAATGATGCAGACTCTTCCATTGAAAGACTACGGCGTGGAAACCTTTTTTCAAAGTTATCTAGTTCATGAGCCATATACCTTGCAAACTCTCTCGGAGAGATATTCCCCCCCTTTTGTACATAAAAAAGATGAGGAGAATAACAACCTTGCTGATCATAACGAATCACATCTAGAGCTGCTTGACGTGCGGAATGCCAAGCTTTGTGAGAATCGAGGGAAGATTTAGAAACGACTCCAAAACTGATTTTATGTCCAAATGGCAAGAAACGAGTAGTGATGGGAATACGACTTTGAATAGAATGCAATGATTCATTCCCCCCATAACCAACTACAACGTCTGTTTGTTTAAATAAAGAACATTCTCGCTCTTCGTTGCCACCTTTCCACCAAACCACCGCAAAACAGTCTGATAAACGCGGTTCTATTTCCACTAATAATCTAGCAAACCAGCCAGCAAATAAAGGCTCAGCACTTGGAACTTTTCCAATATTTCCCGATTTAACCAATAAGCCAGAGATGAAACTCCATAATGGTAATCCTGGGACATTTCCTGACCAAATATGAGTAATAAGATCCGGTCCAATTGCTTTTGAAAAACCTCCTTTTACTCGAGGTTGAAATTCATCGAGTAAAGAAAGATTTCCTAAATCCTCAATAAGAAAACGTTGCAGTTCGTGTTTTCGAAAGTTTTTTAAGTAAGAAGTAAGACCAAGTCGAATTAGCTCCTCACTATAGCCGGTTACAATAGGTAAAAGCTTTTCTGCCTTTTGACGACAAGGTGTATTTCGATCAAGTAATCTATCAATAGCTTGGTCTATGATTTTCACAAGCTCCATAACCGAGAAGGATTTTAACGTCTCAGCACCCGCCCTCTTGACTTTTTGGATAACTTTGTTCATCTGTTCTTCTGTAAGAAGTGGGACTTCCACCTCTAATACCTCTTCTTTGTTTCTGAACAGCAAAACTTTTTTCTCAAATTCTTCTCCTATATCTGGAAGGTATCCTGCAGTTTCTCTCATTTTGGAATTTCCTTTGTGGCCTTTAAAAATTCCTCTACGGCAATTGAGCATCCTTTGGCTTGAGTGCCTTCCACTCTCCCTAATAAAAGGAAGCCACAGTCGACCTCAACCCCCACATCTTCCGTCAAAATTGTCGTTACTGAGTTAAAGTTTGCAAGGTCACAATGTACGAGTACTCCACGCTCGCCCTTGGATACCTCCTCACCTGTTAATGGATTTATAACTCTTGTTAGTATCCAATGTGGTCCTGATTTAACAGATGGAACATTTGCATTTCCATTGTCGTAAAATTGTGTGCTTAATTCGGTAATTCCGTACATATTAATACACTCAGCACGGTCTACTCCTAAAGTGGAGAAGAGTAATTCATAGAACTCATCCAAATCCAATTCCTTTGATTGATTTTTAAATCCTCCCGTATCTAGGATCTTACTTCCTTTTGGCAGAGAAAATGTTTTTCCCATACTTTCTAGTTTTTCTAACATGTGCACGAAGCTAAAGCTTGCTCCTACAAGAGCATACGGCTCCCCAGTTTCTTCAGAGTGCCTTAATTCTTTTAGCAAACGATCCATGTCGACCCCGTTATCATTTATTAAATAGTGACTATCTTCAGTACCAAACTCCTTCATTCCTAAAGCTAAATAGTGAGCTAATGAAGAGTTCGGGAGTTCTTTTTCTGTGGGAAAAAGAACTCCCATACGTATTTTCTCTGTGTCCTTCATAAATCTTTGTTTGAAATTTAAAGTCATTGATTGATCATATATATGTAAAGTTGGATGGTAGTGCTTACCCTTAATTCCTTTCGTAGTACCACTTGTCATAAAAACGGCTGCTGCTTCATTAGGATCGGCACAACTCAATGTAACTTCTTTAAAAGCATTAATGGGAACTGCCGGAATATCCCTCCATGTTTTGACCATTCTTGGCGTTTTTCCTTTTTGCATACAAAATGTACGATATGGAATATTATGTTGATATTGATATGAAAATAATTGTAAAGCTTGTTCATTGAAATCATCTTCTGAAGAAAGTTGATTTTGTATAAATTGAAGCGTACTCTCAATAATTTCTTGTTGCTGTTTCATCTGCTTCCAACCCTTTCCTAAAAAAAATAAAAAAGCACTCTACATAAGTAAAGTGCTTAGACTATCGCTATTATCACTTTCCCTACGCTGGCATGATCCAACAGGTTCAACGGTCTACGACAGATTAGTCGTACTCTCAGCCTGATTCCACAGACTCCCGGTAAAATCTATTTTTCATTCAAAGTTTACTCCTTCTTTCAAAAGAATGCAATTGTATTATTAACTAACCCTTAAATATGAATAAAAATCATTTGTAATGTATTTTTAATTCATATAAAGGAAGAGGAACCTCTCAGCTAAATTGATTCTTTACTATTAGAAAACCTAAAACGAGCATAAACAGGCTAAATTTTTGACATACTTATAGAAATAAACTATATTAACACAGTACGAACTTTTACAGGTTATCAATTATTAATTATTCGTTTTTAGAGGTGTATTTAATGGAAAATGTGTTTGATTACGAAGATATCCAGCTGATTCCTGCTAAGTCAGTAGTGAACAGCAGGACTGAGTGTGATACGACTATAACATTTGGGGAGCGTAAATTTAAGTTACCTGTCGTGCCCGCCAATATGCAAACGATTATAGATGAAAAACTTTCAATTTACTTAGCAGAGAACGGTTACTTTTATGTAATGCACCGTTTTCATCCAGAGAAGCGAATATCTTTTATTAAAGATATGAAAGAACGTGGCCTATTTGCTTCTATTAGTGTAGGTGTTAAAGAAGAGGAATATAAATTTATCCAGCAATTAGCAAATGAAAACCTTTCACCTGAATACATCACGATTGATATTGCACATGGTCATTCAGATGCCGTCATACAGATGATTCAGCATATAAAAAAATACTTACCCCATAGCTTTGTTATTGCAGGAAATGTGGGAACGCCAGAAGCAGTAAGAGATTTAGAGCGTGCTGGTGCCGATGCAACAAAAGTAGGAATTGGACCAGGGAAAGTATGTATTACAAAAATTAAAACTGGATTTGGAACAGGTGGTTGGCAATTAGCAGCATTGCGTTGGTGTGCAAAGGCAGCAAGCAAGCCTATAATTGCAGACGGTGGTATCCGTACGCATGGTGATATTGCGAAATCAATCAGATTTGGTGCGTCTATGATAATGATTGGATCACTATTTGCTGGACATGAAGAGTCTCCAGGTGAATCCGTTGAGAAAGATGGAATTCTATACAAAGAATACTTTGGTTCTGCCTCTGAATTCCAAAAAGGTGAAAAGAAAAATGTAGAAGGTAAAAAGATGTTGGTAAAACACAAAGGGTCTATAAAAAATACTCTTATAGAAATGGAACAAGATCTTCAGTCTTCTATTTCATACGCGGGAGGAAATAAGCTAGAGGCAATTCGTAACGTTGATTATGTGATTGTAAAAAATTCTATCTTCAACGGAGATAAGACCTATTAAGAATTTTTTTATTTATTTGACCTTACTCATTTAGCTACTTAACGAAGGGGTATTCACTTTATAGTGAGAGTCCTGTATATGGTATTCACTCATAATTAAGCCATAGGTAATCCAGGGCAAAAGATAAGATCTTTTGCCCTGGATTTTTCCTATAAAATCCATTATGTTAACTAACCTTGTATACCATATACAGCTTAAAAACAGAAAAAACTCCTGCAGGTTGTTCAGGAGTTTTTTCTACTACATTTATTTATTGAAAGGATTGAAGCCCTACGGCTTCTTGGGTAGTTTGTTCCAGATGTGAAAACTTATTCGTTGTTGGCTAATTTACATTTTAATTTTATAAATAGCCATACTAATTGTATCCAATTTATTTAGTAATCAAAGGTGGAAGTCTAATAATGATGTATGTCTTTCTGTGCTTTTTAGTTTTTAATTTACTAGCATTTTTCGTACCTAAAAGATTAGTTCCAATTGAAATATATGCTACATGTGTTTTTGCCTATGCTTATGGGGTAACAACAGATTTAGTGTTAGATCTGCATTACAATCTGTATGGTTATCTTCAAAAAGGGTTTCAATGGTTATCGCTTTTAGCAGTTATTATGTATTTTCCTTCTATCAGTTTTTTATTTTTGAATTTTTATCCATTTAACAAAGGTTTAGGAAGGGTAGTACTTTATATTTTAGGGTGGACACTTTTTTCTATTGTATTTGAATGGTTCGTAGTTAACACGGACTTCTTTTATTATAATGGCTGGAAATTACTATATTCAGCTTTAGTATACCCAATCATTTTTCTTATTCTTGTAAGTAACTTGAAATTGGTGAGAAAAATAATGGCTAGTAAATAATAATTATTCCCTTGAAATTTGATGTGTTCCGATAATTTTGATTATGTAAAATAAAAACCCAACTAGAAATCTATTCGGTTCTAATTGGGTTTTTATTTTATAAGCAATCTTCAAATGAGATGAAATATTAGGTTTTATTATGAAACTTACCATAATGATTAACTAGCCATTTTTAGACCAATCACTCCTATTAAAATAAAACAAAGAGATATAAGTTGATAAATCCCTAATTTTTCTTTAAACCACAAGATGCCTGTTAAAGTAATTCCTACACTCCCAACACCTGTCCATACTCCATAAGCGACTCCAGCAGGAAGTATGCGCATAGCATTAGATAAACAATAAAAAGAAAAAGCAAAACCAATAACCATAACGAACAATGGCCCCTTCTTTTTAAGACCATCCATATACTTCATCGCAATTGTAGCAATAACTTCTT
>Ga0209795_10001928_pt1 | contig 12157 bp, 14 predicted proteins | sample AgamicOrMarz_FD_187166 | JGI IMG/M metagenome (GOLD analysis project Ga0209795, IMG submission 187166) | Agave microbial communities from Guanajuato, Mexico - Or.Ma.rz (SPAdes) (version 2) | ecosystem: Host-associated > Plants > Phyllosphere > Phylloplane/Leaf | place: Guanajuato, Mexico...
GAGTACTCGCTCCCAGAAGCGATCCTTAGATTTAAACAAGGATTTGGCCGCCTCATTCGAACAGAAAATGATCGAGGAATAATTGTGGTCTTTGACAAAAGGATCGTAACGACCAAATACGGTAAGGCATTTTTGAAATCCATTCCTACAGTGCCCATTAATAGGGGAAAGATGGATGATTTAGTTGGAATTATCCACTCTTGGTTATGATTTGATGAATATCAAGAAGTGATGAAGAGTGCTTATTATACTGGATAAAAATTGGTAAAATGCACATCCTATTTATAGGAGGTGTGTCATGAGAACCTTACTAGTTATATTATTCTTATTTATTCAAACGACACTCATGGTTGAAGCATCAATCCCATCATTAAATGATATTGAAAATATCGATTTAAATATTAAAGATCATGAAGTTGCAGTCACTTTTCTCGGTCTGTCTGAAGGGGAGGCAACCTTAATCCAAGGTGCAAATAATGAGAATATCTTGGTAAATGCCGGAGGGAAAGAAACGGTTGCGGAATTAGAAGGTTGGCTTTACCTTTATGATGTAAAGGATATATCTAAATTAATTCTTACAACTAACGAACTGGAACTCACAGAAAAACAATTTAACCGGTTAATTTCGAAATATCATATAAGAGAGATTATTACAACTCCTGAACTTTCTGCTGAAATCAAAAAAGAACAGGGTACAACCAATAAAGCGGCTGTTGTCTCATGGGGGGCGAGAACAAAGAAAAGAATCCTGCCTGAGATGACTGCTGTAGTTCAATTCGTGGGAAAAGACGATAATGAGGGTATGGATTTGACCCTTGAGTTTTTTAATCATCGAATTCTCCTAATGACGTCATATACCCCACGGGCAGAGGAAACGCTCATGACGAAGGGTCTGGAGAATATTAATGTTTTTAAGATACCAAAGTATGCGATGAAAGACGCTTTATCTGAAAAATTAATCGAGTATTTAAATCCACAAATTTCAATTCTGTTTGCACCAGAAGAAGGAAGGCATGACCCAGATATTCTCGTCGATCTTCATAAGTCTTGGTCAGAAATTTATTCAACAAAGAAACATGGTACAATAACGATAAAATTTACCGACTCAAATTATGAGGTCATAACGATTCCAATTGAAGCAGATGAATAAAATTAAATGAGAAAATCATCGCATCTAAGACCCGCTTTTTGCTTCTACCTGTTATAATAGTGGATATGATTTATCAAAAAACGTAGAGAAATAGGAATATATTGGAGGAAAACGGATGGAAAGTAAAATAGAAGTTTTATCAACAGTGAAAATCCAGCATAGTCCGGATTTATATAAAATTGTTGATGCCCTGAATCGAACCTTGAAACAGGAAGATCTTATGTTTGGACTTGCACTGGATCAAGAGAATCAAAATACAGCAATTTTTACGATTTATCGTACATAAAGAAGTGATTTCTAAATGAAAAAGTGGATTATTGTACTATCAATATTGGTATTAGCCCTATGTGGATTGTTGATTAAGGTGTATGTATCAGCAGTAGACCCTGTAAAAACAGCAGAGAAAAAAGCTGTCTTACTTGCGAAAAAGGAAATTTCTTTAAAAGAGGTTGAAGATTTCCATATTTATAATGGTATCGAAACTGTTAATGTCATCGAGGGGAAAAGTAAGCAGGGCGAAGAAATTATCGTGTGGATTCCTGAAAAAAGTAAGGAAGTTTTCGTAAGAAAAGCGAAGAATGGGCTAACCAAAGAAGCTGCCATTCAAAAACTTCAACAAGAAAAAAGTCCAAAGAAAATCATTTCTGTACGTCTCGGTATGGAAAAAAATATCCCATTATGGGAAATTTATTACCGTTCTAATAATAATTTAATAAATTATTACTATGTTCACTTTGATACTGGTGAATGGCTAAAAAAAATTGAAAACCTATAAAATAATGATGGAGAGCGGAGGAATTGGTATGGTAGTGGAATTAGCAAACCGTGTAAAAGCACTTACACCTTCAACGACATTAGCGATTACGGCAAAAGCAAAGGAATTAAAGGAACAAGGGGAAGATGTCATCGGTCTGGGAGCCGGTGAGCCTGACTTTAATACTCCACAGCATATTTTAGAAGCTGCCTTTCAATCTATGAATGAGGGTCATACAAAGTATACACCTTCAGCTGGCTTGCCAGCCTTAAAAAAGGCAATTTCCAAGAAATTTGAAGAGGATCAAGGATTGGCCTACAATCTTAATGAAATTATTGTTGGAAATGGAGCTAAACACGTTCTTTATACTTTATTTCAAGTAATTTTAAATGATGGTGATGAAGTTATCATCCCTACACCGTATTGGGTCAGTTATCCAGAACAAGTAAAGTTAGCAGGCGGTGTCCCAGTTTATATTGAGGGATTTGAGAAAAACCAATTTAAAGTCACACCAGAACAATTAAAAGATGCAATTACAAATAAGACAAAAGCGGTAATTATTAATTCACCTAGTAACCCAACTGGTGTCCTATATACAGCTGAAGAACTTTTGGAAATAGGCAAAGTTTGTCTTGAGGAGAATATTCTCATTGTTTCAGATGAAATATACGAAAAGCTTGTTTATGGGGAAAATAAACATATTTCGATTGCTCAACTTTCTCCAGAATTAAAAGAGCAAACCATTGTCATCAATGGTGTATCTAAGTCACATTCAATGACTGGTTGGAGAATAGGGTACGCAGCAGGAAATCAAGTGATCATTGAAGCGATGACAAACCTTGCTAGCCATAGTACATCTAATCCAACAACAACTGCTCAATATGCAGCAATCGCTGCTTACAGTGGTCCACAACAGCCAGTGGAAGATATGCGGAAGGCTTTTGAAGGAAGATTAGAAATTATTTTTGAAAAACTTGTCGCAATTCCAGGTGTGACATGTGTTAAACCACAAGGTGCTTTTTATCTTTATCCAAATGTGAAAAAAGCTGCAGAGATGACAGGATATAAGAATGTGGATGCTTTCGTTGAGGCCTTACTGGTGGATGCTAAAGTTGCTGTTATCCCTGGGTCAGGCTTTGGAACGCCTGATAACATTCGACTTTCCTATGCAACTTCGTTAGAATTATTAGAACAAGCAGTCGAGAGAATCAACCAATTTGTAGTTTCAAAATCAAGCATTGTTAATAATTAATAGTGTAAAAAGTCTGCTAATTACTGCAGACTTTTTGCTTTTAGTTACCAAAGTTGGATGCCTAATACTCTTACTCGGATAGATTGTTCATGATATACTAAAAAGGAGGTGTCCTGATTATGAAAACAAACTTATTAGCATGGATTCAAGAAGGAAACATTACTGTTCCTACATTATTATTTTCTGAATATCGCAATTTAAATTTAAATGAATATGAACTTGTTCTTTTATTAAATATTCTCACCTTTTTAGATAAGGGACATGAATTCCCTACACCAGATGAGCTTTCAGCACGAATGACGATTACCATTTCTGAATGTAACGAGATGCTCAGAAGACTGATTCAAAGAGGCTTTATTCAAATCACAGATGAATATAATAATGAAGGCATACGTTATGAGAAGTATTCTGTTGAGCCTTTATGGGAAAGACTGATAGAACAGTTCTTGAAAAATAATATAAATCATAAGGAAATGGATAAGAAGGCAGATGAAACGGACCTTTATACGTGTTTTGAGAAGGAATTTGGACGTCCGCTTTCACCCTTTGAATGTGAATCGCTGGCAATGTGGATGGATGATGACCATCATGACCCAATGATTATAAAGGCTGCATTGCGTGAAGCCGTCATGTCGGGGAAATTAAATTTCCGCTATATTGATAGAATTCTCTTTGAGTGGAAGAAGAATGGAATAAAAACGATTGAGCAGGCAAAAAACCATGGACTTAAATTTCGTCAAAAACAAACACCTAAGGGGAATATCAAGGATGAACACCATCAACCTACCGTTCCTTTTTACAATTGGTTAGAACAATAATTTAAATGAACGAGGGATGTATCTCTCGTTTTATTTCATTTTAATAGAAGTAGGTGATAGATATGCTTAATAATACCCAAATCCGATATTGTCTTGATCAAATGGGTGAGATGTTTCCAGATGCCCACTGTGAGTTAAATCATTCGAATCCATTCGAATTAGTTATTGCTGTAGCTTTATCAGCACAATGTACAGATGTGCTAGTCAATAAAGTGACCAAAACACTTTTTGATAAATACAAAACACCTAAGGATTACCTGAGGGTTCCACTGGAAGAATTGCAAAACGACATCCGTTCAATTGGTCTTTATAGGAATAAGGCTAAAAACATTCAAAATTTATGTCGAATCGTATTAGATGAATATAACGGTGAAATCCCAACGGATCGTGATGAATTAACAAAGCTTCCTGGCGTTGGCAGGAAAACAGCGAATGTAGTTGTGTCGGTTGCATATAATGTACCTGCTATTGCAGTAGATACACATGTTGAAAGAGTAAGTAAACGTTTAGGTATTTGCCGGTGGAAGGATTCCGTTCTTGAAGTGGAAAAAACATTAATGAAGAAGGTTCCAAAAGAAGAATGGTCGGTCACACACCACCGCCTGATTTTTTTTGGACGTTATCATTGTAAAGCTCAAAATCCTCAATGTCCAAGTTGTCCTTTAGTAGAACTTTGCAGGGAAGGCAAAAAGAGGATGAAAGGTCAGGTCGCGGTCAATGGATAATAAGGAAGTCGAGGTTTCCAAGATCCTTTTGGAATGGGAAAATAGTAAAATGCAACTCGATGCTTTATTTCATAAACGAGATAATAAAAACGCAAAAGAATTGATGGAAAAGGGAATTAAATTGTTTATTCAATTTCTGGCCAGGTCAAATGACTTGCCAAATACAATGGATAAATCAATTAATTACAAACAGTTTGAATTTAAACCTGTCAATGTAGATGAACGCTTATCCTTTATCATTTCAAGGCCAGCATTATATCATTCCTATCGGCAACTTTCAGAGTTAATGATGGAACAAGAAAAGTTGTTTGTAAAGAGAAATATACTAAAAAAAGCGTCTAAACCAAAAGGTTAGACGCTTTTTTTATACTTATTAATAAGCAAGGATTAACCAGGAGTTCCTATATTCGTCCCATCTCCTGTACCATTGTCAACAGGGGTATCTGGTAGAATAGTTCCGTCCTCATTTCCCTGATTCCCTCCGTCACCAGTACCAGTATCGGTATCAGTACCAGTATCAGTACCAGTACCATTCCCGTTGCCGTTCCCATTGCCGTTCCCATTGCCGTTCCCATTCCCGTTGCTAGGCGGGGTGACAGGAGGGGTGACAGGGGGGGTACCATTGCCCTGGTCGGTTTCTGGAATCGGAATTTCAAGTGTTGCCGTTGCAGGATCACTTTGCCTATCTCCACTGATCGCTATGATTGTGAAGGTGTACTTCGTACCTGGTACAGCAGGAATAGTTAATGAAGTTTCTGCTGTAGTATATTGTTTTTTGTCTGTTCCGTTATCTGCTGTAATAGAGAAAGTAGCATTGGCTTTATTAGAACCATTGTATTTCCATGTTAATCCAATATTATTACTTACTTTATCATATGATGCGCTAAGACTTTTTGGAGCAGCCAGTTTGTCATATTTTGTTGAGACTCTATTTGGTGTATGACCTTTTACAGCATACTCAGTAATAATCTGACTACTAGGCGTGTATTGACTTGCTAATACTGGCGGCATTGAGCCTCTTTCAATACTTACCCTTTGAACGCTGTTTGGCATTTTAAAGTCTGGTGTATCAATATCCTTGGATACATGTTCCATTATGTTTTTAAAAATTAATTGTGCTAAGCGTTGATTATTTCCAACCGCATTGATTGGGGTACTTCGGTTTTTATAACCAGTCCAAATTGATGCTGTGTAATTGGTGGTATAACCTGTGAACCATGCATCAGGAACAGATTTGCTGCTTGGAATATCCCATTTTTGTATTTCTTCATCAGTATAGTTAGTTGTTCCTGTCTTACCGGCAATCGGAAGTCCGGGAACATTCGCCCTTGTGCCTGTACCTGGATATTCGAGGACACTTTTCAGCATATCAGTAATCATAAAAGCAGTAGAGTCCTTCATTACTACTTTCGGTTCTGGTTCAGTACTAATGACGGTACCATCACGAAGTTTGATTTTTCGAATAGCGTGTGGTTTTGTGTAAATGCCTTTATTACCAAAAGCACTGTAAGCACCAGCCATTTCAAGTGGTGATACACCCGTTTTAAACCCTCCAATAGCGTAGGATTCAAAAATTTCCTTTAAAGGGATACCTAAGTCTACTGCAAAGTCTTTTGCTTTATCGAGACCAACTTGTTGCAATGCTTGAACAGCCGGCGAATTTCGAGACAATTGCAATGCCGTTCTGATTGTCATTGCTCCCTTATAGCTTTGGTCCCAGTTTCCAAATTTTTTCCCAGAAGAATAGGTAATTGGTTTATCCTCGATCATTTCAAAGGTGCCCCAATTTAAATATTCAATTGCTGGTGCATAATCTAGAACAGGTTTAATAGTTGATCCAGGTTGACGCTGGGTATCAATTGCATAGTTAAATCCACGTTTAACCTTTGGGTTTCTCCCGCCTCCAATGGCACGGATCTCTCCTGTCTTCGTATCCAGTAGAGCAACCCCGGCTTGGAAATCATCATCCGGATAGTCGATAACATCATCTTTGTTAAGAATATCCTCTACATATGACTGTGCATTGGGATCAAGTGTTGTATGGATTGTTAAGCCATCTGTAAAAATATCAAAATCAGACGTTTCTTTTACTTCATCTATTACTGCATCGACAAATGAATCAAAAGGTTTTTCTTTAACATTCCGCTCTTTTTCACTTAAGACGGTCTCTTTAACCGAAACCTTTTTCGCTTCTTCCATCTCTTGCTTTGAAATAAACCCATGCTGATGCATTAACGTTAAGACGATGTTTCGTCTTTTTTCAGCTAAATCAGGATGATCGAAAGGGTTATAATTATTAGGACTTTGTGGCATCCCAGCAATTTGGGCCGCTTCAGCTAGAGTTAAATCCTTTAATTCTTTTCCATAGAAAATTTTTGCAGCAGTAGCAATACCATGACTATTTTCAGAAACATACACCTTATTTACATACATTTCGAAAATTTGGTGCTTTGTATATTGCTGTTCTAATTGATAGGAAAGCCAAGCTTCTTCAACTTTCCGCTTTAAGGTTTTTTCAGGAGTTAAAAATGAGTTTTTAACCACTTGTTGGGTAATTGTGCTGGCACCTTCAGAACCAAATCCATGTTGAATATTTGCTAGGACAGCGCCGCCTAATCGAATCGGGTCAATACCATGGTGCTTGTAAAAACGATAATCTTCTGTTGCTAAGATTGCATTTTCGACCACGTTAGGAATATCTTTATAGTTTACATATTCCCGATTAACGGCACCTACTTCCGTAACTAGTTTGTCATCTTTATCTAATATCTTCGAAGGGATTGGATCTTTTAATAATTTCGGATCAAGTACGGGAGCATCCTTAACTAAGTACGCGAAAGTACCCACACCTGCAAGTATACCAATAATACCCAGGGCCACTAATGTAAGAAAAATTTTCTTTACAAGTCCTCCAGATTTTTTCTTGGCTTTTGGTTTACTTTTAGATTGGATTTTCTTTCTGCGCTCCTCTCTTGATTGGTATTGTTCAGACATTGTAATATTCCTTCCTTTCGAGCCTTTTTCAATTGTGAAGCTTATCGATAATCTTAATATAGTCAATTCGAGGTCTAAATCCAAGTGGAATCAGATGCCCCATTTGTTCCACTTCTTCTTTGGTTATTGATTTTCTTCCTCCATTTGTCATTCTCTCCCAAAAGGTTAGCAAGTGTTTTGCTTCAAGTAAGAAAACTTGTTCATACCTTGTAAATCGAAGGATAACAAAACAAATACCTCCTTGATTAAGGACCTCTTCCATATGCTGTATTTGGTGTTGATGAAAATTCTTTAATGGAAAAGAGGTAGGATTCTGTGTTTCTTTTGCTTCGAAATCAATATACCTTCCTTTATATACACCATTATAATCAGTGGTTGAAGCTAATTTAAAATAGGCCTCTTTGATCACTGCAGCACTTCGGTTTGGATAATCTACTTGTACTATTTGTACAGGCGTTGGTTTCTTATGAATAACCGCTACTTTTCTCTCCCGGTAATATTCATTTGTTTCATTTAAATCCTCTTCAAGTGTCATACCTCTATTACTGTAAGAATTGTTTTTCTTTTTTTTTACAGGGCTTTCTGTGTTTTGTTCTTTTGGTAAGTACCTTTTTCCATTCGGATAATTAAAATTCATTTTTTACACCTCACAAGCTAATCCTTATCATATCAAATCTTAGCGAGATTGGGGTGTATAAAATACTTTTACATACACACGCTAATAACAATTGTACCGTGAATGCCAAATTTATACCTGATGCATTTTTCATAAAGGAACCAAACTATCCCATAGTACTAATAATCTATTAAAACAAGCATAAGGGAAGATGAATATGAATCATCTTACAATACAGGAACAAGCAATCATTCGTCAAATTACAGCTGAAACGAATAAAAAAAATATTGATAACATCTCTCGGACTGAAGCTTATTTTTCATTTTTTAAAAAAAATCCTGATATTATTTGGGCTTTCTTAGCAAGTATGGTTTCTAGAAATGGCGGCTGGAATATGTGTGACTTACAAGGGTCAATCTTTCCTCAATTAATAACAGACATGACGAGAAAACAGCTATTTCTCACCTATGAACGGGCAAATTGGCTTATCTTTCACGATGTCTATCCCCAGTTAATGGTCTATCAATATTCGACGAAAATGAATCGACAAATGTTTCATTTACTTCCATATTTTCATGTTTCAGCCTTTATACAAAAGGAATGGGTTCGATATTGGAAGGAAAACGATAAGAATAGACTAACTACATGTTTAATTATAAATGAGCAAAATGTCATTCAAACGCCAGTGATGGAACACCCTGTATATAAAAAAACGGTTTTCCAATCGAAGCTTTTTTCTTTTCAAGATTGGCTTCATTTCAATTGCGTTTTGTTTCCGACCTGCGGAGGAGAACTCTATGGAGCAAGTGCAAATGGCTTCAAGTCACTTTCGAAAAGAATCAATTTAGGCAAACGGCTGGCAAGTATTCTTTTCCACCCCCGTCTCTTTCCTTACTTTTATGAGTTCGCAGAAAAGACTACTCATACGGGTTCAAGATTTGATTATGAACAATATTTTAAAATAAAAACAGGTCATAAAACACCTATTTTACGCGCGACCTTTCCAGTTATAGAGCATAATCAACATAAATATGAGGATTGGAGTAAGCATCGAAGGGTATCCCCTTTGTGGCTGAATCTTCCGGTACGTCATCGACACCCCATTCATCTGACTGATTGGTACCTTGCTAAAGCAAATCAGCTTCAATTAATACTAGCTTTTCAAAAGACCATGCAATTAAAAAAATGGAAATAGAAAAAGCAAGGCTTTTCCCTTGCTTTTTCCTTGGTATTTATTCTGCTGGGCGGTTTTCACCAACAAGCTTTTTATCACCGTAGCCTGTCCCTTTTGCATCTGTTTGAGTTGTTTGCTGTTTTTTGTTTTGCTTATTATTTTTTGTCATTAATAGCACCTCCAATATTAGAATGTGCGCTTTTTAATTTTTCATGCAGGTTTAGTTAGTGTCGAATATCTGAGGGGAAAATGCCATTTTACCACTACCTTTGACGAATAGCTTCTAGTTTTGTCAAGGTAGAAGGAAGCCAAAGAAAGAAAGAGAATTATACTAAATAGAAAATGCTGGGAGGGATTTTATTTATGAATAAACCATTGTCCGATAAAGAACAGTTGATTTCAATGCTTACGGAAATATATGATCAATTAGAAGAATTGGAAGTGGTGCTTGAAGCATCCTTCTCAGACCTTCGTAAAAGTATGGATAAGAACGAGCAGGATAAGATCATGGAATCAAAACAAAAACTATTTGGACTTGAACAAGCTATTGATAAAGTTAACTCTATTTCTAATTTAGAATTAGCCAGCACTAATCCAAACCATGTCGCTAGAGCCTTACAACTTGAATTAGGCTATTAATTGCCGTTAAAATAACAGTAACAATTAAAGTAGCATGGAAAATTTCCACATGCTGCTTTTTTATTTTTTTACATGAAAGGTATTTTCCACAATGTCTGAACAAATCATCCAATTAACAGAAAAATTATTAGCCTACAATGGCTTATTCATGAAGTATTATCAAGAGGGAAGAGAATCAAGGATCAAGCATGACTTTGATGAAGTCATAAAGCCATTTGCAAATGAGGTAAAGGAAATAAATGAACAATGGAAACTGGCGATGAGGAAATGGCTTTCTGAATCGGACTTTAAACACCTTCATCTGAAGCAAATCGATACTACTGCTGAACATATTGAACAACTTTCAATTCAAGCTTTTTTTCCAGAGACCAGCAAAACGAGGTTTATTAATGCAAATCGTACCGTAGAATATTTCCTTTTAGAAATATTGAAAGAGTTAAAAAAATAGAAAAGAGATGCAGCTGCATCTCTTTTACGTGTATTAAGAATGTTCGATGAGGGAGTCTGAATGATCTGTTTCTGGTATGACCGCGCCTTGTTTTTCAAGTTCACGGACAAGAAGACGATATTCTTTAATGTTAATATCGTTTTGAATATACGCTTTCTTAGCAAAATCCATTAATGCGTTAACATCGTCAGTTATATAATCCCTGCTTTGAATAAATTTGCTTTTTAGTTCGCGAATGTCCATATCTATTAGCTCCTCCTTCATCCTTTTTTCTATCGTATCATGAAAGTGATGGATTTCTAGTTTTTACAATATTTAAACTTCAGACAAAATTCTTGTCATTTTGACATTGGGAATCTGTTCGTAAGAGTCACCTTTCATCTCATCCCTTCATAAAGTGTAGTAGAAAAATGCGGAGGAGATGTTTGCCCATGTTAGGCAAGAAAAGACCGACCAATTACTTCAATAATGGATACTCAGGGCAAATGATGTACCAAGGTCCAGTTGGTCAGCATAGGAATCAACAGCAATTAAATAGTAATCCACCATACTTATACCAAACTCCACCTCAAAACTTTGATTGGACTGTATACCAACAACAAAATCCACAAAACCCTTATTACCAGCAAGCCTATCCGCCATATATGCAAAACTATCAACCAGGCTATGTTCCTCAAAATACATCTTACAATAGCCAGCCATTTTCACAAAAGGATTCACAATTTCTTTTCCAGAATCCACTACAACCGCAGGAAGAAATGATTCAAAAACCGCAGTACGCGCCGATGAATGGGTATCCAGTAATGAACCCGTACCCTAAACAAAGTGCAATCCCCAAACAACCAGGTGGCGTACAATCTATTATGAATTCTTTTAAGTCACAGGATGGAACGGTGGATATTAATAAGATGGTAAATACAGCAGGACAGATGATGAATGCTGTAAGTCAAGTTAGCTCGCTTGTAAAAGGATTTGGTGGAATATTTAAAGCGTAGGTTGTGTTAAAGGGTGTTGTTGATTCTTCCACTCTGTTGATTGGAACGGAAGGCGCGAAGACTCCTCGAAAATGCTATCGCATTTTCTTCGTGCGTGGGCGAATTCAAGGAAGCAAATTCAATGTCCTGCGGGAGTACGGGGCAGGGGAGACCCCGCAGGCGCTAAAAGCGCCGAGGAGGCTCCCCGCAACGCCCGCGAACCGCTCGCGCCTAGAGTGGAAATCAACAGACAAGTTTAACACAGTCAAAGCGTAAGAAAAAAGACGGCTATATTTCTAGCCGTCTTTTTATATGGAGATTTTTAGTCATCGATTTCAATAATTTTCCCTTTCTCCTGTGGAATTCGAATCTTTAATAAACCATCCCGATAGGAAGCTTTCACATTCTTTTCGTTAATAGTATGAGGAAGTGAAATGGTTCTAGATGATTTTTGTTGTAAGTATTTTCGACGATAGATCTGATTATTCTCATCCTCGGCTGTTTCAAGTTCTTTATTTTCCACAGAAATTGTTAAATAGTTTCCTGAGATATTTAAATGAATCTGTTCCCTTTTAACTCCAGGTAATTCAGCAGAGATGATATATTCGTCACC
>Ga0209795_10001930_pt1 | contig 12146 bp, 8 predicted proteins | sample AgamicOrMarz_FD_187166 | JGI IMG/M metagenome (GOLD analysis project Ga0209795, IMG submission 187166) | Agave microbial communities from Guanajuato, Mexico - Or.Ma.rz (SPAdes) (version 2) | ecosystem: Host-associated > Plants > Phyllosphere > Phylloplane/Leaf | place: Guanajuato, Mexico...
GTTCAGTTCTGAAGTGATTGTTTTAAACTATAATCCAGAAAATGGCCATTTTACGGAAGTTCAATATATTTCTACATTACCTGAGGATTTTAAAGAAAATAATCAGGGCAGTGCGATCCATATTTCTGCAAATGGTCGTTATGTGTATGCGGGTAATCGCGGACATAACAGTATTGCTGTTTTCAGTGTAGATCCAGGTTCAGGTGAGCTTACGTTTGTGGAGCATACTTCTACTGAGGGAGATTGGCCACGGGATTTTGAAATTGATCCAAGCGGGAAGTTTGTGGTTGCTGTGAACCAGGAATCAGGAAATGCCGTGTTGTATTCAAGGGATGAGCTGTCTGGGAGATTGACGTTGATTACTTCTGATATTACGGTACCTTATGGGGTCTGTGTGAAGTTTTTAAATTATTAACTTATACTAAAAAAACAGCTTAACTAATTGGTTAACAATTGGTTAAGCTGTTTTTATTGTGTTGTAGGGCATTTATTTACACTTCTCCTTAATAAAAATGCTGTGCGTTGTGGCAGGATTTTCATTAAATATTGTGAATATTATGTAAAATCGTTGCATATTACCCCTTACGAATTGTTTCGTATATTGAACTCTATATCTGCTTTTAAAAATTTTCTAGGGGAATATATTACTTAGGATTTGATATAAAACCCCTAATTTCACCAATGGAAAGTCCTAGATTTTTAGCTTCATTAATTAGGTCTAACCATTCACTATCTAGTTCTTTTTCAGCAGTAGTTAATACGGACACAATTTACCCTCCTAAAAATGTTACTATTTTAGGTAACTCAGCCATCCTAGTTAAAAACCTTAGACCTGGAGCTTTGCGCCCCATTCTTTCGAATGGTTTGCCTTTTTCTTGTATAGTCTTAAAGTGTTAGAGTATTAAAGCACTAAATATTTAAATAACTATACTAATAGTACTATAGTCTTCTTTAAATCTAAATGAAAATATTTCCAAAAATTTCGACAATTTTTGTAAATTCCTTATTAATATTAAAAAGTTTTAAAACACATTTCTCACAGGTTACCTGACCTAATTCAATGAATTTAATTTTTCTTAGAGTTTTCCTTTTAATATTTCTTTCCTTATTAAACTCTAAACTGAATGCACAATGATAGAAGTCTTTAACAATATGAATCTGCTCTCCTTCTTTTATTAGTGGATATATCATGATTCCCCTTCTTTTCTAAGTACCTGTCCCTAAAAAAGAACGATTTATGTTCATTATAGGAAAGTATAGAATTTTATAAATTGAGTTGGTTAATTTTACCCATATAAGAAATTTTACCATCATTCCCCAAAGACTATTATTCATTGCTGTATGAAGGCTTTCTTTGCTATTAAAATTATAAAGAATTATAGATTTTTTGTTTCTTTAATACTGTGTATACAATAAAATAGGCTACTATAACTCTATAAAAAACTCTCTAATCATTCATATCATTTAACATCAGCATGACTTTTTGCTTTATATCTTCGATAAAATCATTTATTTTATATTATCTATTTCTTGACCTTGTAAATAAATCATCTAAAATCACTAATAACTTTTGTTGGGTTATTGGAAATATTTATACGCGAATCTCCACTAGGTAAAATAAGTTATAACTTTTTAATGTACTAAATAAAAAAGGGAAACAAGAATATTTCCCTTTTTTTCTTGAGTGGTATCTAGATTAATACAACGAATTGTTCTTGTGATTGATTTTGGAAGTTTTTCAGGTTATCCAATCCCCCCTAGTGTTTTTACTAAAAAAATGTATATATAGTATTAATTAATCAGACCTTTGGACTTGTGTTTTATTTAGAGAACATTTATACCTATATTCCTAACAAGGTCAACTATCTATCTATTTCATTACATAATACAATTGGCCAATAAATATAAATTGACATAACACGAAATTTGTAGTAAATTTTATAAATAATCTAAATAATTGATTTCTTATCAAGAGAGGTTGAGGGAAGGGCCCTGCGACACCTCAGCAACCTTCAATGTCTATTCTCATTGAAAAGGTGCTAAGTCCTGCAAATTTACTAATTTGCAAGATAAGAAGAATGACAGGTGCGTCGTGCATACAAAAGTCTTCTTCTTATAAGGAGACTTTTTTTATTTATTAAAAAGCTTTATCACTCAATCGCGTTAATGCGAAACATTATAAACATTTATTTATTACAAGGAGTGTGCGTTATGTACAAAATTGATACGAAACTAGCCCAAATTGGCAACCGCAGTGAAACAACAACTGGAACCGTCAATCCGCCTGTATACTTCTCAACAGCCTTCCGTCATGAAGGAATCGGGCAATCTACTGGATTTGACTATACACGAACAGGGAACCCAACACGCCAGCTCCTTGAAAAAACCATCGCTGATTTAGAAGGTGCGGATCAAGGATTTGCCTGCAGCTCTGGTATGGCGGCCATTCAACTGATCCTTGCTTTATTTGAGTCAGGTGACGAATGGATCGTTAGTGAAGATTTATATGGTGGTACTTACCGCCTGTTAGAAAAAGGCTATAAAAAATGGGGCTTAACGACTCAATATGTGAATACCTGTTGTCCAGAAGAAGTTGAAAAGAAAATCACAGCACAAACAAAGGCAATTTTCCTAGAAACACCAACCAATCCGCTTATGCAGGAATCGGATATTGCTGCGATTTCAAAGATTGCTAAACAACATGGCCTATTATTAATCGTGGATAATACGTTCTATACCCCACTTTTACAACAGCCAATCAGCCTTGGTGCGGATATTGTCATCCATAGTGCTACGAAATACCTTGGTGGTCATAATGACGTTCTTGCTGGACTTGTTGTTGCAAAAGGAAAGGAACTTTGTGAAGGATTAGCTTTCCACCATAATGGTGCCGGAGCGGTGTTAAGTCCATTTGATTCTTGGTTATTAATGCGCGGAATGAAGACATTGTCACTAAGAATGGAACGACATGAAAAGAATGCAAAGGCCATCGTAGAATTCTTTTCACAGCATGATGCTGTAACAGATGTTCTCTACCCAGGACGCGGCGGAATGGTTTCTTTTAGAATCAAGGATGAAGCATGGGTGAATCCATTTTTACAGAATTTAAATTTAATTAGTTTTGCAGAAAGCTTAGGCGGAACGGAAAGCTTCATTACTTATCCAGCAACGCAAACACATATGGATATCCCAGAAGAGATTCGCATTCAAGCAGGCGTTTGCAATCGTTTATTACGTTTCTCGGTTGGAATTGAAGATTCACAAGATATTATTGAAGACTTACAACACGCTTTTGCTAAGGTACAGGAAGGGGTAATTGCATAATGGCACACGAAGAATATAGTTTTGAAACCAGACTGCTTCACAACAAGCATAAAATTGATCCGGTAACAGGGGCGGTTAGTGTTCCCATTCAGCATGCCTCTACCTTCCACCAATCTGACTTTGATTCGTTTGGCAAGTACGATTATGGCCGCAGCTTAAATCCGACTCGTGAAGCACTTGAAGATGTAATCGCGGAACTTGAGGGCGGAGTGAAAGGATTTGCATTTGCATCAGGGATGGCAGCTATTTCAACTGCCTTCCTTCTTCTATCCTCTGGCGACCATATTGTGATTACCGAGGATGTGTATGGCGGTACATTCCGAATGGTCACTCAAGTTCTTTCGAGACTTGGGATTGAACATACCTTTGTCGATATGACCAATTTAGAGGAAGTAAAAGAAGCAATTCAGCCGAATACAAAGGCATTTTATGTGGAAACACCATCAAATCCTTTAATGAAAGTAACAGATATTAGAGCGATTAGCGAGATTGCGAAAGAAATCGATGCGTTGACATTTGTTGATAATACGTTCCTTACTCCTTACCACCAAAAGCCGCTTGCATTAGGTGCGGATGTTGTCCTTCATAGTGCAACGAAATTTTTAGCAGGACATAGTGATGTCGTGGCTGGACTTGCCGTTGTCAAAGATGAAGATTTAGCTAAAAGACTAGGATTCTTGCAAAATGGTTTTGGTGCGATTTTAGGTGTTCAAGATGCATGGCTTGTTTTACGAGGAATTAAGACGCTGAGTGTTCGCCTAGAACAATCACAAAAATCAGCGATAAAAATAGCAGAATTTTTAGACGCACATCCGCTTGTTGAAAAGGTTCACTATCCAGGGCTTGAAAGCCACCCGCAATATCAAATTCAGAAAGAACAAGCAGATGGTCCTGGAGCCGTTTTATCGTTTGAATTAGCTACTGAAGATGCCCTTCGTACCTTTGTTGCGAATGTAGAAATCCCTGTTTTTGCGGTAAGTTTAGGTGCGGTCGAATCGATCCTGTCTTATCCGGCAAAAATGTCTCACGCTGCTATGTCTAAAGAGGACCGCCTGCAGCGTGGAATCACTGATGGACTTGTCCGTTTATCAGTTGGACTAGAAAATCCAGATGATTTGATTAAGGATTTTTCTCAGGCCCTTGAGGAGGTTCGTGCTCAACATTTAGTGTTACATCAAGGAGAATCATCATGACCTTTTTAGACAAATTAAAAAACCAAATTTTAATAGGCGATGGTGCCATGGGCACACTGCTTTATTCCTTTGGAGTGGATACATGTTCAGAAGAACTCAATTTATCTCAAGCAGAGCAGATCCAAAACATCCATCGCGCCTATATTGACGCCGGAGCAGATGTCATTCAAACCCATACGTATGCAGCCAACTATTTAAAGCTGCAGCGGTATGGATTAGAAGACTCGGTTAAGGAAATCAACAGCGCTGCTGTCCGAAATGCCAAAAAAGCCGCTCAATCGAATGCTTATGTCCTCGGAACGATTGGCGGCAACCGCGGGATAAAAACGAGTTCAATTACAATAGAAGAATTAAAACGAAGCTTCCGTGAACAATTATATTGCCATTTGCTTGAAGGTGTTGATGGGCTGTTATTCGAAACCTTTTACGATTTAGAAGAGCTCGAAACCGTCCTAACGATTGCACGGAAGGAAACGAAGCTGCCGATTATTGCTCAAGTTTCCCTTCAGGACCCTGGTTTCTTACAGGACAGAACACCTGTTAATGAAGCTTTAAAAAGACTGGAAGGCCTTGGCGCCGATGTCGTTGGTCTTAATTGCCGGTTAGGCCCGCACCATATGTTATTGGCATTGGAACAGGTTGAAATTCCGAAACATGCTTTCCTTTCTGCCTATCCAAATGCAAGTCTTCCAACCTATACAGACGGAAAGTTTCATTATGAAGGCGATGCCGATTATTTCCAAAAATCAGCGCAACGCTTTAGAGATGAAGGCGTACGCTTGCTTGGCGGGTGCTGCGGTACAACACCAGACCATATTCGAGCCTATGCATCTGAATTAAAGAATAGTATCCCTGTGACTGAAAAAGTTGTAAAATTGAAACAAAAGCCGATTATTGTCGAAACTGCTCCTAAAAGGGAATACACTCCCCTGCAGGAAATCGTGAAAGAACGACCATCGGTTATTGTCGAATTAGATCCTCCTCGAAAACTAGATACAACGAAGTTTTTCGAAGGGGCTAAGGCGCTTAAAGAAGCTGGCATTGATTCCATCACGCTTGCGGATAATTCACTTGCAACCGTTCGGATTTCTAATGAATCCTTAGGCTATCTTTTAAAAAGTGAGTTAGGTATGCGGCCGCTGATTCATCTTGCCTGCCGTGACCGCAATATCATTGGACTTCAATCTCACTTAATGGGTCTTCACACACTTGGAATGAATGATATCTTAGCCATTACAGGTGACCCTGCTAGAGTAGGAGATTTCCCTGGTGCCTCGTCCGTTTATGATGTGTCTTCATTTGAACTAATACAAATGATTAAACAGATGAACGAAGGCTTGTCTTACTCCGGTAAAGACTTAGGACAAAAAACAGCTTTTAGTGTGGCGGGTGCCTTTAATCCGAATGTCCGCTCTGTCGAAAAAGCGGTAAAGCGTTTGGAGAAAAAGATTCAATTCGGTGCTGATTACTTTATCTCTCAGCCGGTCTTTTCTGAGGAAAAATTAATCGAAGTCTATGAAAATACGAAACATCTTGATACACCGATTTACATTGGCTTAATGCCATTAACAGGCAGTAAAAACGCAGAGTTCCTTCATAATGAAGTGCCTGGAATTAAAATTGCTGATTCCATTCGTGAGCGGATGGCTCTCTTGAATGACAATCCGCTTCAAGCGGCCAGAGAAGGCGTTGCAATTACCAAGTCACTCATTGATACAGCATTAGATTTATTTAATGGAATTTATTTAATTACACCATTTCTACGTTACGAATTAACAGCAGAGCTCGCTGCTTATGCAAACCAGCGAGCCAGTGAGATTAGGGGGGCCAGCTATGCCGAAAACACCATTTTCTGAACAACTTAAAAAGCGCATCTTAGTCATGGACGGTGCAATGGGTACGATGCTGCAGCAAGCCGATCTTACAGCAGAGGATTTTGGCGGTGAGCAGTATGAAGGCTGTAATGAACACCTCGTTCTAACCGCTCCTTCCGTCATTTCTCGTATTCATCGTGAATACTTAGAGGCCGGTGCAGACATCATTGAAACCAATACGTTTGGGGCGACAAGCCTTGTATTAGATGAATATGAACTTGGATTTAAAGCTTATGAAATTAATAAAATCGCTGCCATGCTTGCTGTCAGGGAAGCAATGAGCATTTCTACCGATGAGTGGCCACGTTATGTAGCAGGTTCCATGGGTCCGACGACCAAAACCTTAAGTGTTACCGGCGGAACCACCTTTGATGCCCTCTCTGCTACTTATGAAGAGCAGGCGATTGGTTTAATCGACGGCGGCGTTGATTTACTTTTACTAGAAACAAGTCAGGACTTATTAAATGTGAAAGCGGGTTTTGTCGGGATTCAAAGTGCTTTTTCAAAAACGGGTAAAACCCTGCCGCTCTTTATTTCAGGAACCATCGAACCGATGGGGACAACCCTGGCTGGACAAACGATTGAATCGTTCTTTATTTCAGTGGAGCACATGAATCCTATAGCGGTCGGTCTTAACTGTGCGACCGGTCCTGAATTCATGCAGGATCATATTCGTTCACTTGCAGGTTTGGCAACAACCGCTGTCAGCTGTTATCCAAATGCCGGCTTGCCTGATGAAGATGGTCACTATCACGAAACACCAGAAATACTGGCGAAAAAGCTTTCCGATTTTGCGGCACATGGCTGGTTGAATATTGTTGGCGGCTGCTGTGGTACAACACCTGAACATATCAAGGTGATTGCTGAAGCAATGAAACAATATCAGCCACGTCCGTTCCAATCATCAAGTACTCACATGGTTTCCGGTATTGAACCATTTATTTACGATGATCCTACTTTAAGACCGATCATGGTTGGTGAACGTACAAACGTTATCGGCTCTCGTAAGTTCAAACGATTAATTACAGAAGGTAAATTTGAAGAAGCATCAGAAGTTGCCCGCGCTCAGGTGAAGGGCGGCGCCCATGTTATTGATATCTGCCTTGCCGACCCAGACCGTGACGAGATGGCTGATATGGAGAATTTCATTAAAGAAGTAGTTAAAAAGGTGAAAGTGCCGCTAGTTATTGATTCCACTGATGAAAAGGTCATCGAAAGAGCACTTAAGTATTCTCAAGGTAAGGCCATTATCAATTCAATCAACCTTGAGGATGGTGAGGAACGCTTTGAAGCGATTGTTCCGTTAATTCACCGTTACGGTGCGGCTGTCGTGGTGGGGACGATTGATGAAGAGGGAATGGGCGTTTCAGCAGAGCGGAAATTGGAGATTGCCAAACGTTCTCATGACCTATTAGTTCATAAGTATGGGCTTAAGTCTCAGGATCTCATTTTTGATCCGCTTGTGTTCCCTGTTGGTACAGGTGATGAACAATATATTGGCTCAGCTAAGGCAACCGTTGAAGGAATTAGGATGATTAAGGAAGCGATGCCGGAAGTACAGACCATCCTTGGAATTAGTAACGTTTCCTTCGGGCTTCCTCCTGTCGGACGCGAGGTGCTGAATTCGGTCTTCCTTTACCATTGTACACAGGCTGGCTTGGATTATGCGATCGTGAATACGGAAAAGCTTGAGCGCTTTGCTTCGATCTCAAAGGATGAAGTTCAATTAGCAGAGGCTTTGTTATTTGATACAACGGATGAAACATTAGCTACATTTACCGAGTTTTACCGCGGGAAAAAGAAGGAAGCTAAAACAACCATTCCTAATATGACACTAGAAGAAAGACTTGCTTACTATGTGATTGAAGGAACAAAAGAAGGTTTGCTTCCTGATTTAGAATTAGCGCTTGCCTCCTACCCTGCTCCATTAGATATTATTAACGGTCCATTAATGGACGGCATGAAAGAAGTTGGCCGCCTGTTTAATGATAACCAGTTAATTGTGGCGGAGGTTCTGCAAAGTGCGGAGGTTATGAAAGCCTCTGTTTCCTTCCTAGAGCCTCATATGGAAAAAGGCGATGTGTCTGCCTCTAAGGGGAAAGTTATTTTAGCAACGGTTAAAGGTGATGTTCACGATATCGGTAAAAACCTCGTAGATATCATTCTAAGTAATAACGGCTATAACGTTGTTGACTTAGGGATTAAGGTTACTCCAACGGATTTGGTGCAAGCGATTCGTGAAGAGAAGCCGGATATGGTCGGATTATCAGGTCTACTGGTAAAGTCTGCACAGCAAATGGTGTTAACGGCTCAAGACATGAAGGAAGCTGGAATTTCTGTGCCGATTCTTGTTGGTGGTGCTGCTCTTTCTCGTAAGTTCACCGATACAAGGATTGCCAAGGAATATGATGGACTTGTTCTTTATGCAAAAGATGCAATGAACGGTCTATCGCTTGCGAATCAATTGCAGTCACCAGATGAGTATAAAAAGCTGCTTGCTGATAAGGCAGAAAAGTTGGCAGCATTGGAGATTCCACGGGAATTACCTACCCGTGCGGCTAGTGCTGTTGCGGTAAAAGTAAAACCGGCGGTGTCAACAGAAGTACCTGTCTTTACGCCGATGGATACAAAAAGGCATATTTTAAGATCTTATTCCCTTTCTCATATTGAGCCGTATATCAATATGCAAATGTTAATCGGGCATCATCTTGGTTTGAAAGGAAAACTTTCGAAGCTGCTTGCAGAAAAGGATGAAAAAGCCTTAAAAATTAAAGGAACGGTAGATCAATTGTTAGCAGAAGCCAGTGCAAATAACTGGATAACACCTGCAGCAGCATATCAATTTTTCCCAGCGCAATCGGATGGTAATAAGGTATATATTTATGATCCAGAAGATCAAAAGACCATTATTGAAACCTTTGATTTCCCTCGTCAGGAGTCAGCGCCATTCCTTTGTTTAGCGGACTTTTTAAAGTCAGTTGACAGTGGTGTGATGGATTATGTAGGCTTCTTTACGGTAACAGCGGGAAGAGGGATTCGACAAAAGGCAGATGAGTTGAAGGCGGAAGGACGATTCCTTGAAAGCCATGCTCTTCAATCATTGGCGCTTGAGTCTGCTGAAGGTTTTGCCGAGTTGATTCACCGCCAGATGCGTGATCGCTGGGGATTCCCGGATCCGCTTGATTTCACGATGCAGGATCGTTTTACGGCGAAATATCAAGGGCAGCGTTTCTCATTTGGTTACCCGGCTTGTCCGGAGCTAGAAGATCAGAAGAAGCTGTTTAAGTTGATTCAACCAGAGGAAATTGGAATTGAGTTAACAGAAGGCTGTATGATGGAACCTGAAGCATCAGTTTCAGCGATTGTTTTTGCGCATCCTGAGGCTAGGTATTTTAATGTGAATAGATAAGATTAATCCGCGGAGGTGTTTTCCGCGGATTTTTTTATGGGGATTTTTTTATGGGGATTGGATGGTGATAGTGAAAGTGACGGTGGATTCTGCCGGTTTTCGGATTTATTCCGCGAATTTTTGATTTTATTCCGCCCTTTTTTGAAATAATCCCGCCGACTCCTGGATTTATTCCGTCTAAAATTCACTTTATTCCGCCTTGGCGTTCCTTTTCCCTTTGGAAGTTGTGTGTTCCCAAGAGTTTTTTTCTGAGTTTTCGACTGATTTTTATTTTTTCTGCGAGGAATCTTGAATTATTTCCGCCGTTTCTCGGATTTATTCCGCCTATTTTCAATTTAATTCCGCGCCCTTTTGTATTTATTCCGCCCTTTTTCCAATTAATTCCGCGCACTTTTGCATTTATTCCGCTCGGCAGCATCCACAATCCCAGCGAATCCTCATTTACATCCAATTAACGTTTTCCTTGACAGTATCTTATTTTTCAACTATAGTTACCTAGGTAACTAATTATAAAGAAATGGGAGCGAATCATGTCAACCCACGAATTATTCCATACACTTCATCAGCTTTCAAGACATCTCACCAATAGACTCAATGAAGCACTTAAACCATCAGGATTATACAGTGCCCAGTGGTCCGTTATCTATGTGCTAAAAAATAAAGGATCGCTAACGCAAAAAGAAATTTGTGATTACCTATTTGTTGAAGCGCCGCCTATGACAAGGACAATCCAGCGTTTAGTCAAACAAGGATATGTCACTCAGGTCCCTGGCAAGGACAAACGAGAAAAGTTTGTCCAGCTTACAGACCTTGCCAACCAGGAATATCCGAAATGGGAACAGATTGTCAATACGTTAAATCACCAACTGATGAAAGACTTCCCAGTTGAATCACGAGAACAACTCTTAAAACTGCAAAAAAGCTGGCTACAGCAAATTTTATAAATAGAGGTGCATCACATGAACAAACCTAAATTATGGACAAAAAACTTTATTAGTATTTCCTTTAGCAATCTATTTCTGTTTTTATCTTTTTATATCTTGCTCGTAACACTGCCATCATACGCACTTGATGAATTACATAGTAGTTCTTCTATGGCAGGTCTGATGACGACAATCTTTTTACTTTCGGCCATCATTTCCCGCCCGCTTGCCGGTCAATGGCTTGAACGCGCCGGTAATAAGAAGGTGTTGCTAGCAGCATTAATTATTTTCGCTGCAGCGTCACTGTTATATTTCTTCCCTAGCTCCATGGTTGGTTTTTTAGTCATCCGCCTGTTACATGGAATCGGCTTTGGAATGGCGACGACAGTGGTGGGTACAATTGTGGCTGATATTATCCCTGTCTCCCGACGTGGAGAAGGAATGGGTTATTTCGTTATGTCGACCAATTTAGCGATGGTTATTGGTCCATTTATTGGTCTATTGGCCATCCATCAATGGGGCGCTAAGACATTGTTTATAATCAGTGTGATTGTTTCCATTTGTGCATTAATTACAGGACTAAGTGTAAAACAAGACAAAACAGAACCAACTGTTCAACCGAAAGCTCATTCATCTTTTTCTTTCAGCAACCTTTTTGAGGCTTCTGCCGTTCCCATTTCGATTGTCGGCGGCTTTATGGCAATTGTTTATTCAGCTCTCTTATCCTTTGTATCGATTTATGCTAGTGAAATTCACTTAGAAAGCATCGCCAGCATGTTCTTTGTTGTTTATGCGATTCTCTTATTAGCCTCAAGACCGTTCACAGGAAAATGGCTTGATCTATATGGACCTAATGTGATTAGTTTCCCATGTATCGCTCTTTTTGCGATTGGCATGTTTATTTTGAGTCAAAGTAATGGAGCAGTTACTTTCCTGTTATCAGCAGGTTTAATTGGTTTAGGCTGGGGAACCCTTTTCCCAACGTTTCAAACGATTGCGATTCAAGATGCGGAACCTCGCAAAAGAGGAGTGGCTACTGCAACGTTTTTATCGATCTATGATACCGGCATTGCGTTAGGTTCCTTTGTCGTTGGAATCATTGCAGCAAAAGTCGATTATGGCACTCTATATTTCTTCTGTTCCTTTTATATCTTAATCGGATTAGTTCTTTTTTACTTCCTTCATACGAAGAAGAGTCAATCTCCTAAAGCAGCTGCCCAGCATCAAGCAAAAGCACAGGAAATTTAAGTTTTTTAAACAAACCTCCTCGATTTGTTATATAATAGAATGAAACAAATCAGAGGAGTGATTTTTATGGCTAAATCCAAAGCCAAAAAGCTTAGAGAGAAACTAGCTCGCGAAGGGAATATGAATCCCGAAGCGAAGAGAAGTCCGTTTGTTTTCACGGATATGAGAACAAGGG
>Ga0209795_10001932_pt1 | contig 12144 bp, 17 predicted proteins | sample AgamicOrMarz_FD_187166 | JGI IMG/M metagenome (GOLD analysis project Ga0209795, IMG submission 187166) | Agave microbial communities from Guanajuato, Mexico - Or.Ma.rz (SPAdes) (version 2) | ecosystem: Host-associated > Plants > Phyllosphere > Phylloplane/Leaf | place: Guanajuato, Mexico...
GTAATAACAATTCAATTGCCATCGTCTGCTGAACATTCCTGGAATGGATCCCCCAAACATGCTCTTGGTTTAATGCTAATTTTTTTACCTTTTTACTGGTTTTATCTACCATTCCTATGGCAGATGCAGAACTGCCCAATGCATCTTTCATTACTAAAAATTGATTCGGATAAAATGGGTGATTTGCTATCTCAGAGAGATTCAGTTCACCTTTTTCATAAAAACGACCCAATAATTCTATGGGAATCAATACTTCAAAAAAGCCTGTGTAGATATGATCAATTTCAACTACCCGATCATTTAAAAAATCTTCGGCATCTAATCCAATTGCATCTGCTTTGACCCTGACAAGAGCATCCTTACTTACTAGAATAACTGGCTTTCCATTTTCTTTGGTTTGTTCTTCCAAAAATAAATTTTTCGCAACAGCCAAAATTCGATTATCATTTGTTTTTTCAACAAATATATCCTGAAGCTCATGGAAAGTACGATGATTCAACTCAATTCGAATTGTCCCTCCGTTTTCAAGAGGAATTTTTTCATGGAGTTTTCCTGAAGCCCTAAAGCCATCAATTAACCTTGATACTTGTCTTGCATTTCTCCCTACTTCATCCATGTACCTTTTCTTTGAGTCCACTTCTTCAAGAACCACTGCAGGAATTACAACCTCATTTTCTTCAAAGGAGAAGAGGGAATACGGGTCTTGTAACAAGACATTCGTATCTAACACGTATATCTTACTCAAAGCAACGCCTCCTGCTTTACTTGTTGTTTGGATTGCAACTTGCAAACAACCCTTCTGCTAGATTGGACTTTGGTAAAATATATGTTTATTGGAATAAAGATAGAAGGATTTCCGCACAATAAATGTTAGTGAGACATTCAATTCAGATAAGTGATAATGACTTTATCTCAATTATTTATAAAGCATTGCGGAGGTGGAATAGAAATGAAGAAAACCTTAATCATAACTGCGTTCTTGCTAATCTTAGCCGGCTGTAGTACAAATAAGGAGCTCTCAAACAATGTAAACGATTCATCCGTTAAAGTAAAAAACAGCTATATTGAAAATGTTGATCGAAAAACAGGGCAAGAGATCTCTAAACGATTAGTAAAACTTGCAACAAGCATTCCAAATGTTAAAGATGCAACTGCTGTCGTAATAGGAAGATATGCGATTGTCGGTATTGATGTGAACGCAAAAATTGACCGTTCACAAGTAGGGTCCATTAAGTATTCCGTGGCTGAAAGTTTAAAAAAGGATCCGTATGGTGCTAAGTCAGTAGTCGTAGCTGATGCGGATACAACGCAGCGTTTGAGAGAGATTCAAGAGGATATTAATAAGGGCAGGCCAATCCAAGGAATTATGGAGGAACTTGCAGATGTAGCGGGACGATTAATGCCAGAAGTACCTGGAGATATACTTACCCCAAGCCCTAAAAAGGCTCCTGAAAAACCAGATAAAAAGTTAAAATCAAACGATCAAAAGAAGCTGGAAAAAGAACAAGAAGATCAATCTAACCATTATAAATAGAAATGGAAAAAGCTTAGGTTAATTCCTAAGCTTTTCTTATTGCATCCATAACTTGATTGTCTAACTTTTGGGCAGCATTTTTATCATAGGTTTTGTCATATTGAACCTCTGTGACTATTTTAGAACCATAAAACATAACATCCCTTACCGCAGTAATTTTTACCTGGATTAGAGCAAGTTTTAGTGGCACATCCTGTAGTCTTTCCTCTTTTATCTGAGCGTCCCCGTGAATAGCATATGTAGATTCATTTGCAATCAAATTAATAACCACTTGATTGTTTTTATGAATATTTTCGAGGATCCTAGAGCGATTATCTACCGCAAAATAGATGGTACTTTCATCCTTTGCAAACACCCAGGAAATAGAACTAACATTAGGACCCCCTGTTTCATAATCAACTGTTGCCAATGTCACGAACCGCTCTTTTTGAAGCTCATCATATAAAGGCTTAATTAGCATTGGTTCTACTAGATTTGCCATTTTTCTACATCCCCTTTAATTAGATCCTTTAGCCTGTTTTAAAAAAACAGATATTCTCATATTACTACTATCCCTTTCTTTCATCAAATTTAACCAATTGATTACTTACAAACTTTCTGCCATGATATACTAGAGGAAAACCATCGGTTATTAGAAATAGTTAAAGAGGTGTCTTATGAGAGTTAAATGTGTAATTTGCGATAAAATCGAAGCAATTGAGGATGAATCGTTTGTGGCCAAACGACTTCGTAATCGTCCCATCCATACATATATGTGTAATGAATGTAATACAAGAATAGCGAAAAAAACAAATGCCAGATTTGAAACAGGAAATTTCCGTTTATACCGTACGAAATCGGAGGAAGACGACTGGTAAAAAAAACAAAAGTGCTCGTGTAGATTATTACTAAAAAAACCATCATGCACATTCCAAAGTGGAATGAACATGATGGTTTTTTATTTATTCTTCGATTGGATAGTTCTCATACTTTTCTGGTTCTTGATTAATCTGTTGCAGCATGACCTCAATCAATTCCCGTGGAAAACGAGTTTTTTTCGTCTCATCCCCTTGTTGATAGGAAACATAATACATGACAACATCTGTTGTTACCTCTATGTTGGAGAGGTTAAGATCAGCTAACATTTCTTCAAAAAGGTGTAAAGTATCTCGAGCTGCTGTATCATCAGGACGTGAGTCGCATACAACCTTAATTGTAAGCCAATTATATAGTGTATCCTGGACGGATTTCATTTAACTAAACCCCCGTTATTTCGCTTCAGCCTGATGCTTTTTCGTTTGATGTAAGCGTATTTTATAAATTATCAATAACACGGCCGCGCCTGCGAGCCCTTCCGCGATTGGCAATGCATAAGAAAAAATCAGCATGACAAAGCATCCAATCAATAAGCAAGTATATATCACGATATTTTTCAAAAGAGGCAATTTTTTTGCAAAGCCTAACTTATATACAATGGCCGCTAAAATAACAATATATACATACTGTAACCACACAGCGGTTTTTACATCTGTTAGTTCAATGAAAAATCTAAGGCTAGGAGAGAATCCTTCCATCTTCTTGCACTCCTTTTACTTAACTCTGTTCAGCATATTTTTTCTTTTTAGCAGCTCTTTCACGTTCATTTTTATCAAGAATTTTCTTCCGAAGACGAATTGATTCTGGAGTAACCTCACAATATTCATCTTCATTTAAATATTCTAATGACTCTTCTAATGTCATGATACGCGGTTTCTTAATAACAGAAGTTTGATCTTTGTTCGCTGAACGAACATTTGTCGCCTGTTTCATTTTTGTTATATTAACAGTGATGTCATTTTCACGAGTGTTTTCGCCGACAATCATGCCTTCGTAGATTTCCGTACCTGGCTCAACGAAAATAGTTCCACGGTCTTCTACTTGCATGATACCATATGTCGATGCTTTTCCAGATTCCATTGAGACAAGCACACCTTGGTGTCGTCCACCGACTTGGCCTGGTAACATAGGCTGGTAGCTATCAAAGGTATGATTAATAATTCCATACCCGCGAGTCATGGTTAAGAACTCAGTTGTGTAACCAATTAATCCACGTGCTGGTACGTTAAAGATTAAGCGTACTTGACCTGAACCATTGTTAATCATATCAATCATTTCACCTTTACGGGCACCAATTGATTCCATAACTGAACCAGTATGTTCTTCTGGTACATCAATTTGAACTCTTTCAACTGGTTCACAGCGAACACCATCAATTTCTTTAACGATAACTTCAGGTTTTGAAACTTGAAGTTCATAACCTTCACGACGCATGTTTTCAATAAGAATTGATAAATGAAGTTCACCACGGCCAGAAACAATCCAAGCATCAGGTGAATCAGTGTTATCAACACGTAAGCTTACGTCAGTTTGCAATTGGGAACGAAGTCTTTCTTCAATCTTTCTTGAAGTTAAATACTTCCCTTCTCTACCTGCAAATGGGCTGTTGTTAACGACGAAAGTCATTTGAAGTGTTGGCTCATCGATTCTTAAAATCGGGAGAGCTTCCTGATGTTCAACAGGACAAACTGTTTCCCCAACATTTATATCTTCCATTCCAGAAACAGCAATTAAGTCGCCCGCTTTTGCTTCTTGAATTTCTTGGCGTTTTAAACCAAAGAAACCAAAAATTTTCGTCACACGGAATTGCTTCACTGAACCGTCTAACTTCATTAGTGCAACTTGTTGACCCACATTCATTGTACCGCGGAAAACACGGCCGATTCCGATTCTGCCAACATAATCATTATAATCAAGAAGAGCCACTTGGAATTGTAACGGATCCTCATGATTATCAACAGGGGCAGGAATGTATTCAACAATCGCATCATACAAGGATTGCATATTTTCATCTTGCTTTTCTGGATCAGTACTTGCTGTACCATTAATCGCTGAAGCGTAAATAACTGGGAATTCTAACTGATCTTCAGTTGCTTCAAGTTCGATAAACAAATCAATAACTTCATCAATTACCTCTGCAGGTCTTGCAAAATCACGGTCAATTTTATTGACAACCACAATTGGAGTTAACTTTTGCTCTAATGCCTTTTTCAGAACAAAGCGAGTTTGCGGCATACAGCCTTCATAGGCATCAACTACAAGCAATACCCCATCAACCATTTTCATGATCCGTTCAACTTCTCCGCCAAAATCAGCGTGTCCTGGTGTATCCAAAATATTAATTCTTTTATCTTTGTATTGAATAGCCGTGTTTTTCGCCAAAATGGTAATTCCGCGTTCTCTTTCTAAATCATTTGAATCCATTGCACGTTCTTCAACATGTTCGTTAGTACGGAAAGTACCTGATTGTTTTAACAATTGGTCAACCAATGTGGTTTTACCGTGGTCAACGTGGGCAATAATTGCAATATTACGTATATCATCTCTTAATTTCAAACAATTCCACTCCTACCTATATTTTAAAAATAAAACTATTTATAGTTTCTCATTTATAACTAAAACATTATACCACAAATAAAGTGGAAACCCCTAACCATTTTATTGTAGAATATAAAATATACAAAGGTTTTGTACGTTTGAACTGTATTTTTCAATGAAAAAGGGGTAAAAAAATGAAAAACGTGAAGTGGTCATTACTCGTTTATGCGATCCTTGCAGCCGCAAGTATTATGGGGATTGGCATTGCAATTAGCGAAAAAAGCATAATCGGTGCTATAGGCTGTATCCTTGCAATTATCGTAATTATGGGGATGGGTTTTAAAACAAAAAGAAAAATGCGTGAAAATGGAGAATTATAAAAGAAGAAGCCTACAACGGCTTCTTCTTTTTACCATCTTCCCTCTTTTAAGTAGTCCTTCAAGATCGATGGGTGTAATCCTGGATTTGCAGTAAATAATGAATCCTGTGCAAGGAAGCTCAGTTTTTCTCCCCTTAGATTTGTAACAAACCCGCCAAGTTCTTCTATAATGACTGCCCCTGCAGCAACATCCCAAGGTGATAAGCGCATCGAGAGGTACGCATCAACTCTTCCTGTCGCAACAAATACCATTTCAAGGGCTGCCGAACCATATGATCTTGTTCCCCGTGCATCTCTCACTAGAGGAATCATTAAATTATGATCAATACGGCGATTTTCCATTACCCATGTTGCATTTAGTGCTATGATGGATTCCTTAACAGTTGTATCCTTTAGCGGAACCAGAGGTTTTTCATTTATATAAGCTCCATTTCCCCTTTTGGCATGATATAGTTCGTCATGGACCACATCATAAATGAGCCCAATTTTACCAATCCCATTCTCATAAATACCAAGAGAAATAGCAAAATTTCTTTGTTGATGAATAAAATTCATCGTTCCATCGATCGGATCAATCATCCAAACCACACCATCAAGACTTTCGAGTGTATCCCCAAACCCTTCTTCGCCCAATATTTTATGATCGGGATAAACCTCTCTGATCTTACTAATAAAAAATTGTTCAATTTCTTTATCCATATTCGTTACCAAATCATTAGCATTTGACTTCGTTTGAATATTTAATGTTTCATCAAAAGATAATCTAATTCTAGCTCCTGCGTCATTAACCCATTCCTTTGCATGAAAATAAATTTGATCCCAGTTCATAACTCTCCTCCAAATAAATCTATATTCCTGTCAGATTTCAATGTATGTAGTATGATGTATCATAAATTAAATAATGTACCTTTAGCTTAATCAAATTGTTGGAACACATCAACTTTTAAGAGGTACACGTACCACATCAATAAGGACAATAATAAACGAACCCCCTTCATTTTTACTGGAGTTCGTTTTATAAGTACAGAATATATTCTATTTCTTTCCATCCGGCTTTATTTCTCCTTGGATAAAAAAACATTATAAATTTATCAAAGTGCTTTTAATCGTAATAATTCTTGGCGGATTTTTTCTAATTTTTGTTTGCATTCTTTCATTTTTTTCTCATTCTTTTCTTCAATCGCTTCAAATAATGTAGCTAATTCATAATCCATTTCCAATCTTAAAACTGCTGTTCTTTCCTTTTCGCTTGCTTTTTTAAGTGAGGTATTCATCAATTGTTTCACGTTTCTCCTCCCCTTCCTGGATTTAACTCATTTTTCAGATTATTTTTTTACTGTATAATATGAGTCAGGGAGATATGTTGCAACAAATATGTGCTCTTACCTAGAAAGCATCAAATTATTGGTCTCTCTTATTGTTATGCTACAATTAAGAACAAATGTTTAGCTGGAGGTTTATACGTATGGTTTTTAAAGGATTTACAAACGTGGATTTTGATGTTTTTTTAATAGATGGATTAGAGGCAAGGATGGAGGCTCTGAAGGAAACCGTTCGACCCAAATTAGAAGAATTAGGAAATCACTTCGCCCCTTTCATTTCTTCACTTACGGATGATGAAATGTTTGTTCATGTAGCAAAACATGCCAGAAGGACCATTAATCCGCCTAAAGATACTTGGGTAGCATTCTCAAGTAATCCTCGAGGTTATAAAATGCTCCCCCACTTTCAAATCGGCATGTGGAACACCCATTTGTTTATATGGTTTGCCGTTATTTATGAAGCACCTCAAAAAGATTTAATTGCTGAAAGATTTTCAAAAAAATTAGCAAAAATTTATAAAGATACACCAAAGGACTTTGTTTGGTCAGTGGATCATACAAAACCTGAAACCATTGCACATAGTCATATATCCAAGGAAGAACTTCGATCGCTATTTGACCGTCTGGAAAACGTAAAAAAAGCAGAATTATTATGTGGTTATACGATTGACAGAGAACAAGTCATCCAATTAGGTTCCGATCAGTTAGTTCAACAAATTGAGGGCGTATTTGAGAAGGTAGCTGCTCTATATAGAATCTCACAAAATAGAAAGTAAAAAGAAAAAACAGCTCCTGCACAAAAGGTTCAGGAGCTGTTCATCCTATTTCATTTTTATTCTATCCCCGGAGGCTGCATCTTTTACTTTTTTTATGGTTCGATAAGACGAATAGCCACTCATTTCTTCAAATTCATTACAAATTGTCTTTTCTTCAGCTTTGCTAGGAACAATCTCTTTAAAGCGGCGATACGCCTTCAATACTTCATCGCGGTCAATTCCCTGTTCATAAGCCTTTTCAATTGTTTCAAAAAATGCAATCACATCCACAATTTCTTCTGTACTCCAATGATGATCAATAGGATATTGATATTCCATAATTTCACCTTCTAACTAATTCAACTAAAAAGAATCATATACTTATTTTCCCCATTTTGCACGAATTTGTTCAGCATCATGAATCATTCGATGAAATAATTCTTCAACGGTAGGAACATCTTTAATTAACCCCATCACTTGCCCTGCCCATGCAAAGCCTTCATCAGGAACACCATCATAAATATAGCGTTGGTTTGCACTTCCACTAATATAATCTTTTAATTCATCGTATCCCCCATTGTTTTTTTCAATGTCGAGAATTTTTTCTGTCCAACTGTTAGCAAGTGCCCTAGCCGGAGCACCTAGTGTTCTCTTAATCACCACTGTTCCAGATTCATTGCCTTCCACTAAGGTCTTCTTATATAATTCGTTGGCATGAACACATTCCTTTGTTGCAATGAATCTTGTACCCATTTCAATTCCCTCTGCACCTAAACTAAGGGCAGCCATCAGCCCGCGGCCATCACCTATTCCACCCGAAGCAATAACTGGTATAGAAACAGCATCTACTACTTGAGGCACCAAAACCATGGTACCTACATCATCACGGCCAAGATGTCCCCCACCTTCCTGCCCCACAACCATAACAGCGTCTGCACCAAGTTCTTCTGCTTTAACTGCCTGTCTTCTGGCCGCAACAAGGACGAGTGTTTTTATCTGTGTCCCTTTTAATTGTTCAAATATGGGAGCAGGGTTTCCTCCAGTCATTGAAACAACCGGGACCTTTTCATCAATAGCCACTTGGAGAAAATCGGCGAATGGTCTGCCATGCTGTCCAATCGCAAAGTTAACCCCAAAAGGATTGTTTGTCAGTTGTTTTACTTTTCGTATTTCCGCTCGAAGTTGTTCAGGTTCACCTAAGGACATGGCAGTAATCTGACCAAGACCACCAGCGTTTGAAACGGCTGCTGCTAACTCAGAATAGGCTAAATAAGCTAATCCCCCTTGAATGATCGGATAACGTATGTTTAATAATTGAGTAACTTGTGTTTTCCATTCCATTTGAAACCCTCCTAAAAACTTTCTACTTGTTATTTCGTTAATTCAGGGTAATTTTCCTGTAATCAAGGGAAACTATCGTATATATTTCTTTGCAATGATTAGGAATAATGCTATAATTCCTTTGTTTATTATTGAAATTCGACATAATTAGAGTATTTTTTACAAAGAGGTGTGGTTATCAATTGACTCAAAATCAAACACCGTTATTTAGCGGTTTATTAGAACATGCAAAAAAGAACCCAATTCAATTCCATATTCCAGGTCATAAAAAAGGGGCTGGAATTGACCCTGATTTTCGTAACTTTATCGGAGATAATGCCTTGTCTATCGACCTAATAAATATCGGGCCGCTAGACGACTTACATCAACCAAAAGGGATTATCAAGCAAGCGCAGGATTTAGCAGCAGAAGCCTTTGGCGCGGACAGAACATTCTTTTCGGTACAAGGCACAAGCGGAGCAATTATTGCGATGATCATGGCTGTTTGTGGACCTGATGATAAAATTATCGTTCCGAGGAATGTCCATAAATCGATCATGTCGGCCATTGTTTTCTCTGGAGCTATTCCAGTGTTTATCCAGCCCGAAATTGATAAGGAACTAGGTATATCACATGGAATCACTCCCGATGCCGTGGCAAGAGCTCTTACACAGCATCCAGATGCAAAAGCAGTATTAGTTATCAATCCAACTTATTTTGGTATATCCGGAGATTTAAAAAAGATTGTTGAAATTGCACACTCTTATGATATTCCTGTCCTTGTTGATGAAGCCCATGGTGTTCATATTCATTTCCATGAAGAACTTCCTCTCTCTGCGATGCAGGCTGGTGCAGATATGGCTGCTACCAGCGTTCATAAACTAGGCGGTTCAATGACCCAAAGTTCGATTCTAAATGTAAAAGAAGGCCTTGTTTCTGCCAAACATGTCCAATCCATATTAAGTATGCTAACTACTACCTCTACGTCGTATTTATTGCTTGCTTCACTTGATGTAGCACGTAAGCAATTAGCTACAAAGGGCAGAGAATTAATTGATAATACCATTAAAGTAGCACAATCAATTCGTAAAAGAGTTAATGAGATCGAAAATCTGCATTGTATTGGCGAAGAAATCTTAGGGTCAAAAGCTACCTTTGATTACGATCCAACTAAATTAATTATTTCTGTGAAAGAATTAGGATTAACTGGTTATGATGTAGAAAAGTGGCTAAGAGAAAAACATAATATTGAAGTGGAACTTTCCGATTTATATAACATTCTTTGTATTATCACACTTGGAGACACAGAAACCGAAGCAGACTTATTAGTAAATGCTCTTAAGGAATTAGCGGACGAATGCCAGCACAGTACCGATAGAATTGAACCTGTAGAAGTTCTTCTTCCAGAAATCCCAGTGCTTGCATTAACACCTAGAGATGCATTTTATGCGGAAACTGAAGTTATTCCTTTTGAAGAATCAGAAGGAAGAATCATTGCAGAATTTGTAATGGTTTATCCACCAGGTATCCCAATATTTATCCCTGGTGAAATTATTACAAAGGAAAACCTCCATTACATCCGGAAAAACCTCGAAGCAGGCCTCCCTGTTCAAGGACCGGAGGATGATGAACTCAAATCACTTCTCGTGATTAAGGAGTATAAAGCAATAAAATAGAACAAAAATACAGGATTCCATTTAGGAATCCTGTTTTATTTATATTTAGCTATTATATATCTTCCTCTGTATGATGATCCTCGCAACAATTGCACTTAGAATAAAGCACCGTTACTTTTTCATCTTCAAAATGATCAATAGTAGAATTACATGTTTGGCATACTAAAGTACCCATCTGCTCAATCCCCTTTTCATTAATGAATGTCCACAAAACGAAGTATTTATATATCCTTAATCACATAATAATATATCACATTATAAATTTCAAGCCTAAATTGTATGTCACAATTAAAAAATATTCATAAAAAGAAGGCCTTTAAGGCCTTCTTTTTTGAATCATTACTCATATTGGGTGACAAAAGGGATGGATGGTAGAGTTTCTCTGAAGAAGTCAGCTAAATCAGCTGCCTGCTGTTGGTCAGGTATACGGAATACGGTTTGAAGGTAATCAATATCTTCAATATCTTTGGGGTCAAGGAGAGTGGAGCGTCCTGTTTGCATGCAGACAACTAACGGCTTTCCAAAAAACATGGTGGTATAAATAATTCCAAAATCATAACGTGTACTTTCCGTGGTAAACCCAATAAACCTAACTTTTGAATTTTCATGCTCATCATAGAGCTTCTCAAAAATATCCATAAGTTCCTCCTTTTCCAATAATATGATTCTTTAGAATATTATTATAATTCAAATTTAAAAAAGAAACAAGAAACTTGTACATTTATTTCATGCCGCAGTTGTCATAATATTTTATTCAGTGCTAGAATAGAGAGGATTAATACTAACGTACTCGTGGGGGGGAATGATGATGGCTGTTAACGCATACATTAAGCTAGTGCCTTCATCTGCTAAACAAAAGTTAACAATAGAGGAAGTAAAGGACTTATTTATTGAGTATAAAAAGAATACAACTAAAACAGGCAATCAAATCGGATGGGAATACGGAGAGTCAGCCTTCCCATATGAACTGAAAGAAACTACAGAAGCCAAAGGAAAATGGTTCTATTTACATTCAAATGATGAACGCTACTATGCCATTTTAGTAGGAGTTGATCAGGAAACGATTCGTAATGAAGAGGGTCATGAACTGGAACAAACATACATACAAGTCACTTTACCTGATCAATCTACTTACGGTGATAAAGGGAAAGCCAATGAATTTTGTAAATACCTTGCGAAAAAACTGCAAGGGGAACTCCATCTGTTCAATGAACGCATCATGTATTATTATCCACGAAAATAAAAAAGCTCCTTAAAGGGCTTTTTTTTAATGCATAAACATTTCCATGGTATAGTGTATCGAAGTGTAAATAACAAGGCTTAAAGTAGTGATAAAAAGCGTTTTACGCGCTGATTTTGTTACATGGTTTCCAATTAAATAAGCTAGATAAAAAAATACAAAAAACATGATGACTTTATATATAAGCTGGTCATGCTTTGACAACCATTCAATAAATGTATATCCGCTCCAAATGATAAATTGTAGTATCACGACAATATAGACCCTCATATTTATCACCACTCTTAATACATTCAAAATTGATATTAGAATGTTAGTTCTTTTAAGTATATGTTCTAAAAACGAGAGATATATTTTATTTTTATGATAACAAGGATATTTTTTAAGCTTCTTTTTATAAAAACAATTCGTCATAAATGGAAAAAGTCCTTTCCGCTAATTAGCGAAAAGGACCTTATTCTTTTTAATTTATTTCATAATGTGGATTGGGCTGCCTAACGCTACTTCCGCCGCTTCCATTGTTAT
>Ga0209795_10001933_pt1 | contig 12140 bp, 13 predicted proteins | sample AgamicOrMarz_FD_187166 | JGI IMG/M metagenome (GOLD analysis project Ga0209795, IMG submission 187166) | Agave microbial communities from Guanajuato, Mexico - Or.Ma.rz (SPAdes) (version 2) | ecosystem: Host-associated > Plants > Phyllosphere > Phylloplane/Leaf | place: Guanajuato, Mexico...
TATGGAGTTAACTTATTTAAAAACAAAGAGCAAATTACTTCTAGATCAACGAGGTTAAATAAATAATAAGTTAACTTTAATTATCTTAAATAAAACAAATACAAAAAGAGTCTTTACTTCTTATGAGTCAAAGACTCTTTTTGTGAGTTTTCTAATATATTTAGACGATGCCTCTTCTTTTGCCTTTTTTATAATTAATTTAAATGAATAATTATATTATTCATAAAACTAGTTCGTAAAAGTCTGTATCTTCAAAAGGGCGTTCGTAAATTCTCTTTAAACTTAAATAAACGATAAAAATAATAGATTTTTTATATACACAAATTGTTCGTAAAGGTATACTTTTACGGACGAGGCATTTGATTATGTTTCAAAATATTAAAGGAATACAGTCAAAAAGGTGCGCTCTACCTGAGCGCACCTTTTGTTTTACAAATTATATATTTCTCTGTTTAGACTCACAACATCCTTATGTGAGAATTCAACTTTCTTTTCTTCCGCAAATTTTTCTATCACTTGGTCGCGAAGTAAAGGTGCTTTTTCTTTGTTTGCCTTTTTCAATGCTTTTGTGAGTTCGTCTTTTGTTAGCTCTGTGCAGTAAGCAGGGGTTCCTGGCTGTTGTCTCCAAGAATCATTTAAAGAACCACTATCTACTGCGTCGAAGCCTAGCTCGTGTACTACGTCCCTAACTATTTGTTTTTGTGCAGGGTCATCACCAGCAACTGCCATCGCAATTCGTCCACTAGAATCTTCGGATGTGCCTTCATTTTCTAAAGTATAGGCTAATAAGTTGTTGAAAGCTTTAATGATCGGTCTACCTAATTGATTTGAAACCCAAACACTTTCAACCATTCCGTTCTCAATTTCTTCAATTTTATCGTCTCTAAAAGGATAATAATTTGAAGTATCTACAATGATTACTTTCTCCTCAACTTGATTGATAATGTCCCGAATGCTTGGTATCGCTTTTGTAGGAAGAGATATTATAAGAACTTCAATATTTTTAATTGCTTCCTCTACACGCACGGGCGTTCCAGCAAGCTCTTTTCCTTTTAAATGTTCCATTCCCCTTGCATCTGCAATTTTGACATCATGACCATTCTCAACTAATTTTTTAGAAATAATTGATCCAATTGATCCGGCACCTATAATTCCAAATCTCATTATGATTCCTCCTCAAGAATTTGTATATAAAAGAATTATTCTGCTTAAGGTTACACAATTATATGTCTATCAAACCTTAAGCATATATTCATTAGAAATTAAAAGCTTATTGAGTATTTTGGTTACATATACTAGAATAAAATCATTTCTCACTTTTTTAAAGTAGGCAATAAAAATTGTCGTAGTACATTTTTTTGTACCTAACAGTAGAAAGCAGGTGAAAAGGTGTCAAGAATATGCAAGGATGGATTCGACAAAGAATGTATAAGAGACCAAAGAGAAGTATATGGTATTGCCTATACCCAAAATATACTTTCAGGACGCTGGAAGTATATTATCCTTTGGTTTTTAAAAGCCAAAGAACGTCGTTATAGTGAAATTAAAGCTTTTTTATGGGATATTTCGCAAGGTTCTCTGACAAAACAGTTAAGAGAACTAGAAACAGATGGACTAATTCAACGAGAGGTTTTTCCTGAGGTACCTCCACGTGTAGAATATTCCTTAACAACTAAAGGGCGTGAATTTATCCCAATACTTGATATGATGGAGAACTTCGGCAAAAAATTCGGGGAGAAACCCGAGTAAAATAATAAGCAGAAGTTCTAACTTAGATAAAAAAGTGTTAAAACAAAGAGCGCAAACCCTTTGTCATTCATAGGGCTTACGCTCTTTGTTTTCGCTTAATTATTGTTTTAAGGAACACTACTTCTATTTATGTAAGAATCGATTACCTTAATGTGGGCCAGTTCTAATTCAGATAACATTGAAAAGGAATTAATACTTCGAGACCTAGTTTGTTTTACATAAATTGCGAAAGTTTATTTTTTAGCAAACCCTTGTTTGTTTAAATAATCAAGCATAAAAGGCAGTTTACTTCTTTCAAGATGATCCTCAATATGATCTTTCCATCCCTTGACTTTCTTTACTGTGAAAGGAGCTTTAACAGGGCGATCCTGATAATACTCACGCATCTGTTGGTCATACATTTCTAATTTTTCTTCATCCAGTGATTGATACTGATTGTCAAACATGACCATTGATTGAGGCAAACGTGGTTTTAGTCCAGGTTTCTCTCCTGCAGGATGGCCTATGCATAGACCTACTAGAGGAACCACATACTTTGGCAAATTTAATACCTCGGTTAATTCTGCAATATTAGCTCTTACTCCACCGATATAGACACCACCGAGTCCCATTGATTCAGCTGCCGTTAAGGCATTTTGAGCCATGAGCCCAGCATCAAATGAACCTATCAAAAGGTATTCAATATAGTCTAGGTCTACTGTGGAAGCTATTTGATGATTGCGGTTAAAATCTGCACAAAAAATCCAAAATTCTGCTGCTTCTTCAATATACGGTTGATTAACAGAGAGTTTCATCACTCGTTTTCGAAGATCTGGATTTGACACCCTAATGATAGAAACGGCCTGTAGAAGGCTGAAAGACGACGTTTGATTAGCTGCCTTAAAGATTGCATCTCGTTGTTCCTCCGTCACAGGTTGATCTGTAAAAGAACGAATAGAGGTATGATTAGAAAGTAATTCAATTGTATTATTCATATTAACATTCTCCCTTTCTTTCCTAATATTAAATTTGGGTCTAATTTTGTCATTATTATCGATTTGAATTAGGACTGTTTGCAAAGACAATACTAAAATCATTTCTCTTATTTATGAAGAGGGCAATTTTAATTGCCCTAGTACCGTTTTTTGTACCTAAAGGTAATAAAAGGGTTAGATGGTTCCCAGAGTATGTAAAAATAATTTTTTAAGAGCCTCCATAAGTGGACGACATGATGTATGATAATACTCGCTAACTTCAAAAGAGCTTTATTTCTCTCTGTTACTGGAATTACGTAAGGAAATCTAGTTGTATAACGTTAAGAAATTCCCAACAAAAAAAGCCAAACCTCTCTGTATTAAATAGAGAGATTCAGCTTCTTTCGTTACTTAATTAAAGTGCTTCTTTATTGAAAAAGAAACATAAATTGTTATTTATAAAGGGGGAGTTATTCTTTCATTCATTAATTCTGCACAAGCCTTAATCTCTCTTATTCCACCTGCAACTTCAGATGAACTTATAGTACCATTGACTAAATCCCCATCCGAATAAATTAGAGGTTATTACAAATACATATTGTCAACATAAATAAAAAGCCACCCAGTATTTGCAGGACAGGTGGCTTTTTACTATAAAATGCATGTGCAGACACATAATAACATATTTTTGCTATATAGACTATATTTTTCTGTACGAGCATATGTATAAAACATGCGCTTTTTATACATCCTCCTCCCACTTGGGTATCGAGTAAATGCTGTCATATCAAGGATGTATAAAAAGCTGCATAAAGTAGAAACAGGGCCTCATCGAGAACCCAACTACCACCGGGGTTCTTTTTTTTGTGTGTTCCGGAAAGAGACATTATGGTAAGTTATATAGATTATACAAATTTAAAATCAATACCCTAAATTTAACAAATAAACTAATTAATCTTCTGAAAAATGATACAATTTTCTAGTGAGGAGGATTGTACATGAGTACCTATGTTAAAAATGATTTTACAATTTCAAGTAATAAAAACTATTTAGATGTAGAGCTGATTTATAATTACCTTCATGATGAAGCTTACTGGTCTAAAGGAATACCTCTACGTTTAGTAGAAAAATCAATTCAAAATTCAATCTGTTTTGGTGTGTTTATGGGAGATCCTGAAAAGGGAAAATCGAAACAAGTTGGATTCGGAAGAATTATTACAGATTCATCAACTTTCGCTTACCTTGCTGATGTATTTATACTTAATGAATTTAGAAGATTAGGTCTTGGCAAATTACTTGTTCAAACTATGATTAACTGTCCAAGTATTAGAGAGGTACGAAGGATTTTGTTAGCAACAAAAGATGCTCATGGATTATATAAACAATACGCCTTTCAAGCTGTAAAAGATAAAAACTTGTTCATGGAGATTAATCAGAAGGATATCTATAATAAGCTATCCTAAGGACCTTTCTTAATATTATGAGCGAAAAAGCCTGTAGAATTATTATTCTACAGGCTTTTATACATGTAAATACCGAGAAGATGCGTTCCGGCTAATACTTTTTTTCGCTATTTTAAGTGGTAAGTTTTATGTTTAATTTTATGAAATTCTATCTGTGATTTTACTAAATACAATCGGTTTTGTACTCAACATTGGTGGTAAATTTAATTTTAAATGTGATAGTTTTCCTTCTGCGTCCATCTCATAGGCAATTAACATATTCATTTCTGTATGGGAAAGATTCCACTTTGTTGTGAACATGTTGTAATGATGATGTTTCATCTCTATATCAAGTGATTCCCACTTTAAATATAGCGTATCATTTTGTTTATACACTTCGATTTTTCCATATGCAGGATGCTCAAATATCCCTGTATACTCATCTACTCCATGTGTAGGAGTTGTTTCCTTTACTTGTGGAAGAGGTTTATCCAGGTCTTTCATCATTTCTTTAAATTTAGTTGTATCTTCTATAGCTCTCTTATGCCAATCAATTGTATCTAGCCCCAGAAGTTCATCATAAATTTGATTCGCAAGGTAAGATGGTAATAGTGTTGTTCCAGTGTTTGTTAATATAACAAGTCCGATATTTTCTTGTGGTATAAAAGATACGAGTGCTGAAAATCCATCAATATTCCCACCGTGATGGATTACTTTATAACCGCGATATGCACTAATAAACCAGCCCAGCCCATAGCAATTTAGTGTTGTTTCTGATGTAGATAAAAGTGGTTCATCTGGAATTGGAATATGCGGTTGATACATCTGCTGTAACATATCAGGTGTAATAAGTTCATGTTCGCCCACTTTTCCTTGATTTAAGTGGAATAGCACCCATTTTGCCATATCTTCTATATTTGAGTTTATGCAGCCCGCAGCACCAACTGTATCGATGTTACGAAATGGAACTTTGACTATATCTTCGTTCTTTTCAATGTATGGAAATGCATAATCATCTTTTGCTTGTGAAGTAGTAACTGAAAAATTTGTATCTTCCATATGAAGAGGTTGCAGGATATGTTCGGATGCATACTGTTCCCATGTCTGATTTGTAATTTCTTCTACCATATAGCTCATGGTTGCATACATTAAATTATTATATAAAAAGCTTGTACGAAATGGTGCATCTAGCTCCAAATATTGAACTTTTTCTGCGATGTCTTTTCGTGTTAGTGAAGATCCATACCATAGCAGTTCATGACGACTAACACCAGAACGATGAGAGGCCAAATCACGAGCTGTAGTTTGTGAGCTTGCTAGAGGATCATGGAGTGAAAAAGCAGGAATATACGTTTGAACAGATTTATCCCAATTAAACTTTTGTTGCTGGGCAAGTAAACTTAGAGAAAGCGTCCCAAAAGCTTTTGTAGATGAACCAATTGCAAACAGTGTACTTGGTGTAACAGTTTTTTTATTTTCAATGTCGCGATACCCAAATCCTTCAGAAAGAATAATTTCTCCATCTTTTATGATTGCGACTGCTGCTCCTGGCACATTTAAATCTTTCATCATTTCCTTTGTATAACCACCCAAGCGACCTGTAAGAGAGGATTTTATTTTTCGCATAAGAATTTTTCTCCTTTACCATTTTTTTCTACAAGTAGGTTATTTCTAGATAAAGAAGAGAAAGACCTTGTTGTTAACAAAGATGTCATATTTTTTTTAGGCTCTCACTAGAAGTTGGAGTTGACGCACACATATATATTTTTTATGAATAATACAACAGGCATATAAAGTATAGAGGTTTATAGATACCTTAACTACCGAGAAGCTGTATTATGGTAACTTGTTTTGCATATCCTATGCACCTTCATTTATGGGACTATATGAATTAAACTATTAGATAAATGGGGGTAAAAATATGAATAAAAAAGTCTTAGGTTCTTTCGAAGTGAAAGGAAATCAACTTATTGTTTCAGATCCGTGTTATCCAGTAGAAGATGCGTTTGACGAAAGTGACATATTATCTTGGGTATTGGATCCAGCTAAAAGTGGAGAATGGGAATCGACTGTCTTCTTCACTGAAGATTTTACGATAACCAAATTAATGGCCTGTCACCGTGATGTTGAACTGGGTTTAGAATGGATAGAAACAGGTAAAAATATCGGCGTTGATTCTGCTATGGCGGGTATATTTGATGCATCCGTTTTCGGAAGAGATGAAGCTATTTCATATGAAGTAAAGAATATTTATGAGATAGAAATGGACGAAGAAGGCATGAAATATTATGTCGCGTGCTCAGACATCATCGCTTCTTCTGATGACGAAGCTGGTATAGTAGCTGGTGGCACGGTTTCGATGTCTGGTATAGGAGATGGATATTATCCAGTTTTCGTTCAATACAATGATAAGGATGAAATTATAGCTGTATTGTTGGAATTTTATATTGAAGATGAAGAAGAATAATTAAGCATTAAGGGACTTTCAATAAAGGAAGTCTCTTAATGCTACCTAGAACGCACATTATGGTAACTAACTTTGTATAACATATACAAATTGAAAAGCAGAAAGACTCCCTATTTCCATAGGGAGTTTTTCCGTAGGTTAATGAGATTGTAGATTGGAGATACTTCTCAGCATCATGATTAGTTTGCTCTAGTTTATTGTATTCTATTCTATAAGAGGTAAAAATGCTCTATAACTCGTATTAGAAAACCTGGCCAAGATAATTAATTATCTTGGCCAGGTTTATAATCGTAGGGACCTTTTCCCCCATCATGTGGATTGTTTGAATCAATTTTTAGTGTTCCTGATTTTAAAATTGTAGCAAGCACGATTTCTTCTGGCTTTTTCCCTTTATGGTTTAGCTTCTTCATTAACCATTTTCTATCTAAATTTAAATATTTTAAGTTATGATTAAGAATTTGACCGTCCATAATAACGGGTATTGGAATAAATTCTTTCTTTACCTTAGTATATTGTTTTATTATGATATAGATTTAAGTTCCTCAGTTAAACGTAAAAAAGCTTCTTTATCTTTATTCTTTAAGGACTGATCAATCGCCTCAAGAATCTTACTTTTTTTAAAGTCCTTTATCACTTGAGTCAAAAATAATTCAGGCAACATTTCATCAGATATGTTTGTTTCTAAGCGCATGATTTCATTGGATACATTATTTTCCATGGAAATTCAACCCCTTTATCTTTTCCCTCTTCCAAGCATTATTCCCTTTTTTCGAATATTTTAATACAAGATTGATAGATAAAATGGTACATAGAATAATATTCAATATATGCATATGAAATCCTGTTTTCTTTCTGCTTCCTACTACACATGCAATGACCTATAAGGAAAAAATTAATTAATTATCAGATATTATATTGAAACCAAATTATATACATAATGAAATAGTGGTAGATTCGACTAGTTAGAAAAAAGCTAAAAACTTACTTATAAAAATGTAAGTTTAGTCATTTACTGACGACAAATACGCAGCTTTTCTACAAAAAAAGGATCTTTTTGTTATTATTAAGAACAATTTCAAAAAATAGACGACCAAAAGGTCGTCTGTTCTTCAGAAATAACATGTTTGTTAAAATTACAAGGCCAACCCTAATTGTATTCCTTTATATAAATCTGAAGTTGACAGGAAAACGCGTTTACATCAAAAATATCGGTAAATAGATATAATTCTAAACAGTGAATTACATGTAATTTGTTTTCAAGTATAAAGTGCTTTAATTGAAGCATTTTCTCATTTCGATTTTTATTTGTGTAGGACAAAGTTAAGTAATTTCCTGTGGGAAGTATAGAGAACAAATCTTTATTTTTAAGATAATCCTCTTTATTTATTAATTCAAAAACAAATGTTGGTGTTGGATGACCTGTTTCATCAATATAATATAGAGTTCCACTTTCATAAATACTTTTTATTTTATAATTCTCCATTAAACAATCTAAAGTCGAATAATCTAGTAAATCCCATGACTCTGTTCCTTCAGTAGAAGGTGTAGTCATCAAGTAACGTTCTTGAAAATGTGTTACTTTAAGATCTTCATCATTCATTATATTGAATGAATCATCGATTCTTTTCCTGAGAATATCGATTTTATTTTTAACAGAGTTTAATTGATTTATTTGTGCATCAATATCCTTCTTCTTTTGCTCTAAGAAAAATAGCAATTCTTCAGTATTTGCAGAAGAAAAAATCTTTCGCATTTCTTCAATACTTACATTCAATTGACGTCCAGCCTTAATAATATCAATATGGATAAATTGTTCAGCAGAATAATATCTATAGCCGGTACTCTCATTAATGTATGCAGGCATAAGTATCTTTTCTTTATGATAATATCTTAACGCTTTAATGGATAAATTCTTAAGTTTGGAAGTTTCACCTATAGAATATAGTTTAGACCTTTTTTTCATATTACCCCTCGTATAAAATCCTAATTAGTCATAGTAATTCTGATATTGACAGGTTTTAAATAGGAATGCCTCTAATTACAAGATACAGGTAGGTGTTCATCGAATTTTATATTGAGACAATCTGACACAACCCAGTTCATAAATACCTTCAACTGGGTCGATCCTAGTATATCTCCTTAAAAGAGCTTAACGGGTAACTGTTTTAAACCACGAATTATAAGACTTTGCCGCCATTCTAGTTCAGACAGTTCAGCTGCAAGAGTAATATCTGGGTATTCCTCGAGCAAAACCCGAATGGCAATTTCCCCTTCAATTCGAGCTAGTGGGGCACCTAGACAGTAGTGAAGACCTTTACCAAATGCAAGATGTGGACTTTTTTCTCTGGTAATATCAAGAGTACCAGGTTTTGCAAACACCGCCGGATCATGATCAGCAGAGGCAAGTGAAACAATAACATGGTCCCCCTTCTCAACCTGCTCACCCATAAACGTAAAGGATTCTTTCGCCCAACGGTCTGTACTGAACTCAACCGGCCCATTAAAACGTAGCAATTCCTCAATAGCCTGAGCCACAAGGGAAGGATCTGCTTTTAGCAACGCAAGTTGCTCCGGATGTGTAAGGAGAGCCAGTAAACCGTTGGCAATGAGATTAACGGTCGTTTCATGTCCTGCCACGATAAGAAGCATGATAACTCCATATAATTCACTTACGGTCAGCCGTTCCTCCCCTTCCTCAGCTTGAATTAAATAAGACATTAAATCTTCTCCAGGAGAAACGCGCTTCTGTTCTGTCAATTTCTCCAAATAAGCCATAAACTCCATATTGACTTTTTCGTACTCAGAATCATCATTTATATCCACCAATGCGTTGGACCAGCGCTGGAAATCAAGCTGATCTTCAGATGGAATACCAAGTAATTCACAAATGACTCTAATTGGAATCGGAAACGCATAAGCGTTGATAAAATCAACTGTTCCCTTGTTCCTCATAAGCGTAGCTTGTTCTCTTGCAATTTCTTCAATACGCTCCCTTAACTTCTCAATCCTTTTGGGTGTAAAACCACTTTGTACTAGGCGGCGTAAACGATGATGATCTGGCGGGTCAACAAAAAGCATACTTTGAGCGATTGGCGGTAAATTCTCATCTGTCATTTCATCAGGAAAAACGGTCCGCATATCTTTTATAAACCTATTATCTTTTAATACAGCTTCTGCTGCCTTATACGTAAAAGCCATCCATGTACTGTGCCCTTCGTTAAGCATCTTCACTTTTGCAAAAGGTTGGTGTGGACGAATTTTCTTATAATAATCATAAGGGTTTTGGTGGAACTGTTGTGAAAATAAATCAAGCGATTTTATATCCATAAGTATTGCCCTCCCTTTCTAAACTCCCTTGTACTAATAAGCTGCTTTATTTCCGGGTAAACACTTTTCCAACCTCACGAAATAATACAATCTATATCCAAACACCCCTTCTCTTAATTTCTAACTTAATTTTAATGTCTACCCTAAGAGGAGAGTCAATCTTGTTTTTTATGGAAGGGTCCGTTAGGTTGAATTTTGAGCTTGCTGTACAAAATTGGAAAGGATTCATTTTTTAGTGAAAGTTTCTTATTATTTAAATTCATAGTCCGTAAACATATGTTTTTACGGTAGTTGTATTAAGGAAAATGAATTTACGTTAATTTTATAGATCAGAAAAACCAGACTTAATAATAAAGATACAATTCAATCTTCCCCATTAAATTCCTCGATATAATACAAATATTATACAATATAAAAAGACTGATAATTTAGGGGGAAGATTATATGGGAAGACAAAATGGAACAATTAAGTGTTACAATTTTAATAAAGGATATGGTTTTATTACAACAGAAGATGAAACTGAGATTTTTGTTTCTTATCGCTCTATTGAAGGGAATGGTTATGCGGATCTGAGAGAAGGTCAAAAGGTTTCTTTTGACATAGAAATAGGTCAAAGGGGTCTAGAAGCAATACGTGTACGGGTCCTACACTAATATCCTAAAATCATCTATTATTTAAAAGGCAACAGGTTATTCTGTTGCCTTATTTGGCTTTATAAAGTTATTTTGACCATTAGTCTAAAATAGGTCGCATGTTATAGTTTGTAGAAAAAATAAAAAGGAACCTCGACAATTGGCAAGCGAGGTTCCTTTTTACAGCTAATATTTGTCATGAGGTAGAAATATTAGTAAATAAATAATAACATATTTTTTTATAAAGACTACATTTTTCTAATTAAGTATACTTCCCCAAGGGTTCTTCTGCTTGTTTGGTTCCTTTAAGAGACATTATGTTAACTTGTTTTGTATATGGTATACAAAGAAATCATTGAGAGAAATGTTAAAATAAAGTTAAAAAGTTTGGAGAAGAAATGAATGAATACTATTTTAGAGGATTTTTACGAGTTAAGAGAAATACTAAGTTCTTTTGACACTCTTCAGAAGCAGTACAACTGGTTGTTAACTGATTTAGATGGATCTTTACCAGACAAGTATCTTGATCACTTTATTGATTATAGAATTTATACCAATGGAAAGAAAGAAAGTACATATTGGATTACAGGTAAAAAGCTTACAGAGCTGGCCAATAAAGAGGATATATATTTTGCATGGGGAGTTTTTTCTGCCTTCAATAAGAACGAACATATAGATTTAGATATGCTTAAGGAAGAACCTTATGCTGATGGAAATCCAAATTTTTGGGTTGAAAGACCAACTATTCAGCATCCAAAAGCAATGACAGAATTAGTTTTATGGGACTCATCTTTAGTATTACTTTTGAGTAAGGATGAAGAAATATCTACTAATTTCAGAAATAGGTTTAAAGGGTTTAAAGATCTTGAAGTATATAATAAAGAACCTTCTTAAATGACTTTCACTACTTAGAACTGTGACTATGGTAACTGATTTTGAATATCCTGACAATAATATGGATTTTTATGGTAAAATTCTTTTTGTAAGGAGGGTGATAGTGAAATGGCAATAGCAATTGCATTATTGATTTTAGTATTAGGTCTTATGTTTGCTCGTGGATTGAGTCAAGGAAGGTCAACTAAAAGAAAATATATAGTATGGGGCACAGCTACAATATTGATAATAGCCCCATTCTTTTCATGGATAGTATCTATCCTATTTGGTATTAATCAGGGAGATGGTTTCGCAGCAGTTGGATTGATGATGTTATTGTTTCCAATTTTCTTTTTAATAGGACTCGTTACTCTCCTGATAGGAATCTTCAAAAAAGAAAGTACTAATGAATCTATTCAGTAAATAAAAAAAGCTCTAGATATAATATTCTAGAGCTTTTTTGCTTCTTATAATACGTTTTATGTTAACTGAAAGGCTGTAAAAAACAAAGAACTAACCTTCAAGCCCCCTAAAGGTCAGTTCTTCTTACCTCTTTAGCCAAAGAAACCTTATGGTATCTTAAGTAGTTTATTCAACTTGCTAAAACAGTAGACACAAGTTACCTAGATACAGATTTAATTGACAGAATCAATATTCCTCCGATTATGGAGAAAACAAACGACATTATAAAAATGG
>Ga0209795_10001940_pt1 | contig 12104 bp, 15 predicted proteins | sample AgamicOrMarz_FD_187166 | JGI IMG/M metagenome (GOLD analysis project Ga0209795, IMG submission 187166) | Agave microbial communities from Guanajuato, Mexico - Or.Ma.rz (SPAdes) (version 2) | ecosystem: Host-associated > Plants > Phyllosphere > Phylloplane/Leaf | place: Guanajuato, Mexico...
CGATCTGCACGGCAAGGGCGACGCGCTGCTGATGGCGAAGGGCGGGCACGTGACGATTCACGAGCCGTGGTGGAACCCGTCGCGCGCGACGATCCGCTACACCGACGGTCGCGTGGTCGAGCTCGAAGAGCCGTTCGAAGGCGGGGGCCTCAACTACGAGACCGCGCATTTCTGCGACCTGATTCGCGCGGGACAGCTCGAAAGTCCGCTGATGCCGCACAGTAAATCGTTGCAGATGATCGAGATGGCCGACGCGGCGCGCGCGGCGCTAGGGCTGAAGTTTGCGGGAGAGTGAAGGGGGCCGCGAGTCACGACTCACGACTTACACGCATCGCGTTTCACCCGGCTCGCAATGAAAGCGTAGCCGACCACGCGTTCATCGCGTGCCGCGCTCAATGCCGCGAAGGCAACGCAAGACGCCGCTCATACCAGCGCTGCAACAGTTCCAGTATCTGACACAGCACCCAGTAAACAGCCGCCGCGGCGAGATAAAGCGGCAACGGCTGATACGTCGACGCGATGACTTCCTGCGCGCTGCGCAGCAGTTCCGTGACGGTGATCACCGACACGAGCGAGGTGTCCTTGATCAGGCTGATGAGGCTGTTCGACAGGCTCGGCACGGCGATGCGCAGCGCCTGCGGCGCGATCACGTAACGCAGCGTCTGGCGCCGCGAGAGTCCGAGGCTGTACGCGGCGAGCCATTGTCCCTGATGAATGCCGAGGATCGCGCCGCGCATGCTCTCCGACAGATACGCGGCCACGTTCGCCGACAATGCGATCACGCCGGCCGGCGTCGGATCGAGCGAAATATTGAAGCTCGGCAAGCCGTAGTAAATCACGAAGATCTGCACGAGCAGCGGCGTGCCGCGCATCACGCTCACGTAGACGCGCGCGAGGCGGTTCAGCGTGCGGCTGTGGCTCACGCCCATCAGCGCGAGCACGGCGCCGGCGATCAGGCCGAAGAACATCGACAGAACGGCGAACTTGACCGTCAGGACGGCGCCCTGCGCGAGCGCAGGAAGCGATTCGACGAGCAGGGAAGTGGTGGACATGAGCAGTGCTCGGGTTGGCGCGCAAGGCGCATATCGTCAATGGGAGCGCGTGCCGCACAAGTGCGAAGGGCGGCATACCGAGCATGCCGCCCTTCGTTTCATCGCGAGCCGCTTATTTCAGGCGCTTATTTGATCGGCTTGCTCACGTCGATGCCGAACCACTTGTCGGAGATCTTCGCAAACGTGCCGTCGGCTTCGAGTTGCGTCATTGCGTCGTCGATTGCCTTGGCGAACTTCGGGTTGTTCTTTTTGAACGGAATGCCCGACGGGTTGCCCGCGCCGACGTTCGCGCCGGTGCGCAGCGGCAACTGCGAGTTCTTCAGCAGATACGCGAGCATCAGGCGGTCGTTGAGCGCCGCGTCGAGACGGCCGGCCGCGAGATCGCGCAGATATTCGGGCGCGCCCGGATACGTCTTCACGTCGATGCCCGGCACCGACTTCGCCATGTCCATGTAGTTGGTGCCGAGGCCGACGCCGAGCTTCTTGCCCTTCAGATCGTCGAGCGACTTGAACTGGCGCGTGTCGTCCTTACGCTGAATCAGTTGCGCGGCCGAATACGTGTACGCAGGCGAAAAGTCGAGCGACTGCTTGCGCGCGTCGGTAATGCCGACCTGATTGACGATCACGTCGAACTTGCCGGCCTGCAGGCCCGCAATGATGCCGCTCCATTCGGTCGTGACGAACTCCGGCTTCACGCCGAGCTTCGCCGCGACAGCCTTCGCGATGTCGACGTCATAGCCGACCAGTTCGCCCGACGGCGCTTTGGAATTGAACGGAGGGAAGGTGCCTTCGAGGCCGACGCGCAGCGTGCCGCGCTGCTTGACCTGATCCAGCAGATCGTCGGCATGGGCCGGGATCGCGGTGAACGAAGCGCCGATCATCGCGGCGACGAAAAGTTTTTTCAACAAGCGAAGTTGCATCGTGGTCCTTTTTTGTTCGTATGGCGTTATAGCGGACGAGAGCTTAACAAAGCAGAGTGCCCGTCGCTAAATACCCATTGCTCATGTCTGTATTACGAGGCGGGCGTGTGCATGAGCGTGAGCATGACCATGAACGAGGCGTGAGAGCGCGCACAGTGACCGCAAACCTAGCGCAACGCCTGCACGCATTCGCCGATGAGCGCCGGGCCGCGATAAATGAAGCCCGTATAGAGCTGAACGAGCGACGCGCCCGCGGCAAGTTTGGCGCGCGCGTCGTCGCCGGAAAAAATCCCGCCGACGCCGATGATCGGCACCGTCTCGCCGACTTCGGCGCGCAGCTTGCGGATCACTTCATTGGACGCGTCGAACACCGGCTTGCCCGACAGGCCGCCCGCTTCGTCGCCGTGCTGCATGCCCGCGACGGCTGTGCGCGCCAGCGTCGTGTTGGTCGCGATCACGCCTTCGAAGCGATGGCGCAGCAGCGTGCCGGCGATCGATTTGATCTGCTCGTCGTCGAGGTCGGGCGCGATCTTCAACGCGAGCGGCACGAGCTTGCCGTGCATGTCGGCCAGACGCTGCTGCTTGTCCTTGAGCGCGGCGAGCAGCGCGTCGAGTTCGTCCGCGCCTTGCAACTGGCGCAGGTTCTTCGTATTCGGCGACGAGATGTTGACCGTCACATAGCTCGCAAACGGATAGACGCGCTCGAGGCAGTAGAGATAATCGTCGGCGGCGCGGTCGATCGGCGTGTCGGCGTTCTTGCCGATATTCAGCCCGAGAATGCCGCGGTAACGCGCGGCCTGCACGTTCTTCACGAACTGATCGACGCCCGCGTTGTTAAAGCCCATCCGGTTGATCACGGCCTGCGCCTGCGGCAGCCGGAACATGCGGGGGCGCGGGTTGCCCGGCTGCGCGCGCGGCGTGACCGTGCCCACTTCGATGAAGCCGAAGCCGAGTGCGGCGAGCCCGTCGATCGCGGCGCCGTCCTTGTCGAGTCCCGCGGCGAGTCCTACCGGATTGCGGAACGTCAGTCCCATCACCGTGCGCGGCGCATCGGGCACGCGGGCGGCGAGCGCGCCGGCGAGCCCAGTGCGACCGGCGGCGCCGAGCGCGCGCAAGGTCAGGTGATGAGCGTCTTCCGCGTCCATGCGAAAGAGTTGGGCGCGTACGAGCGGATAGAGGGAACTGAACACAGGACGAAGCCGGGCGGCCGGAAAATGGGAACCCGCTATTTTACCGGCTTTGCGCTGTCAATGAGATAAGGCTGAAGGCGAGGGCGGTGCGTTGCCGCGGGCGCGGGTCGAGCGTGGTGTTCTTCGGGCCGGCGCTCGGGCCACGCTCCGGCCACCGTCAGCCCACACTCAAGGCCGCAGCGGCCCGCGCCTGCCTTGCATCCCCGCGCCGGTCGGCTGGAGATCGACGCCGGCGGGATCGAGCACGCGCCACGTGCCGTCGATTAATCCTTCGAGCGGCCGGAAATTGGCCTTGTACGCCATCTTCGGACTCTCGCGAATCCAGTAGCCGAGGTACACATACGGCAGCTTGAGACTGCGCGCCTGCTCGATCTGCCAGTAGATGTTGTACGTGCCGAAGCTCGTATGCGGCAGTCCCGGCTCGAAGAACGTGTACACGGACGAGAGCCCGTCGCCGAGAATATCGATCATGCTGATCATGCGCAGCAGGCCCGGCGAATCGGGCCGGTCCGGCAGCGGCTCGCGGAATTCGACGAGCCGCGAATTGATCCGGCTTTGCAGCAGGAACTGCTCGTATTGATCGCGGCTGTCGCGGTCCATGCCGCCGCCCGCATGCCGCGCCGACTGATAGCGCATGTAGAGCGCGTAGTGCTCTTCGTCGTAGTGAAGCGGTGCGACGGTGGCGATCATCTCGCCATGTTTTTTCCACACGCGGCGCTGCGTACGGTTCGGCTCGAAGCGCTCGACCGGCACGCGCACCGGCACGCACGCGCGGCAACCGTCGCAATACGGCCGGTAGGTGAACACGCCGGAGCGCCGGAAGCCGGCCTTCACGAGGTCCGTGTAGACATCGGAGTTGATGAGGTGACTGGGCGTGGCGACTTGCGAGCGCGCGATGCGCCCGTCGAGATAACTACAGGGATAAGGCGCCGTTGCATAAAATTGCAGCGCCGAAAGCGGAGAAAGAGGCAGCTCGTTGGGATGAGTCACGTTGGCAGCTCTCGAAGCGTCTCTGGTGTCTCTGGTAATGCAAACCCGGCGCGCGTTGCGGCTAGCTTGTCGATCCGCGCGTTCGCTTGTGCGTTCGATCATGCGGACCCGGATTCGGCCTGATTCCTTCTACGCCGCTCGCGCGAGCACATCGAGCAACGCGGTCTTGTCGAAGCGCCAGGGAATGCGCGGTGCGTCGACCGACGCGCGAACATGCGCGATGAACGCCTTGCGCGCTATCTCGCGACCGCCGAGCGACGCCAGATGCGACGTGTTCTGCTGGCAGTCTATCATTTCTATTTCGTGACGGCGCAAGTGCCCGACAAGCGCGGCCAGCGCCATTTTCGAGGCATCGGTGACGTCCGCGAACATCGATTCGCCGAAGAACATCTTGCCGAACGAGACGCCGTATAAGCCGCCCACGCGCTCACCTTCGAACCATGTTTCGATGCTGTGCGCATCGCCCATCCGATGCAGCGACGTGTAGGCGTCGACGACGTCGGCGGTGATCCAGGTGCCGCGCTGTCCGCGCCTCGGCGCCTGCGCGCACGCGCGCATCACCGCGGCGAAATCGTGATCCACGCGAATTTCCCATGCGTCGTCGCGCAGCACGCGCTTGAGCGTTTTACGCAGCGACGGCGAGATCTTGAACTCCGCGGGACGCAGGATCATGCGCGGGTCGGGGCTCCACCACAGCACCGGCTGACCGTCGGAATACCACGGGAAGATGCCGTGACGATAAGCGTCGATGAGCCGCGACGGCAGCAGGTCGCCGCTCGCGGCGAGCAGGCCCGGCGCGCCACTGGCCGCGCCGAGCGCACGCTCGACGGGCGGAAAGGGATCGTCGGGGCCGAGCCAGGGGACCATGCGCGCCGCTCAGCCTTCGCGCAGCGAGCGGAAGATGTCGCCGGTATGCAGGCCGAAGCTGCCGGCCGCGCGGTCGGCGAAAAAGAAGCGCAGTGTTTGTCCGACGGTGGGAAACGCGATCTCGTCCCACGGAATGTCGCCTTCCTCGAAGAGCTTTACTTCGAGACTTTCCTCGCCCGCGGCAATGTCGAGATCGAGCAGGCGCGCCATATAGAACAGATGCACCTGATGCACGTGCGGCACGTTCAGCAGCGAGAACAGGCTCTGCACTTCGACGCGCGCGCCGGCTTCCTCGAGCGTTTCGCGCGACGCGGCCTCGGCCGTGGTCTCGCCCATTTCCATGAAGCCCGCAGGCAGCGTCCAGTAGCCGTAGCGCGGTTCGATCGCGCGGCGGCATAGCAGCACCTTGTCGTCCCACACCGGAACGGTGCCCACGACGTTGCGCGGATTCTGATAGTGCACCGTGCCGCAACTGCCGCATACGAAGCGCTCGCGGTTGTCGCCCGGCGGAATGCTCAGGCTGACGCCGTGGCCGCAGACAGAACAGAATTTCATAGGAAGGGGACGAGAAAGGGTGCTAGGAGTTTATCACTGGGGCGGTGCGGATTTGTGGCGGGAGCGAAGGGCGGTGGGAGAGGCGAAGTTGGCGGGGCGGCGAGAGAGCGGGCGGGATCGTTGGGCACGTTGCCCGGACACTCTGCGTGGCGGACATCGTCACGCGCAGCACTGCCTGGAGGACGACAGCTTTGCGCTCGGGTGCAGTACGCCGAGCGACGACATCCCGCCGCGTTGCGAGGCGTGGCGCAGCGCGTCGCGCAACGCGGCGTAGCCGGCGGAAAGATCGCGCATGGGGTGCGAGAGGTGCAGAAACAGCCAAGCCCGTTTGTGAGGGCTTGGCTTGGGCGGGAAACGTCCACCGTCCGAATATTTCGCCATCCTGGGCTGGATTTGTCGCAATTCAAGTCAAATACTCCCGTGTCGTGCCAGCGTGGTCTCTGCGTCGCCCATTTTCCCGTTTTCAGACCAGTCCTATATCGCGCCGCGTAAGTACCGCGCGAGTATGGTCAATCAGGGCCAAAACACCGCCCTGTCGTAGCCGGTTGCGGCGCGGCCGGCGTCTTCGTTGGTTTTCAGAGGTGTCGAATGTCAGATCAGGAAAATCGCAAGCACAAGCTGTATGCGTTCGCGACGATTGGCGCGCGCACGGAGCGCGGCGGATGCGTTTTCAGTGGTTCTGAGATTCGAATCGGCGGTCTTCCGCTCGCATGCGTTGGCGACATCGTGACGTATGACGACGGTAGCCAGGCGGCGATTGTGGACGGCGCAGGAAGTTTGTCAGTCATTCACGGAAAGCCTGCCGCGCTTGTCGGTCGCAGTCTCAGCAATGGCGATCGGATCGTTTGTACTCTCTGGACGGGGCGTGGAATATTCGTAGGGGAAGGTGAGCCCATTGACGGATTGTTTGACGCGGATTACGTACCGCCGCCGTCTGAGCCCTCCGCTCGCTTCGCGGCACAGGGAGCGACAACGTCACGCGGCGGCGTGCTCAAAGAGGCAACCGATACTTACGAAGTTCCCGACGTACCGCAACGCGCGGCCCGCATCGGCGATGTTATCGAGTACGCAGACAGCAAGAGCGCGCGAATCATTACCGGCATCGGTATGTCGGGCAATCCCGCTATCGCTTACGCGGTCGTCGGCAGTCTGCTGGATAACGGAGACGTGATCAACGACAGCCCTCATCGCGACGTGCGGACCTCAACCGTTTGTCCCCGTGGACGAACGCGGTGTCGAACTGACGTGCCGATAAGGAGGCAATCATCATGCGTCCAATCGCAGTGGTTCGCGACACACTGGACGGCCGCGGAGAAATCAGCGACTACGAACAGGCACACAGGGAGAGGTAATGCGCATTCCAGTAGTTAGATTCGGCGACCCGACCACCACGGGCGGGAAAGTGCATGCAATGCACAACAACATGAGAGACGATGGAAAAGCGATTGCACTGAGCGGAGAGCGTGCAACGTGCGGTAACTGCAAAGGCACATGGCCCATCGTCGGCACCGCATACACGATGCGAAATAACGGACAGCCGGCTGTACTTCACGGCGACAAGGTTCTATGCCCTTGCGGCAAGAATCGCGTTATCTCCATGTCGCAACGCTGCTTTTATCGGCGCACTCCTGGTGCAGAAGAACGCGCGGCTAACGCTGTTTCGCCCGCGAGTGTTGACCCTCAATCGGGCCAGTATGACGAGCAATTTACCCTTCACGATGCAACCGGTCGTGCCTTGCGTGACACGTATTACACAGTTTGCTTGCCCTCCGGTTCACTTGTCCATGGTGTAACCGATCATATGGGCCGCACAGGGCGCTACGCAACTGAAGGCGCGCAGCGGCTGCGCATTTATCTTGGGCACAGGGAGAGCACATAATGGAAAGGCTTGCACTAAAGGACGGCGAGACCACAACTGGCAGTAGCATCCCGGGCCCTTCGTCAAGCAGGTACAACGAAGATAGCCGGGTTTTCGCGCTAGCCGAAGACCCCGCAACGTGCGGTAACTGCAAAGGATCATGGAAAGTAGGAGGCACCGCCCATAATTGGATTGACGAAGGCCAGGCGATGACGAAAGACTTTGCCCTGTTTATTGTCCATGCGGCAAAAATCGCAAGGCGCGTTGATGCACGGCGTTACTGATTCGCCAGGGCGCACTGCGCGACAAAAACATGCGGCGCGCAACTTGTCCGCGTCTATCTTGGACGCCGCGAATCTGCATAACGATTTGCGGATCATCGCAATCACATAAGGGACAAAAATGAGTGATGCCCTTCACGAATGCGTTACCAACACCGATCCCAACTCGATTGTGAAGGTGTACGCAACGCGGTATTGCAAGCCGTGGCAACCTTCCGACGAACTGATTTCCTTTCTTGGAGTATGGGAGTCAGGTACGTTGAATGGAATAAATTTTCAAGGGCTTGTGGTAACGGATGGTCTCATACTTACCGCTTATATAGACAGTAAAGGTCATCCAACGGTCGGCAAGGGCCATTTGATCCAACCTGGGGACCACATCAAGGTTGGTTGGTCAAACAATTACGAAGCAGCGGGCAATCGAATTGGCCAACCATGATATAAAAGATGCCGTTGACGGAGTCAATAAGAGAATTACGGTGCCATTGCACCAATATGAATTTGATGCACTTGTTAGTCTCGCCTATAACAACGGCGCCTACAAACACATTGACGATCTGGTAAAAAAAGTCAATGCTGGCGAATACACTAAAATGTTCGCTTTCATCAAAAAATTCCGAACTGGAGGCGGTCTTGAATACCGGCGTTACACGGAGGCAAAAATCTTCGCAAGTGGAATCTACGATGCGACGCACTAGTGCCGCTGCGTTATTTTTTTTGCTTTCGCTCGCTAGCGTGTCCGCGATTTCCAAAACAGAGCCAGACTGCCTGAACCATTTAGGAGGTACGAGTTACGACGTGGATTGCTACGGTGGATTGACGAAGGATATTGAGGGGGATTCCGAGCGTGTATATAGGCAGCTTCGGAAAACAATACCCGTCAGTAGCAAGTTCCGCCAATTGCTTGACGAGTATATGGCCACTCAAAACGCTGCGGAGAAGTTTTGCTTGCTGGATAAGGAGGCAGGCACGGATTGGGAGCCGTCACCATCTACAGATAGCTACAACATGTGGGATGGAATATATGCTGGGTGCATCTACAACATGCGGAAAGCACAGAACGCCAGATTGCGCAGTCTGTTGAAGCTCCACAGCGAAAATTGACGCTTGCACAACTTGGCCGATTTTCTGAATCATGGCGAGTACGATCGCATGCGTGACGTGATTCGCGGCTTCATTGCCAATATCGTCGCAGGCCGCCGACAGCGCGAGGCGCGTCTATTCGACACGGGACTCTATGATGCGACTCACTAAGTTTGTGCATGCGTGCCTCTTCGGTGTTTCTGTCTACATGGTCGGCGCTCCCTTTACGAATTCGGCTTCAATCTATGGAACTACGTTTGACTACAGGAAAGCGGAACCAGCAATCAGCCAGTTTCCTGGAAAGACTTCTCAGCAGATCGCCGAACATTGCAAAAGCGAAAACCTGGGAACGATGGAACTGACCACGTGCGCCCAGTTCAAGTTCGAGTCAGCCAAGACAACGCTCGCTAAGACTGTCGAAGCAGCCGAAAAGGAAATCGAGAAAAACGACGTAGAGCTTCGAAAGAACCATAACCCGATTGCTTTGCCGTATTTCAAACAGGCACAAAACCATTGGCAAAGCTACAGAGACAATCAGTGCTACGCGAACGTGTACGAAATCGGACAAGCATCTATACGTTTCATTGATTTCTGGACGTGCATGGAAGGCATTACGAAAGCGAGGATCGATGAGTTAACCAAGCCTGATGTAACTCAGTAATTCTTTTGTGGCCGCGCTTTGTGCGCGGCCTTTCCTATCTACAGATGAACATGAAAATACGACGCTTCGCGCCTACTTTATTCGCTGCGTGTGCAATGACCGCATCAAGTGGATTCGCAGCCCAGACAGCCAACGAGTCAAACAGTCAGACTTCAAAAGTGCATGTACGGTCGCAACAGGCACTAGCTTACTCGCTGCAGTTTACCTTTCATTGCCGCAACCAATCTGGCAACGACGTTGCATGCTCAGACATGTATTACACCGTTTGTTTTCCATCCGGGATAATGGAAATTGGCACAACGGATTCGCGCGGGAGAACTATTGTCTACCGGACTAAGGAACCGCAAGTGCTGAAATTCTACGTTGGACACCGGGAGGCTAGTAACACCTGCAACGATCCTGATGTGTTGGGTTCGGGCGTGACGAAAAAGTCAGAAGCAGAATAATCGCGCCTTGAAGTGTGCTGTTCTATAGGATGAGCCGCGTCTGTTCCTGCGCCTCGCCTAGATGATAAGTCAGCACACCTTGCCGGAACGCATCGTTAATGCGTTCCGAACACAAAGAATGTGAGCGGGGAAGCGGCACATGTATGCCGTCCTGATACGGCGACGCATACAATCGCTATACGGGAGAACCTGGCACATCCAAAGACGAACACCAAATATCAAAACCTCACACTCATGTTATTCTCACTCGCTTTCGCAATGCCTATGTCCGAGAAAACGTGCTATTGCGGGGCGTCGGACTACCAGAATGCTAACAGCCTGGCGTGTTAGGTTGGCATGGGTGATTAAACGAATGCTATCCGGGGCGACTCGCGTGACAATCGTACTATACGCATTGTGGGCGGCGAGCAATGCAAGCGCCTGTACGATCTCCGAAGATATAGAAGATAGCTTGCCACTCAATTCCGTAGATATACCCAATGCAGACCGGCTAAGAATCGCGGACATGGTTATGGCTGCGCGTCAGTGGCCCGACGCTGAAATCAGGGGCGTTGTGTACGCGGGCGGGTACGTGAAAGAGCAGCATCCAAAAGATATTGCGGGAGAGCGCGCAGCGGTGCTCAAAAGCTACCTTGTGCAACTTGGCGTGAAAGAACGGAATGTCTGGATTGATACGAGAGTCATCAAAAAGCCGGATATCGATGACAAAGGCGTTGCGACACTCAATCAGATATCAGTAACTCTAGTTCCGATCTGCAACGGGGAATGTGAGCGACTTTGCAACGATCCCTATGTGACGCCTAACAGCAAGGCAATCAGATAGCATCGGTTCTCGACCATAGCCCGGCTCGGCGGAGATTTTATTCGCGCATCAAACGCGCCTGTTCCCTCGGGGTCCGTTTAATAACGGAACCCTTTGACATTTCCTGTGCATACGGCATCGTTGCGCCGACAACGGCGCCGCCGTCATGCGGTTTGCAGTGCGTTATATCGGAAGCAGTGTGTGCGGGCAAAGGGCGGGTTGTGCGCTCGCGCGCGATCGCAGCGAGAGAGTCAATGGCACTTGGGGGACACGTCCGGCGACAGTCGCAGACGTTCAGAGCGGCAGGCAGACGGACAACAAAAAACCCGCACGCGGCGGGTTTCAGTTTTTGACAGACTCGCATAACATGCCCGCGATTGTCCTAACGACGAATCGGGACGATTTCGGAGGACACGCGAAATCGGCGAAAAGCCTTGATGCACTTGGTTGCGGGGGTAGGATTTGAACCTACGACCTTCGGGTTATGAGCCCGACGAGCTGCCAGACTGCTCCACCCCGCGTCCGTCGAAGAAAAGATTATAGAACAGATGGGAAGCGCGTGCAATAGGCGTTTAAGAAAACGGCTTTTGGGCGCGGGCCTTTTCCTCAGCGGAACGCTTTCTCCTCGCTCTGAGAAGCGCCCGCGCTAACTAACAGCACGTCGCGCGATGCGTGCCCCGCGTCGCATCGCGCAAGGCCCACGCAACACGCTGCGCTAAAATCGCAATTCGACGCGCCGTCACGCATGTCGCGCCATCGCGAGGTAATCCCGATGTACTCGCAAGGAACCGCGCGACTCGCCGCACGACAAAGCAGACAACCGCACCGATCGTCAGCATGCACGACGACGCGCCCGCACTCCCATTCGCCCTCGGAATTTCATGGACATCGCTCACGATCTGCAGGTCATTGCCGCTCAGGAACACGCGCTCGTGTTTCCTCAATTCGATGCCGACCGCGCCTGGCAAATCGGCGCCTATCTGCATGAGGTCGCGAAGGCGCGCGGCATCGCGGCCGCCATCGACGTGCGCACGTTCGGCCAGCCACTGTTCTTCAGCCTGCTCGACGGCGCGACGCCGGACAACATCGATTGGGCGCGCCGCAAGGGCAACACGGTCGCGCATTTCCGGCGCAGTTCGTACGCGATCGGTCTAAAAATGCAGCAGGCCGGCAGCACGCTCGCCGACAAACACGGTCTGCCCGCCACCGAATACGCGTCGCACGGCGGCGCGTTTCCGTTGACGGTCGCTGGCGCGGGCGTGATCGGTTCGATCACGGTGTCCGGCCTGCCGCAGCGCGCCGATCATGAGTTCGTGGTCGAAGCGCTGTGCGCGCATCTCGGTCACGACTACAGCAAGCTCGCGCTTGCAAAGGCCTGAGCCGATGCGGCTGCCGCCTT
>Ga0209795_10001944_pt1 | contig 12075 bp, 13 predicted proteins | sample AgamicOrMarz_FD_187166 | JGI IMG/M metagenome (GOLD analysis project Ga0209795, IMG submission 187166) | Agave microbial communities from Guanajuato, Mexico - Or.Ma.rz (SPAdes) (version 2) | ecosystem: Host-associated > Plants > Phyllosphere > Phylloplane/Leaf | place: Guanajuato, Mexico...
GGTCTGACTACGACCACCCTGGACGGAAATTCAGCAAGAACACTTCTGTCAGTCTCCCTGTAATGGGGATGGCTACGCCTTATTTCAAGCATAACAAGCTTTTGGCTTAACGCTAACACTGAAACGCGCTTTTAGCACTCATCCTAAAAAGTCTGGATGATAAAAAAGCCCGACACAGTGAAGTGACGGGCTTTGTGGTTATATTTTGTACGTAATGGCGAAACTTACGCCTGCTGGTTCATCAGCTCGTTGAAGGAAGTGGCTTTTTCAGTCACTTTCGCTTTTTCCAGAACGGCTTCAACAGCCTGCTCTTCAAGCGCAACGTTACGCATGTTTTCCATCAGCTCTTTGTTTTTGCTGTAGAATTCAACCACTTCTTTCGGATCTTCGTAGGCAGACGCCATTTCTTCGATCAGCGCGTTAACACGGGCTTCGTCAGCTTTCAGCTCATGGGTACGGATCACTTCACCCAGCAGCAGGCCAACAACTACGCGACGTTTAGCCTGTTCTTCGAACAGTTCACGCGGCAGTTCCAGCGCTTGTTTCTCGTTGCCACCAAAACGCTGTGCAGCCTGACGACGCAGTACGTCGATTTCGCTGTCGATCAGCGCAGCCGGCACGTCGATTTCGTTAGCTTTCACCAGACCGTCGATCGCCTGAGTCTTCACACGGTTACGCACAGCGCCTTTCAGCTCGCGATCCATGTTTTTACGCACTTCTGCACGCAGACCTTCGAGGGAACCATCTTCAACGCCGAAACGCTTGATGAATTCTTCGGTCAGTTCCGGCATTTCGCGCTCTTCAACTTTTTTCAGGTTGATGACGAACTTAGCGGCTTTACCTTTCAGGTTTTCAGCGTGGTACTCTTCCGGGAAGGTCACGTCGATGGTGAACTCTTCGCCCGCTTTGTGGCCTTTGATACCGTCTTCAAAGCCCGGGATCATACGACCCTGGCCCATTGCCAGTACGAAATCAGTGGCTTTGCCGCCTTCAAACTCTTCGCCGTCTACAGAACCGGTGAAATCAACGGTTACGCGGTCTTCAGCTTCAACAGCGCCGTCTTTTTCTTTCCAGGTCGCCTGCTGCTTGCGCAGGGTGTCGAGCATGCCATCAACGTCAGCTTCGGTCACTTCAACAACCGGCTTCTCAACTTCGATGGTGTCCAGACCGGACAGTTTCACTTCCGGATACACTTCGAACTCAACAGAGTAAGTGAAGTCTTCACCGAGTTTGTACTCGCCCGGCACATAGTTAGGTGCGCCAGCCGGATTGATTTTTTCCTGAATGATCGCATCAACAAAGTTGCGGCTCATCAGTTCGCCCAGCACGTCCTGGCGTACAGATGCGCCATAACGCTGAGCAACAACGGACATCGGTACTTTGCCCTTGCGGAAGCCGTCAATGCGAACTTTCTTCGCTACGTTAACCAGCTCGCTCTTCACAGCGGTCTCGATGCTGTCAGCAGCGATAGTAATCGTTACACGGCGCCCAAGGCCCTGAGTGGTCTCAACTGAAACTTGCATCTTGTTACCTCAAAAAATCACAGTGCTCGGTCAACTCTGGAAGCGCGTGTAAGTTTGGCTTCACAGTACCGGGATGTTCTCTTGAATCAGATATACATTCCCTGTCACCAGAATCATCCCGAAGACATTCCGAAAAATAAGACGCAGCATTATAGCGGCATCACTTTTATGAGTCGAGAACGGTTATTGCGTACCAGATCGGCATTTTTCACAATTCCCGGCTAATTTTTGTCTGAATTTGGTGCAAACCGAACAAAACTCAGGCAAAACAAAACGGCCCGCAGGCCGTTTTCACATATTCTGTACGCAACATACTGGAAAAGTTCCAGCGGTTGCAAATGCGATTTATCAGGCGATGGTGCCTGCCCCCCGGCATGGCGGTGATGCCAGCACGGTATCCTGCAGTCCTTCCCACTCTTTAATGGTGTAGGTATGCAGGGCTAACGCGTGTACAGAACCTGCCAGTTCTTCCGCTAACGTACTGTAAATCATACGATGGCGCGTCAGGAAACGCTCGCCTGAAAAGCGATCGCTTACCAGAACGACTTTGAAATGGCTTTCTGAACCGGCCGGTACATTGTGACGATAGCTTTCATCAACAACTTCGAGATACGCGGGTTCAAACGCGGCGCTTAATTTTGATTCGATTTGGTCACGCATCATCATGATTTTATTCCTCCGACGACGATCAGAGATCACCCTTCCCTTTAAATGTTAGCCGCTTTTACCACTTTCATAACACCAAAAAAACAAATATTTAGCTTTTGCGCGCGTTTCTCATTCAAAGTTATTAATCATTCAGGCAAGGTGACCCGTAAGGCCGGGTTTGGGACGCTGAAAAGGCACCAATGGTCAGAAAACAGACAAGACGATGAATTTACATGCGTTCCCTGGTTGCCGCGGCCGTTGGCGATGTTATGATGGCGGCAATTATTCTCTTAATAAGCATCCGATCTTCCGAGAGCCCCCGACATGTTAAAAAAACTGCTTTTCCCGTTGGTCGCCCTGTTTATGCTCGCAGGCTGCGCGACTCCGCCAAACACCATTGACGTTTCACCTAAAATTACGCTGCCGCAGCAGGATCCGAGCCTGATGGGCGTGACCGTAAGCATTAACGGCGCCGATCAACGTCAGGACCAGGCACTGGCGAAAGTCACTCGTGACAATCAACTGGTCACGCTGACCGCGTCCCGCGATCTGCGCTTCCTGTTGCAGGAAGTGCTGGAGAAACAGATGACCGCCCGCGGTTATATGGTGGGGCCAAACGGCGCAGTCAACCTGCAGATTATCGTCAACCAGCTGTATGCCGATGTTTCCCAGGGCAACGTGCGCTACAACATCGCCACCAAAGCGGACATTGCTATTATTGCCACCGCGGCTAACGGCAATAAGATGACCAAAAACTATCGTGCAAGCTACTCCGTTGAAGGGGCGTTCACCGCCAAAAACGAGAACATTGCTAACGCGGTAAACAGCGTACTGACCGATACCATCGCGGACATGTCTCAGGACGTGAGCATCCACGAATTCATCAAACAGAACGCGCGTTAATCCTGCCCGCTGACCCGGCAGACGTCGGGTCAGCGCTCCTCTTATGTCAAACCACTACCTGCGCGTTTTCCAGCAACCTAAATCAGCGATCCTGCTGATCCTGGGCTTCGCCTCCGGTTTACCGCTCGCGCTGACGTCAGGCACGTTACAGGCGTGGATGACCGTCGAAAATATCGATCTAAAAACCATTGGTTTCTTTTCACTGGTCGGCCAGGCCTACGTCTTTAAGTTCCTGTGGTCGCCGGTGATGGATCGCTACACGCCGCCCTTTTTAGGACGACGTCGCGGCTGGCTGCTGACCACACAGCTCTTGCTGCTGGTGGCGATTGCTGCAATGGGGTTTCTGGAGCCGGTAAGCCAGTTACGCTGGATGGCTGCGCTGGCGGTGGTGATCGCATTTTGCTCGGCCTCCCAGGACATCGTTTTCGATGCCTGGAAAACCGACGTGCTCCCCGCAGAAGAACGCGGTGCGGGTGCGGCTATCAGCGTACTGGGCTATCGGCTCGGCATGCTGGTTTCCGGCGGGCTGGCCTTGTGGCTGGCGGATAAATGGCTGGGCTGGCAGGGCATGTACTGGCTGATGGGCGCCCTGCTCATCCCCTGTATTATTGCTACCCTGCTGGCACCGGAACCCAGTGATGTGATCCCGGTACCGAAATCCCTTGAGCAGGCCGTTGTCGCGCCGCTACGTGATTTCTTTGGCCGCAACAACGCCTGGCTGATTTTACTCCTCATCGTCCTTTATAAGCTGGGTGATGCGTTTGCCATGAGCCTGACCACCACTTTTCTCATCCGCGGCGTCGGCTTTGACGCCGGTGAGGTGGGCGTAGTGAATAAAACGCTGGGGCTGATCGCGACCATTGTCGGGGCGTTATATGGCGGCGTGCTGATGCAACGCCTGACGCTGTTCCGCGCGCTGCTGATCTTTGGCGTGCTACAGGGCGTGTCCAATGCCGGATACTGGTGGCTGTCGGTGACCGACAAACATCTTTACAGCATGGCGGCGGCGGTGTTCTTTGAGAATCTGTGCGGCGGTATGGGTACGGCAGCCTTTGTCGCGCTGCTGATGACGCTGTGTAACAAATCCTTCTCCGCCACGCAGTTTGCGCTGCTGTCCGCGCTGTCAGCGGTCGGACGCGTCTACGTAGGCCCGATTGCCGGCTGGTTTGTTGAGGCGCATGGCTGGTCGACGTTTTATCTGTTCTCGGTCTTTGCCGCCATTCCGGGCCTGTTGCTGCTGCTGGTCTGTAAGCAGACGCTGGAGTTTACCCAGCAAACGGACAGTTTCATCCCGCGCACCGAATATGCCCCGGCCTACCGACTGGCGCTGCGGATCCTGGCGGCTGGCTGCGCGCTGATTGCTGGCTGGCTGGTCATTCTGCTTCTTAATGCGACGGGGTTGACCAACTGGGCGTTCGGCCTGCAACTGCTGGAATGGGGCGCACTGCTGGCCATCGGCGGCATCGTTTACGGCGGCGTGCTCGACTACCTCGCCCTGCGCAAAACTCGTCTGATCTGAACCGGTTAACGTCAGGTTTTTAATTGCCCGCAGTTATTATTTTGATTAAATAACGAACGATAGCGGCACCATTAGTCGCTATTATTCATTCGCGCAATCTTAAATTTCTTTAATTATTTTGTGCGGTTTAAAATAATGACTACTCTTAAACGATTCAGCACGGTTATCAATTATTTCTTTCCGATAATGTTCTATAAATGCTGAATCAATGTTAATAATTTGTACTTAAATTTGATTGGTTATACCAATTAACCGAATCTATTAAGTGGAGGACGGAGTTTTGTTCTAACATAGGTGTAACTTAGGCGATCGCGAATTTTTACAGATTGTTGCATTCTATGTGACGCGCGCGGCAGAACCCGGTTACACCTCGCTGACACCGCGCCATTCATGTTTACAGTAATGTAACCTTCCCGTAAAATGCCCGCACACTTTAAACGCCACCTGATCCCCGTGGAATTGAGGTCGTTAAATGAGACTCAGGAAATACAATAAAAGTTTGGGACTGCTTTCGTTAATTGCAGGCACTGTTTTACTCAGTGGTTGCGATTCTGCGCTGCTGGACCCCAAAGGACAGATCGGACTGGAACAACGTTCCTTGATACTGACAGCTCTTGGGCTGATGTTGATTGTCGTGATCCCCGCTATCGTGATGGCTATCGGCTTTGCCTGGAAGTATCGGGCGTCGAATAAGGATGCCAAATACAGCCCCAACTGGTCGCACTCGAACAAGGTTGAAGCTGTTGTCTGGACCATCCCCATCTTAATCATTATTTTCCTTGCAGTACTGACATGGAAAACCACGCACGCATTAGAACCAGGCAAGCCGCTGGATCACGATGCGAAGCCGGTGACCATCGAAGTTATCGCTATGGACTGGAAATGGTTCTTCATTTATCCGGAGCAGGGTATTGCTACGGTGAATGAAATCGCCTTCCCGGCGAACACGCCAGTGGAATTCAAAATCACCTCTAACTCGGTGATGAACTCCTTCTTTATTCCGCGTCTGGGTAGCCAGATTTATGCGATGGCCGGGATGCAGACTAAGCTGCACCTGATTGCCAACGAAGCCGGCACCTATGATGGTATTTCCTCCAACTACAGTGGCGCAGGTTTCTCCGGCATGAAGTTCAAAGCTATTGCTACGCCGGATAACGCCACCTTTGACGCCTGGGTCGCCAAAGCGAAACAGTCTCCGAAAGTCATGAACGATATGGCGACGTACGAGAAAGTTGCGGCTCCGAGCGAATACAACAAGGTTGAATACTTCTCCAGCGTGAAACCGAATTTGTTTAAAGATGTTATTGGCAAATTTATGTCTCACGGGAAAAGCATGGACGTGACGCAACCGGAAGGGGAACACAGTTCTCATGAAGGTATGGAAGGCATGGACATGAGTCACGCCCAAACCTCTCATTAAGGGGCTGAGGAATAATACGATGTTCGGAAAATTAACACTGGATGCAATCCCGTACCATGAACCCATTATCATGGTTACGGTTGCAGCAATCCTCGTCGGTGGTCTGGCGCTGGTTGCCGCACTCACTTACTTCGGTAAGTGGTCTTACTTATGGAACGAGTGGTTAACTTCCGTTGACCACAAACGCCTGGGGATTATGTATATCCTCGTCGCTATCGTTATGCTGGTGCGTGGCTTTGCCGACGCCATCATGATGCGTACCCAGCAATTGCTGGTATCCGCTGGCGAACAGGGCTTCTTACCACCGCATCACTACGATCAGATCTTTACCGCCCACGGCGTAATCATGATCTTCTTCGTGGCGATGCCGTTCGTTATCGGTCTGATGAACATTGTGGTGCCGCTGCAAATCGGCGCACGTGATGTTGCTTACCCATTCCTGAACAACCTGAGCTTCTGGTTCACCGTTGTCGGCGTTATCCTGGTGAACGTTTCTCTGGGTGTGGGCGAGTTCGCGCAGACTGGCTGGGTCGCTTATCCGCCACTGTCGGGCATTGAGTACAGTCCGGGGGTCGGGGTCGACTACTGGATCTGGAGTCTCCAGCTGTCCGGTATTGGTACAACGCTGACCGGTATTAACTTCTTTGTAACCATCCTGCGTATGCGTGCGCCGGGCATGACGATGTTCAAAATGCCTGTGTTCACCTGGGCGTCGCTGTGTACTAACGTACTGATTATCGTCTCCTTCCCGATCCTGACGGTGACGATAGCCCTGCTGACGCTTGACCGCTACCTGGGCACCCATTTCTTCACGAATGATATGGGTGGCAACATGATGATGTACGTGAACCTGATTTGGGCCTGGGGCCATCCGGAAGTGTACATTCTTGTTCTGCCCGTATTCGGTGTGTTCTCAGAAGTTACGGCTACGTTCTCCAGAAAGCGTCTGTTTGGCTATACCTCTCTGGTATGGGCGACCATCGCGATCACCGTGCTGTCGTTTATCGTTTGGCTGCACCACTTCTTCACCATGGGCAGCGGTGCGAACGTTAACGCCTTCTTCGGTATCACCACGATGATTATCGCCATCCCGACCGGGGTGAAGATCTTCAACTGGCTGTTTACCATGTACCAGGGCCGTATCCAGTTCCACTCCTCTATGCTGTGGACTATCGGCTTCATCGTCACCTTCTCCATCGGTGGGATGACGGGCGTGCTGCTGGCCGTGCCGGGCGCAGACTTCGTACTGCACAACAGCCTGTTCCTGGTCGCGCACTTCCATAACGTTATCATCGGTGGTGTGGTGTTCGGTTGCTTCGCAGGTATGTCGTACTGGTGGCCGAAAGCGTTCGGTTACACCATGAACGAAGCCTGGGGTAAACGTGCATTCTGGTTCTGGATCATCGGCTTCTTCGTGACCTTTATGCCGCTGTACGCTATGGGCTTCATGGGTATGACCCGTCGCGTTAGCCAGGATATCGATCCGATGTTCGAACCGCTGATGATTGTGGCTGAAATCGGTGCACTGCTGATTGCCTGCGGTATCTTCAGCATCGTGATGCAGATTTATACCTCTGTTCGCGATCGTGATCAGAACCGTGACCTGACGGGCGATCCGTGGGGTGGCCGTACGCTGGAGTGGGCAACCTCTTCACCGCCGCCGTTCTACAACTTTGCCGTTGTTCCGCATATCCACGAGCGTGATGCGTTCTGGGAAATGAAAGAGAAAGGCGAAGCGTACCAGCAGCCGACGCATTATGAAGAAATTCATATGCCGAAAAACAGCGCTGCAGGCATCGTGATCGGCGCGTTCAGTACCATTTTCGGTTTCGCCATGATCTGGCATATCTGGTGGCTGGCCATCGTAGGCTTCGCAGGTATCATCATTACCTGGATTGTGAAGAGCTTCGATGAAGACGTGGATTACTACGTTCCGGTCGCGACCGTTGAGAAACTGGAAAACCAGCACTTTGATGAAATTAGCAAAGCAGGGCTGAAAAATGTCAACTGATTCTCTGGCACATTCTGGCGCTCATGCGCATGACCATGGGCATCACGATGCAGGCGCCAATAAAGTTTTTGGCTTCTGGATCTACCTGATGAGCGACTGCATTCTCTTTGCATGTCTGTTCGCAACCTATGCCGTTCTGGTGAACGGCACAGCAGGCGGCCCGAGCGGTAAAGATATTTTCGAATTGCCGTTCGTGCTGGTGGAAACCTTCCTCCTGCTGTTTAGCTCCATCACCTACGGCATGGCGGTTATCGCCATGGATAAAGGGAACAAAAGCCAGGTTCTGTCCTGGCTGGCGCTGACCTTCCTGTTTGGTGCGGGCTTCGTGGGAATGGAAATCTACGAATTCCATCATCTGATCGCAGAAGGCTTCGGCCCGGATCGCAGCGGCTTCTTGTCAGGGTTCTTCGCCCTGGTCGGTACCCACGGTGTGCACGTGACCTCTGGTCTGGTGTGGATGGCGCTGATGATGTTCCAGGTTTCCCGTCGCGGGCTGACCAGCACTAACCGTACTCGTCTGATGTGCCTGAGCATGTTCTGGCACTTCCTGGACGTGGTATGGATCTGTGTGTTCTCTGTTGTTTACCTGATGGGGGCAATGTAATGAGTCATTCAACCGATCATAGCGGCGCTTCTCACGGTACCGTGAAAACGTACATGACAGGTTTTATCCTGTCGATAATCCTGACGGTGATCCCGTTCTGGATGGTAATGAACGGCACTGCTTCACATGCCACGCTGGTTAGCGTCGTCGTGGGTATGGCAGTGGTACAGATTCTGGTTCATCTGGTGTGCTTCCTGCATATGAATACCTCTTCTGAGGATCGCTGGAACCTGGTGGCCTTTGTCTTTACCGTGCTGATTATCGCCATAGTAGTTGCAGGGTCCATCTGGATTATGTGGAGCCTGAACAACAACATGATGGTTCACTAAGAGCGGCGAGTATGATTAAGCAATACCTGCAAGTAACGAAACCAGGCATCATTTTCGGTAACCTGATCTCCGTGATCGGGGGGTTCCTGCTGGCCTCCAAGGGCAGCATCGACTATCCCCTTTTCGCTGCTACGCTGATTGGCGTGTCACTGGTGGTCGCATCCGGTTGTGTATTTAACAACTACATCGACCGCGATATTGACCGCAAAATGGAGCGCACGAAGAACCGGGTACTGGTCAAGGGCCTGATTTCGCCGAAAATGTCGCTGGTGTATGCCACCTTGTTGGGTATTGCTGGCTTTATGCTGCTGTGGTTTGGTGCTAACCCGCTGGCCTGCTGGCTGGGCGTGATGGGGTTCGTGGTTTATGTCGGCATTTACAGCCTGTACATGAAACGCCACTCCGTTTATGGCACGCTGATTGGCTCTCTCTCCGGCGCTGCGCCGCCGGTGATTGGCTACTGCGCGGTAACCGGTGATTTTGACAGTGGTGCGCTGATCCTGCTGGCGATTTTCAGCCTGTGGCAGATGCCCCACTCCTACGCCATCGCGATTTTCCGCTTTAAGGATTATCAGGCGGCGAACATCCCGGTACTGCCGGTGGTGAAAGGCATTTCGGTTGCCAAAAACCATATCACGCTGTACATCATCGCTTTTGCGGTCGCGACGCTGATGCTCACACTTGGCGGTTATGCCGGATATAAATATCTGGTGGTGGCTGCAGCGGTGAGCGTCTGGTGGCTCGGAATGGCGCTGCGTGGTTATAAAGTGGAAGACGATAAGGTCTGGGCGCGCAAACTGTTCGTCTTTTCTATCGTCGCCATTACCTCGCTGTCGGTGATGATGTCCGTCGACTTTATGGTCCCGGACTCACACAGCCTGCTTACTTACGTCTGGTAACGCATTAATACCTAAAAGGGTGCTACGGCACCCTTTTTTATTCACTGACTTATATTTCAGTCATATAGCCATTTTCCAGCCTTAGCAGACTCAATGATCATCTCGACGGTCAAAGGCCTTAACTCTATTTCTGGGGGTTTCTTTTGCCAGAATGGATATTCATATTCTAAATATTTCCTCCCATCGAAGTTTGAGCACTCAATACCAAAGTGTTCAAATACATCAGCTAAAAAATCTTGAGCATCTTCCGGTAAGAAATCGAAATCATCGAGCAATGACCACTCTTTGGTGACCTGCTTAACACCTGCTTTAAACCAATGCTCCCGGATGGGGTACTTCTCCATGATGTAGCTGATAATCTCAGCTTCGTAATCTCTCATTAAAAAGGTGTCCACTGTATGCGATCTTTAGGCCGCGCAACATTTAATTCTGTAAAGCCAGTCACACTTAAAAGACTTTTAGAAAGTCTTTATTCGCGTATTTACTTTCAGTCATATAGCCATTTACCGGCTTTTGCTGATTCGGCAAACATCCTTACGGTTAAAGGTAAACGCGTAGCTTCAACCTCTTCACGTTTAACCTTAAACCAGCGCGTCAGAAGTGGAGTATTTTCCCACGGGAAATAGCGAGTCCAGTCTATGTCCGACAGGTCTATACCAAAGTTTTTTGTATATTTTTCAAGTGCATCTACGAAATCATCTCGTGGATAATCGTATAAATCGGTATCAAATTCTAAGGGAACCTCTATCCAGTTATCATCCAGGTAGCCCGGTATTTCTTCTCTGAATAACTTTAAAACATCCTCTTGAATATCCATCAGAAAGATGTCCACTGAATACGATCTTTAGGTCGCGCAATCAAATTGTACTGTTTTTGAGTCTTTCTTGAGACCTGGATAAGCGAATTTATAAGACCAATCCAGCCCAACCATGGAACATAACGAGCAATGACAGCAGCAAGCTTGGTGCTTCTTTGGATGCGGAAGCCAACTGGAGTTGGTACTCGAATGCCAAATGGTGTTCGCATATCTTTCAGAAGAATTCTTCCATATTTCGAAACTACACTTGTTCCTTCAGTGGCATCCCGAGGTTTTTGCCTTGTTTTTAACCAAGGTTGCCCCGCGAGAATCGCAGCCCCAGATTCAATACCAATATCTAATTCATCACAAAACTGCTCAAGAAAGATAAGATCGAACAACTCGCCAGCAGAAAGATTGCTATGCCCATGATACCAGTAGGTTCCATTAGCTTCTTCAGTAGTATCCATTCAAGAATCCCCGCTATACTGTCTGGCGATCATTCCATGCGTCTGCATAAATGATGTTGCCATCGCAATGCTTCCAGGTAATTTTCTCGTAGCGCAATTCAACCGTTTCCAGGTGATTGTTATTCTTATCTTCTGGCGCTGCCATTGTTGGAGATATAGAGACAATCCGTACAGCTTCAAGAAGCATGTTGAAATACTCCACTTCCTGCCCTGCATCATTAATTTTGTACCAGCGAACCTCTACCGCTTTAAGTTTCTGCCCCGTGGCAACGGCTTTATATAGGTATGGACTGGAGTAATCGAACTCTTTTACGATCATCATCGGTGAGTGTTGGCGAGTGCCAGTGATCTTACCCGTAGCGTTATCTGTCGGGATACACAAATTATGGTGAAATCCTTTAAATTCAATACTGTACTCTCTTCCCTGTACGTCACACCCGCCTTTAATGAGTGCGCCACCATCGTCATAAATCCACATATTGCCTGGAATAGCCATTTTCCCTTTCCCTCATTCCGTTATGAATAACCACATAAAAAGTGTACCCCTGTAACTATGCCAAGTAAATTAGTTACACACGTAACAGATATAAGCAATTTCTCTACAGAGTGACATATATGTAATGGTTTACCCCCTTCCCTCCCCGCTTTACACTAGTCGCGGATTTTATGCAGAGGTGGAAATGAACGATTATAAGATGACGCCAGGCGAGTTACGCGCCACCTGGGGTTTAGGGACTGTGTTCTCGTTGCGTATGCTTGGCATGTTTATGGTCCTGCCCGTTCTCACCACTTACGGTATGGCTTTGCAGGGCGCAAGCGAAGCGCTGATCGGTTTCGCCATTGGTATTTATGGGCTGGCGCAGGCCGTTTTTCAGATCCCCTTTGGATTATTGTCCGATCGTATTGGACGCAAACCGCTGATTGTCGGCGGCCTGGCTATTTTTGTGATTGGC
>Ga0209795_10001949_pt1 | contig 12062 bp, 10 predicted proteins | sample AgamicOrMarz_FD_187166 | JGI IMG/M metagenome (GOLD analysis project Ga0209795, IMG submission 187166) | Agave microbial communities from Guanajuato, Mexico - Or.Ma.rz (SPAdes) (version 2) | ecosystem: Host-associated > Plants > Phyllosphere > Phylloplane/Leaf | place: Guanajuato, Mexico...
TTGAAGCATCGGGCAATAAATCAATTGCTTCAAACATACTTTTAGGCAATAAATCGAGTGCCATTGTTATCTTGTCATCTTTTTTCAATACTTTGCCACTATAACATGTCTGGCATAACTCTCAATCTATAACACTTGATTGGGCTAATGCTTCAAATGCTATTTTTTTGCTTTCCTGATCACGAAATGCGATAAAGCCCTTATTTAAAACCGTGTGTCTCTGGTTATATTCAAAAGGTTTTCCATCAAGAGTAAGTAAACCACCACCTATACTTTCTAACAACCCTTGACCAGAACTTGTATCCCATTCAGAAGTTGGATGGAATCGTGGGTAAATATCTATCTCACCTTCTAACATCATGCAAAATTTATAGGCACTTCCTGCTTCTCTTCTAATAATATTATGTTCTTTTTCGATAGGCTGAATAAATCTTTGATATTTCGGATTTTTACTGCCATGACTAAGTCCTATTTGTATAGGTGCATCTGGTGAAGGCGACGTTATCTGATATTGATACCATTGCTTTTGACTAAAACTATATTTAAAAGGTAAATCTTGCAGATATCCTAAATACACGACTTGTTCACATGGCACAGCAATAACTGAAAAGATTGTCTCTTTACCCTTAATCAAGCTTAGGTTTATCGTAAATTCATCACGCTCATGAATAAACTCTTTAGTTCCATCAAGAGGATCTAACATCCAACACGTAGACCAGTCATGGCGGGCACTATAATCGCTTTCTTCAGACAAAACAGGCAAGTCGGGGGTAATCTCTGCCAAATGCTTTAATAAGAAAAGATTCACTTTTAAATCTGCTTGAGTTACAGGTGAATCATCTTGTTTTTCATGAATAGTAAACTCATAACCCGCTGAATAATTTTGATATTCTTGTAATAGAATCTGGCTCGCTTGTTCCAAGACAGGAAGAAGCTGATTAATCAGAGTATCTTGTGGGCGCGTAGTTGTTATAAACATAAATATGCTCTACATAGTTTCATTTCTATTATAGGTGAATTATGAACAATTCAATATTCGCCAACAGTTTGATTTACTAAAAAAGTAATTTATCTTAATGATTAGATGAACAAAACTTTGTATGCACACTATATAGTTAATATGAATAATGATGAGGTTAAAAAAACCATTATTATGTACAAAAAACAATCTATAAGTTATGAAAAATAAACAACTTAAATCAGATTCATCCATTTCCTTTTCATGTATTTCTTGCTATGTTCAATCACACAATAACAAGATGGAAGAAAGCGCACATGATGCTATATGGATATCATTTCTCGACAATAGAACGTAACTGGGAAGAACTTACTCCCTTAAATGAGTTCCTACAAACATTTGCAGATGATGATGGTGGTGTTTCAACAAGAGATAAAGAGTCACTTAAAGAAATTATAGCGAAATCTGATACAGCCTTGGCTTTAGCTAGAGAAATGGGTTGGGATGGGAGTTATACAGGTTGCCCTTATCTATTCTGGTTGCCAAACAAAAGTAGCCAGTCTTTTGAATATGGTTTTGTATTTAAACAGACCTCAGATAATACAACTTTTGTGATTTCGCCTATTGAATTGAGTTATCTAGCTCAGGATTCTGAAGTACAAACATTAAGTAAAAATATTGAATAAATAATATAGGTTATTGATTCAAAGTTGATATCAATAACCTCATTTTATTTTAGATAGATTAGTCAAACATGCTTAACTGTGGTGTCGGTTTTATAACTTTTTCTTTTGGCACATGAGAGCATTCAAATTCTTCAACCGGAAAGCCTTCGATAAAGCTGGAAATATCAGGTGATTCTAAACTTAACCACTCTTCTAGTCGGTCATGTGGAATCACAATCACTGATCTTTTGACATCACCTGGTTCGTGAAAGTCTTTCATCATGGGATGGTCTATGGCGTCCATCGTCAACATGCTTGCAGAACGAATAACCGTCTCATTAATTTTGCAAATTTCATAAATCGCTGCAATGAAAAAAGCTTGCCCATCTTTACGGCGTACACCCCATCGTTCCGGCTTATCATTTATATATTTACTTTCATAAAACTCGGTCACTGGAATTACCCCAAACTTACATTTAAGAGCAGCTTCTTGAAAACTCGGTTTTTGGAAAATCGTTTCATGACGGGCATTATAGGTATGTTTCGCTATGTTGGTATCTTCAGCCCACTTTGGAACCAAACCGAACATGACTTCACGCCATTCAAGACTTTGTGGTGATTTGAATAATAGTGGCATTGTTCCCGCAGGATAAACCTCTTCGGCATAGCTAAAGCCAACCACAGGCAACTGAAGTTGCTGTAATTGAGCAAGAGATAAAGGTTTAAAGTTGGCACACATAGCAAGAATAAAATACTCTATATTTACTTCTGTTATTTTATAAGCATTTAGGCAATAAACCAAATAAAAAGGCACTCGAAAGTGCCCTTAACGACATAACTTTACGCTTATGAAATGTGTTGAATCCCTTGAGGAATCGCCTGCAATAGACGTTTAGTGTAATCATGTTGAGGATGTGCATAGAGCTCATCCGAATTGGCAATTTCCACAACTTCTCCATGATTCATGACCATGACCTGATCAGAGATATACTTCACAACCGATAAGTCATGTGAAATAAAGATGTAACTGAGCCCGAACTCATCTTGTAAGTCTTGCAATAAGTTAAGTACCTGCGCTTGGACTGAAACATCGAGCGCCGAAACGGATTCATCACATATCAAAATTTCAGGCTTTAGCGTTAAACAACGTGCAATCGCAATACGTTGGCGTTGCCCACCCGAAAACTCATGCGGGTATCGATAATAAGCTTGTTCAGGTAAATTCACTCGTTCAAGTAAATTAAGCGCAATTTGTTTACGTTCAGCATCATCTTTGCCAATACCATGAATTTGCATAGGCTCTAATAATATCTGCCCAATAGTAAAACGTGGATTAAGAGAGGCATAGGGGTTTTGAAAAATGATCTGAATCTTTCGTTGATATTTGGCAAACTCTTTTTCAGTTAATGAAAGAATATCTTTACCTTCGATGAAAGCCTGCCCACCAGATGCCTGATGTAAGCGCATAAGTAATAGTCCAACAGTCGTTTTACCTGAACCTGACTCACCGACTAAACCTAAGGTTTTTCCTTTAGCAAGTTTAAAAGAAACTCCTTTAACGGCCTGAAACTCTTCTTTGCCAAATAGACCTTTACGACTATAAAAGCTTTTTTTCAGGTCTTTTACTTCTAAAATGATTTGCTCATCACCATTTAAGCCACGTTTGCGTTCGGGAATTTCTGAAGCATCAAAACTTTGTTCGATCAATATGTTGTCTTCTTGACGCATAAAATCGCTCGTCACTGGTAAACGATAAGGTCGTTGTGACATTTGCGGGCGGCAATAGAGCAAAGCTCTCGTATATACATCTTTAGGCTGTTCTAAAACCTGTTCAGCAGCGCCTTGCTCTCTAATCTCACCATGACGCATCACAATAACTTTATCTGCAATTTCACCGACCAATGCCAAATCGTGAGTAATAAAAAGCATCGACATTTGACGGCGTTTACGCAATGACTCGAGTAAATCAATAATCTGTTTTTGGATGGTGACATCAAGTGCAGTAGTCGGCTCATCGGCAATGAGCAGTTTAGGCTCACACGCAATCGCCATAGCAATCATGACACGTTGTTGTTGACCACCCGAAAGTTGATTTGGATAGGCATCAATTTTAGTTTCAGGTGAAGGAATACCTACTTCTTTAAGCAACTCTAAAACGCGTTGTCGGGCCTGTTTACGGCTCAATCCCATATGCAAACACAACACTTCTGCAATTTGATTGCCAACCGTAAAAACAGGATTTAATGATGACATCGGCTCCTGAAAAATCATAGCAATATCTTTGCCACAAATTTTACGCATCTCTGTACGAGATAAGCTGAGCAAATCTTTACCTTCAAATATAATTTTACTTTGCTCATCAATTTTACTCTGACCTACAGGCAGTAAACCCATAGTTGCCAAAGAAGTAACCGATTTGCCGCTACCCGACTCACCTACTAAAGCAACCGTGGTGTTCTCTGGAATGTCAAAGCTAATTCCTTTTACGGTTTCAATATATTGTTTATCTTCACCTTTAAAACTTACTCGTAGATTTTTAACGTGCAATAACGGCGCATTCTTATTTTCATGTTCTGACATTAGGATTTCCTCTTATTTTAGTTTTGGATCTAATGCATCACGGAGTGCATCAGTAAACATTGAAAATGCCGTTACCAAAACAGCCATCGCGACAGAGGCCGCGACAAGCTGCCACCACTTGCCTAAAAGAAGTTCACTTTGTGCTTCATTTAACATGCTCCCCCAAGACACTACGCCTACTGGCACACCAAAACCTAAGAAACTCAAGATGACTTCAGATTTAATGAAAGACACCACCAAAATTGACATTTGGACCAAAGCGATATGGCTGACATTAGGGAAAATATGAATGAACATACGGCGGAAGTGTCCAACGCCAATTGCTTTAGCAGCTAGAACGTACTCACGTGCAGTATGTTTCATATATTCGGCACGAATTAAACGATAAACACCCGTCCAGCCCGTTAAACCTAAAATCAGAACAATGGATAAAATGCCTTTTTGTTGAAGTACGGCAGCAATAGCAAGCACTAATAATAAATATGGAATTGAGGTAAAAATGTTATAAAACCAGTTGAGAATATCATCCACCCAACCACCAAAATATCCAGAAATTGCGCCTAAAAGTGTACCGATGCCTACCGCAAGTAAAGCGGATATCACCCCAACAATAATTGATGTTTCAGCACCTTTAATAGTCTTTTTAAGGACATCTTGTCCCCATTTGTCAGCTCCAAATATAAGTGTGCTTTTAAGTTCACTTTGCTGATCAAGTAAATGTCCTCCCAGCTGCTGATCAATTGCTTTCATATCATCAGCTAAAGGGTCAACTACACCATAATAATCAATTGCACTTCCCGCACTCTTTTCTTGTTTAATTTCAGCCTTGAGTTGGTGAATTACATCTTTTAAAGGATCAACTGGATTTTCTGGTAACTCTTCTTCAATCGCTGCTTCATTTTGCCCTGCACCTGTTGTCTTATCTGCGCCTATAAATGTAGGTGGTGCATAACTTACTGCAACCTCTTTATTCCAGTCAGATGCAATCACACCCGTCATTGATAGAACCAAGATAATAAAATAAAGCAATACAATCACTAGCGATGACATTGCGATCTTGTCGGCCCGAAGACGACGCATGGCAAGTTTCCACAGGCCAGATGAATGAGCTTCGGCTTTTGTTTGTTGTTTTCTTTTTGATAAAACGCTCAGCATAGCCCACCTACTTCAACTGTACACGTGGATCAACCACTTTGTAGACCAAATCGGCAATCAGGTTAAAAATCATAGTTGCAGCGGCGATGTAAACTGTAATTGCCTTAATAACAGGAAAATCACTCCGCTCAACTGCAATAATCACCTCTCGACCAATCCCGGGAATACCAAAAAAACGTTCAATTAAAAATGCGCCTATGAGCAATGCAGGTAAAGTTGACATCACATCGGTAATAATAGGAATTGAAGCGTTCCGCAGTACATGTACACCTAAAATTCGGCTTTCACCTACACCTTTAGCACGTGCTGTTCGAACATAGTCCTGATTAATTTCATCAAGCACAAAGCTACGATATAAACGTAAAGTCGGTGCAATACTCACCACCAGCATGATTAGAATTGGTAGTAAGGCAAACTTAAATAAATTATCAGTAAAGCTATCGCTCCAGCCTTGTACAGGAAACCAACTTAGCTGATAAGCCAGAACATATTGAAAAACGATAATGTAAACTAAGATGCTGATCGACATGCCGATGGTACAGAGCATCATGACCATACGGTCGGTTAGAGAACCACGTACAGCTGCAACAGCCAATGCCAAAATAATCGAAATAACCGTCTGTAAAATAGTCAGTGGAATTAAAAGCGTGAGCGAGGGTCCCAATCGGGTTAAAATAATTTGAGAAACAGGTTCGCCAGTACTCCAACTTGCACCATAGTCAAAAGTGAGAATCTGCTTAATGAAAATCCAGAGCTGAACGTAATAAGGCTGATCTACACCTAACTGCTTACGAATGTTTTCAATCTGCTCAGGATTAGACATCTTGCCCGCTAAAATATAAGCAGGATCGCCACCTACCCAGTTAAAAAGAATAAAAATAAGTAAGACTACCCCCAACATAGTTGGAATCATCTGCCATAAACGCCGAATAACATATGCCAGCATAGTGATAATTCCTTATTTAACCCGATGTCCGGTAATTTCATTAAAGAACGCTTTATTGTCTGGTTCACGGCCAAGAAAATCTTTAACTAATTCAGCAGCCGGCTTTTGACTACCTTGTGACAAAATGGTTTGACGGTAACGCTGTCCAACTTGTGGGTTATTAAGGTTATCCCCGTACGCAGAAAGCATGTCCAAAGCCAAAACCTCAGACCACATATAGCCGTAATAACCTGCTTGATAACCACCCATCAAATGCCCAAACTGCCCAGGAAACTCTGTTGTTGGTACATAACCTAACGCTGTAGCAGCTTCCATTTTTTGCCAATTTTCTAAAGGCTTTACTTCTAATGCATCGGCGGTATGTAATGACATATCGTACTGTGCATAAAGAGTTTGACGCGCATAACGCAAGCCGCGTCCATAGTTATGTACTGCTTTTAAACGAGCAATTAGTTCATCATCAACACGTGGACATGCTGGATCACAGTAATCAGCCACTTTAGATAAAGTCTCTTTACGGCGTGCCCACTCTTCATACATTTGAGACGGCGCCTCTACAAAATCACGCTCTACCGAGGTTCCAGACTGACTGGCATAACGTGTATTGGATAAAATGCCATGTAAGGCATGGCCAAACTCATGAACAAAAGTTTCTAGCTCATCACTGTTTAAACCTTTACGGTTAAAATTGGTGACTAATGCTGAAACTGGTAATCGATTGGTTAAAGTGCTGCCACCATATACTCCCCAAACGGCGGCATGGCCATACTTCCCTTCACGAGGAAATTTATCCATATATAAGCCGCCAAGAAGCTTTCCTGTTTTTTTGTCAACTACATCGTAATATTCAACTTCATCCTGCCATGCTTTAACTTTGACAGTTTTAAAATCAATGCCATAAAGGTCAGATGAAATGGAAAATAACCATTTTTGAGAAGCTAAAGTGGGGAAATAATCACGAAGTTTTTCCTGATCAATCTGATATTTATTCTTACGAAGTTTTTCACTCCAGTAAGCTTCACTCCAACGTGTGATCTCGGTTTTTTCTAATGGGGTTTTTAAGGTTTGTGCTTTAAATTCACGGAGTTCTTCTACTTCTTTACGTTCAAGTGGTGCTACTGTTTTTTGGACTTCTGCTAAAAATTGATTTACAGCCTCAGGCGTTTTAGCCATACGATCTTTTAAAACCCAATCTGCATAACTTGCTTTTCCAAATAACTGCGCAAGCTCATAACGCAAATCAATTGCTTGTTTGAGTAGTTTTAAATTTTGCTCAGTACCACGTCGAGTAAAGGCAATTTGATATCTTTTCCGAGCATCATCATTATCTGCCAACTCCATAAAGGGACGATATTCAGGATATTCAAAACCTAATAAATAGTTGCCTTTAGCATTTTTCTTTAAAGCTGAAATATAACTTTGGGGTAAACCCTTCATCTCTTCAGGAGTAAACTCAAGTTTCTCCGGATTATCGCGGACATTACGCGCATATTCTTGTTCGAGCTTAGTTAGCTCATCCAGAATAGCCTTCATTCTTGCGCGTTTTACAGGTTCAAGCTGAACGCCTGTGTCTTCAAATTGGCTCAAAATATCTTGACGGTATTTTTGGTCAATTGGGTCTGTTGCTTGTGTATTTTTAATTAGATTATATAGCTTCGGGTTCTGAAATATATCAGTGTGAAACTGATTAATTTTGATTTCACAGTCTTCTGCTGCCTTACGTAACTTTGCATCTGGATCTACGTTACTATATAGACTTATCGGACCTGAGAAATCTTCAAAATGCGCAAAAATTTTATCCCATTTTGCCAATATAGGTGCCGCTGCTGCATTATCTTTAACAGGCGTTTTTTCAAAAATTGTAATCTGTTGTTGAATCTTTTTTAAATTAGCATCGCACCATGCTGGCAGTTGTTGTGCTTTAAGTAATGGCAAAGTAGGACGTGTTGTCTCTGCCGTTGCAAACTGACTTATACCTATGGTCAACATACAAAAAGTTGTCATTTTTAGTGCATTATTTTTCATCATATCTCCAATTTTTTTTCATTTAATGATTAGATTTAGTATGTGTATCGATATCAAAATACATCCACTCAGCATGTAAAATTGGATGCTTTTTATATCCAATGATTTGTGGTTGAGCCAGCATATTTCGGTAGCGTGCATAAGAGACCTGAACAGGCATATACACTTCTAATAAACGTGTCATTTTTCGATAAAGTGCATCTCTCTCAGGACCTGCTTGCATTTGTTGTGTCTGACGATATAACTGATCAAACTCTGGTGTCGAACCACAAGACCAGTTCGTCATATGCGTATTGGGTCCATAAAAATTCTGCATAAAATTATCCCCATCTGGATAATCGGCGATCCATGCAGAAGAACCAAACATACCTTCACATTGTTTTTGCGCTCGAATGAGGTCTGCAAAAAGCATGGGTTTAAAGACCATGCGAATATTTAAACTATCAAAGTTCTTTTTCCAAAGTTCAGCACTTTGCTGCCCAATGCTGTCACTGCGCGCCATATATTCAATGACGAGAGGCTTGCCATTTGGTTGTGTACGCCAACCTGAAGCATCTTTTTTATAGTGATATCGATCTAATAGTAAATTTGCTGCTTTAACAGAATATGGCGTGCTACTTCTATACTGTGGATCGTTACCCACTACCCCTGGTGGAACTGGAAAAACTAAACGTTGAGCATCATCATTTCTTACTAATTTAATTTCTTGATCTATTGAACGAGACATTGCTATCGCCCGGCGTAAAGCAATCTTTTCTTTACTCATTCCACCAACGACCGGATTCTTAAGATTCCAATAGATATAGCTAATTTCAGGATCAACAATACGAGATAGCTGGACACCTTCTTTAGCAAGTTCAGGTCTTAATTTACCGTCTTTAATTGCTTTTGCGACCAGTTGACCTTCAAGCTGAAATATATCAATTTCACCACGCTGAAATGCCAGCCATCGCGATTGATTTTCTTCCATAACCTGAATATCAATTGTGCCTATTTGAGGCATTTTTTTACCTTTAAGGCGTTTTACAATTGCCTCATCCTCAGGGCTACTTGCAGCAAAGTTCCAAGTAAAACCACGGAAATCAGGATTCGCTTTTAAAACAATACGTGATGCTGGTACCCATTTACTGAGTACATAAGGTCCAGTCCCTACAGGATGGCCCATTACATAACCTGCTTTATCTTTATATTTTTCGATGACTTCACGTGCCACCGCACCTGTAGGGTCATGTGCCAGTAACAAAGGAAAGTTATAATCTGGCTTAACTAAACGAATCACCAAGGTATATCTATCTGGTGTTTGTAAACCAATAACTTTTTGGTCATAGTTAAATTTTCCAGTTTTATTGGCTGCATTTATTAATGCATTCATACCTTCAATTTTATTCTCTAACAACCAGCTATTTGGAGAACGTAAATTCGGGTCCAATAAACGCTTAAAAGAGTACGCATAATCATTGGCGGTTAATTCTCGTGGTTTACCTTTAAAAACAGGGTCCTGTGTAAAATAAACACCCTTTTTTATATGAATGGTATAGGTCAAACCATCGGCACTGACTTCTGGCAGGGCTGTGGCTATTTTCGGAACGAGTTTTGCTGGCCTTGCTAAGTAATCATAGGTATATAAAGTTTCAAATATTGAAGTGGTTACATGTGCCGAATATAGATCATGGATATAAGCTGGGTCGAAACCTGTTTCTGCTGTCGGGAATACATAACGTAGAATTTTATTGGGATCGGCTGGGCTTTTAGCATATAGAGCTGTAGAACCAGTTAATGCCATGCTAGCAAGTAAAAAACCGACACCACAATGCTTGAGCTGTTTTATTAAATTTTCAGTCATATTTATCTTTATCTAAAATTATTTTTTAACAGGGGTAATATCAAGATATTGCCAGTTCGTATTCATCATTGGGTGGGGTTTAAAACCCTGAACTTGTGGCCGTATCAACCAATTACGAATTCGCGTGACATGAATAATCCAAGGATTATCAGCTTCAATCTGGCGGTTAAGCTTTTCGTAATATGGTAGACGTTGTTGGGGCGGTAAATGAGTGGCTTTATTATAAAGAGCATCGTATGTTTTAGACTGGTAACAAGCATGGTTTCCCTGACCAGCATTTGGTCCATACAGTAATTGTGCAAAATTATCTCCCTCAGGATAGTCAGCAATCCATGCGCCACTCCAAATCATATATTTACATTGAGTTGCGGCTTTTAAGTTATCTGCAAAATTACTCACCTTAAAGTCAGCTCGAATGCCAATCGCATCCAGATTCTTTTTCCAGAGTTCGGAGTGGATAACTGAGGCCGAGCTATTTTCTGTATTAATTTTTAAAATTAAAGGTTTTCCGTTTGGCTGGGTTCTATAACCATCAGCACCTTTTTTATAACCATAATAATCAAGTAATTTATTTGCCAATAACGGATTGTACCCTACACTACTTTTATATTTAGGGTTATAGCCATTTACACCTTCAGGTATAAACATTTCTGCTCTAACTGCTTGCCCTTTATAAGCCTGTTTTATACTTTCTTTTTGATTGTACGATAAAGTAATTGCTCTACGCAGAGCTATCTTTTCCGGGTTAAAACCACCAATGACCGGATCACGCATGTTCATCATCGTATAGGTAATTTCAGGCTCTTTATATGGAAAGTGTTTAATTCCTCTTTTTTGAAAAGAAGTCTTAAGTTGATTTCCATCTAAAGCTTGAGGAACAGCATCTGCTGTAAGTCTGTCAAAATCTAATTGACCCGACTGAAAAGCTAACCACCGTGACTGTTGCTCTTCAATAATACTGACCACCACCTTGCCAACTTGCGGCATTTTCTTACCGCTCATTTCTTTAATAAGCTGGTTATCCCACGGCGTGCCTGTTGACTTAAAATTCCAGACAAAACCTCGATAATCAGGATTGGCAACTAATTCGACCTTACTTCTTGGAACATATTTACTTAACATGTAAGGTCCTGTACCAACTGGATGCATGCCAATACGATCACCGTAATAGTCAACAACCTCTTTAGCAACGCCACCAAAGGTAATATAGGCAAGAATATAAGGAAAGTTGAAGTCTTGGCGAGTGAGAGTAAATTGCAGAGTATAGCGATCCAGCGCTTTAAGCCCTGCAATTGGCACAGCATAATCAAATTTCCCTGTTTTTTTTGCTTGAGCTACAACTACATCAGCCCCTACCAATTTTCCATCCAGAAAAGAAACAGAAGGCGCTCTGTTTTTGGGGTCTAAAATACGTTTAATTGAATAGACATAGTCTTCAGCTACTAGCTCACGGCGCTTACCTTTAAAAGCAGGGTCCGCAGTAAAATAAATACCGGGTTTAATTTTAAATGTATAAACTTTACCATCTTGTTCGACTTTAGGCAGGCTTTCAGCCGTATAAGGAACTAACTGTACAGGACGAGCTAAATAATCATATTTGAGTAAAGGCTCAAATATGGCTTCCGCAATACTCGCGCTATAGAAATTAGTTGTCTTGACCATATCAAAGCCATCATCTGGGGCTTCATAGGCAACGTGCAAAATTTTGTTTGGTTGTGCTGGCGTAATTGCGTAAGCACAAGGGATTGATGTAATAGCCAGACTTAAAATGGCGAGCTTAAAAAATTTTAATTTCAAGTTCATACCCACGTAATTAGTTTTTTTAAAAGATATTATCCTTTTGAGTAACATCTAAATCTGCATAAGAAAAGTTCTTTTTCGACAGATAGG
>Ga0209795_10001952_pt1 | contig 12056 bp, 11 predicted proteins | sample AgamicOrMarz_FD_187166 | JGI IMG/M metagenome (GOLD analysis project Ga0209795, IMG submission 187166) | Agave microbial communities from Guanajuato, Mexico - Or.Ma.rz (SPAdes) (version 2) | ecosystem: Host-associated > Plants > Phyllosphere > Phylloplane/Leaf | place: Guanajuato, Mexico...
AGATTTTACATTCGTTTGCCCTACCGAACTAGAAGACTTACAAAATGAATATGCAACGTTGAAAGATCTAGGTGTAGAAGTATATTCCGTTTCAACAGATACGCATTTTACACATAAAGCATGGCATGATAACTCGGAAACGATTGGCAAAATCGAATATATTATGATTGGCGATCCATCACAAAAGATCTCTCGCAACTTTGATGTACTAGACGAAGAAGAAGGTCTTGCACAACGCGGTACTTTCATCATCGATCCTGAAGGTGTAGTACAAACTGTTGAAATTAATGCAGACGGCATCGGCCGTGATGCAAGCACTCTTGTTAATAAGATTAAGGCAGCACAGTATGTTCGCAGCAATCCAGGTGAAGTTTGCCCGGCTAAATGGCAAGAAGGTGCAGCAACACTGAAACCAAGCCTTGACCTTGTAGGAAAGATTTAAGGAGCGGAAACCATGTTATTAGATGCAGATATTAAAGCGCAATTAGCCCAATATCTTCAATTGATGGAGGGCGATGTCCTGCTCAAAGTTAGCGCAGGGAGCGATGACGTTTCTCGCGACATGCTGGTTTTAGTTGATGAATTAGCTACTATGTCACCCAATATAAAGGTAGAGAACACTCCATTACCGAGAACGCCAAGCTTTAGTGTAAATCGTATCAGCGAGGACACTGGAGTTACGTTTGCTGGGGTACCGCTAGGACACGAATTCACCTCATTAGTGTTGGCGCTGCTGCAGGTTAGCGGCAGAGCTCCAAAGGTTGATCAGAAAGTCATTGATCAAATCAAAAGCATAAAAGGCGAATATCAATTTGAATCGTACATCAGCCTAACCTGCCACAACTGTCCGGATGTGGTACAAGCACTGAATATCATGAGTATTCTTAATCCCGGAATTACGCATACGATGATTGATGGTGCCGCTTTTAAAGATGAAGTTGAAAGCAAGGACATCTTGGCGGTACCAACGGTTTTTCTAAATGGAGAATCCTTTGGCAGCGGCCGGATGACGCTTGAAGAAATCCTCGCCAAGATGGGCAATGGTCCGGATGCATCAGAGCTATCCAATAAGGATCCATATGATGTCCTTGTTGTTGGCGGTGGACCAGCCGGGGCTAGTGCAGCGATCTATGCGGCACGCAAAGGCATTCGTACCGGCATTGTGGCGGAACGCTTTGGCGGTCAAGTGATGGACACGATGGGCATTGAGAATTTTATCAGTATGAAATACACGGAAGGTCCTAAGCTCGTAGCAAGCCTTGAAGAACATGTGAAAGAGTATGGCGTTGATGTCATGAATTTACTGCGTGCGAAGCGCTTAGAAAAGAAGGAATTCGTCGAACTTGAACTTGAAAACGGTGCTGTTCTAAAGAGTAAGACCGTCATCCTTTCAACAGGTGCCCGCTGGCGAAATGTTGGCGTACCAGGTGAAGCAGAGTTCAAGAATAAAGGTGTGGCCTACTGTCCTCATTGTGACGGTCCATTGTTTGCAGGAAAACATGTGGCTGTAATTGGCGGCGGTAATTCCGGTATTGAGGCTGCAATCGATCTTGCAGGAATCGTTAAACATGTTACGGTCCTTGAGTTTATGCCCGAGCTGAAAGCCGACGCTGTATTACAAGAGCGTCTTTACAGTCTGCCTAACGTAACTGTTCTAAAGAATGTACAAACAAAAGAAATTACCGGGACCGACAAAGTGAATGGTATCTCTTATATTGAGCGTGAAACAGGAGCAGTTCAGCATATAGAATTAGAAGGTGTATTTGTTCAAATTGGCCTGGTGCCAAACACGGATTGGTTAGACGAAACACTTGAACGGACTCGCTTTGGTGAGATCATTGTTGATAAGCATGGAGCAACCACAATTCCTGGTGTGTTTGCAGCCGGCGATTGTACGGACAGTGCCTATAAACAAATCATCATTTCGATGGGATCAGGTGCAACTGCAGCTTTAGGTGCCTTTGATTACCTTATCCGTAATTAATTTCTAAACGAAGGGAATTGGCCGAGTCCAATTCCCTTTTCTTTTGAAAAATAACTCTATCAAACTATCTTGTCGTATTAGGCAGTATATTCTTCGCTTTTTTAATAAAGACAAATGATAATAGCCCGATGATTGCCATATATAACTCAATGACCCATAAGTTTTTAAGATGTCCTGTTTGGAAGAATACAAGTGGGAAGTCAATCGCTGCGTGAATGAGAATCGCATAGACCACATAGGAAAATTTCCTTTTTATGACTGCTAGTAATACCAATAAACTAAAAGCGATTTGAAGGAATACAGCAAAAAATCGCTCCAAACTGCCTAATAAATAAAAGGAAATCCCTTGATTTACTATCGTTTCTTTCATCCCTGCCAACTGATCAGCTGGAATACTCCCCGCTAGGGATGACTCAAATGTTCCCGAATTAATCAAAATAGCGAAGATCATGTTTGGCACAACCGTCATCAGCACTAACAAAACCGCTTCAATACCGCCCCAGCCGATCCCAAACGAGATTCCACCTTTGTAATCATGGAATTTTTTCAGGAGCCAAATAAATAATAGAAACCGTCCCAGTTCTTCAAATAAGCCCGCTGCCATGCCGCCGTATAATCCAAATAACCAGGGATGGTCCGCATAATTCGGAAAGTTTGTGATGACAACTACATGCAATACTTTTTCTAAAATCTGTGTTGTGACGACAAACCCAATAGCGCCAATAACCACCGGCTTTACAGCAATCCCCGTTTTCTTTCTATAAACCAAAATCAGTCCAACAAATAAACTAATTGAAACCACAATTGGAACAAACATCGAAATAATCGTTCCCGTACTTACCATTCATATCTCCCCTTTTTTGTATCCGTTATCTTAATTATTATCATTCTTAATAATGATAATAATTTGGATGTAATATACTGTCAATACTTTTTGAAAAATTCTCCTTTGGTACAGAATAGAAGAAGAAATGGTCATTATCATGGGTAATGACAAAAACCCCGCAAGATATGCGGGGCGTGACAGTGTAAGTTAGATTATAAGAACAAACCTACAATAGTTCCAGTTAAGACTGATCCCATTGTTGCAACTAACAATACCTTTAAACCAACCTTAGCTAACTCACTCGCCTTTTCATTATTGATAGCCTGAACCGTTCCTAAGATAATTCCAATCGAAGAGAAGTTAGCAAACGATACCAAGAATGCTGATACGATACCTACAGTCTTATGAGACATATGAGGGATCATTTTCATGAAGTCTAACATAGCGACGAACTCGTTAGCCGCTACCTTCGTACCCATGACTGAGCCAGCTCTAACAATCTCACTCGAAGGAATACCCATAATCCAAGCGATTGGCGCGAATACATATCCAAGTACACCAGTGAAAGAAATACCGAAGATTGAAGTAAAAATCCAGTTAACAGCTGCAATCAATCCTACATAAGTGATCAGCATAGCGCCTACGATTAAGGCCGTCTTTCCGCCGAGCAATGTCCAGTTGCCAATTGCTTCGAAAAGAGACTTCTCAGGAATCATTCCTTTAATATCGATTTCTTCATCTTCCTCTTTTCTTACAGGACAGACAATCGTTGATAGGATAAGTCCAGAGAATACGTTAATTGGTAACGCAACCAATACGTACTCCGGAGGAATCATTTGCATGTAAGCACCTAGGATTGAACAACTTACCGCAACAAGAGAAGAAGTAACAACAACAAACAAGCGATTTCCAGAAAGACTAGGAATAAATGACTTAACAGAAAGGATTGCGGACGTATCACCAAATACCATAGAATTCACCGCAACAAATGATTCAACCTTTGGAAGACCTGTTATTTTACTTACTGCACCACCAATGTATTTAATAGCCAATGGCAATATTCTTGAATAAGTTAAAATACCTAGTAAAGCTGTTACGAATACAATCATCATTAGAACGTTTACAAAGAATAAATTCTTTCCTGCAAGATCACCGAATACGAATGCAATCCCGTCATTCCCGAAAGAAAGAACTTTGTTAAAGCCATCAACAATCTTGTGCAGAACTTTTTGACCGATTGTAGTATTGAGCATAAACCAAGCTATAAACAACTGAACGGCCGCCATGATACCAACGGCACGATAGTTGATGTTTTTCCTATCGTTTGACATTAACCATGCAATACCTATTAGAACAAGGATTCCAACAATTCCAATTATAATTGACATATTATTTTACCTCCAAAGCATTGATTACTTGAATCGCTTGACTACTTTTTTCTTTTTTATATGAAAGCTTCATTCTGAAATAACTTATAATAAAATAAACGATAGCTAGAATTAATACATAGGTCCAGATTTGATTAACAATTGGTGTATTCCAAACTCCTAAAAAATAAAGGAGCGCTGGTATGGTCAATGTTACCCATGACTGAACAAATGCAACCAATCCAATATAATGGTCAATTTTCTTATTAAGTGCACCTGATAAAAAGAACAGAAACCATAAGAATGCCCACATGGCCCATGTTAGTGCATTGACAACATTTTGAAAGTGAATAATCGATGTTAAGGTATATATCACCCCAATAATAGCAACCCATAGACTAAACCAACCAAGTCCACTTCCATCAAGCCCCTTCCATGAGGTGAATCCAACATATAAATAAGTTAACCCAAATAAGAAAATAGATGCATAATTATAAAGCTCCCAATGGTCTTGGCCCGAAACAATGATTAAATAAAATGGGATAATTATTTGAAGGGTTCCTACGAAAATATTAAAGATACCAACACTCTTGGCGTCTGCTTTTCCTAATAGCATAAAACTGTTTAGAAATAAAACTGCACCTGAAAGAAATAAACCAACATTACTCATATATTGCTGTGAAAAGTATTTTTCACAACATTCCCCTCCTTAACCTATTCACGGCATTTTCTTCTCTAATTTTCTAACACGACTAATTCTTCGTGAGCGCTTTCACTAATCAAAAATTACTTTACTAATATAACATACATCATGAACAAATGTTAAATAACAATTGAACAAAATGTAAATTTAATATTTTCCAATTATCTTAAAAATGCCCAATAATATTATTTTTGCAGAATTATTTCTAAAAATTGAAATTTTGTAAATAACGGTATGGAAAAATGTAAAAATAACGTCGGTTCAATTGGTTTAAATTAGAAAGAATTTCAGTCACTTCATGCGAGTTTGAAGTGTTGATTTCATAGTAATCTGATAAAATGTAGAAGGAGATGGAAAATAAAGGTGTTATATTGAGTAGTTAGAAGGATGTAAGATGGATCCTGATCAGATTCATCCTAAAATAATTTGAAATTTCGTGGGTGATTAAATGAAAATTTACCGCTATTTTCTCCTATACTTGCAAATATGCTTCAAGGCGGAAAAGCTAACATTGATAACTATTACTCTATTGAAACGGAAAATAAACTCATTCTGCAGTTTTTTGACGATGAATTAAAGGATATTGGGCATTTTACTCCCGAAGAGGCATATTGATGATTAAAGGCTGAACCATATATATGGTTCAGCCTTGTCTATATTACCTAGATAGAGATAATGTTCTTTCTAACTGATCGCCTAGAGGTCGGAATCTCTAACTTTTGGAAATCTTCATATAAGGATTCTACGTTACCGTTATATCCAAGAGCCACGACAGCATGAAGTTCAATATCGCCTGGTATATTCAAAAGCTCTCTTGCTTTGTCTTTATCAAAACCGCCGATGGCTCTAGTGTTAAGTCCCAATAGTTTCGCTTGAAGGGCTAAATATCCCCACGCAGCTCCAGCATCAAAAGAATGGGAGGAATTTGGGGTATTGTTAGACCTCTTTTTTGCAGAACCTAATAAAATAAGGACTGGCGCTTTCTGTGACCACAACTGATTTCTCGCATTAATAAAATCTTGAAATAAAGCGCGTTCCTCTTTAGTTCGAGCAATTACGAATCGCCAAGGCTGTTCATTGCTAGCTGAAGGTGCCCATGTTGCTGCTTCGAGAATGCTGGATAGCACTTCTTCACTGACTTCTTGTTCAGAAAAAGCTCTAGAAGACCAACGATTCAAAAATAAAGGATCCACGCTACTTTCTGGTTTTCGATGTTTTTCCACTACCGTAGAAAGATGATTTACTTCTGACGTAATGCCTTCATGTAATTTTGCCACCTAACTTCGCCACACTTTCATTTTCTTATTTATTTTCTAAGAATCTAGAGTCAAGCCAATTCTTTTCATTGGTATCATAATCTGAATCTACTTCTTTTACTTCTTTTAAAACTTCAAACGCATTTAACGTCCCTTCTACATTTACACTACCATCTTCATTCCAAGTATCAAAAAATTTATTGTAATAATCCCTCACCAAATCCTCTTCATAGCCAAGCTTCTTACTAGCATATGTAATAAGCTCATCAGGATGGCTCTTGGCATATGCAATCGCTTCTTTGTGTCCTTTAAGTAATGCACGGACAGCATCTGGATTATTTTTGATAATATCATTTGTTGCGAAGACAAAACTGTGCTGGTAATTTTGAAATGCTTCAAGGTCAGCAGCTTCTACAATTGATTTTCCAATCCCTGCTCGCTCAATTCTAGATACCGAAGGCTCTGTTGTTACAATGGCATCAACCGTACCTTGTTTGATTAGCTGATATGCATCTACTCCCCCAACTGGACGAATATCTGTTTGTTTTTCATTAATCCCATTTTCCTCCAAAATCTTTAAAGTAGCTTGATAGGTTCCACCTCCAAGTTTGCCTGTTCCTAAAACTTTTCCTTTTACATCCGCTACTTTCTTCACATTTTTCCCGCCGACTAACACAAATGGATTATCAACAATTGCAGGAGAGGCTACAACCTTCATTGGGACACCCTTAGAAATACCAGTTAAAATAGGTGTTCCGAAGTTGCCCATTTGAATATCTCCCCCAGCAACTGCGGCTAGTGCCTCTGGTCCGCCTCCTTCAAAGTGAAGTACTTTAAGATCAATTCCATTTTTTTTATAAATGCCCTTTTCAATCGCAAATTCGGTATGAATATCCGTTAAATCAGGACTTAGCTGTGCATACGTAATTTTTGTTAGTTCATGATTTGCTTTTGTCTCAGTTGCTTCACTATTTGTCTTTGTGCTGCTTTCACTGCTTCCGCATCCTGCTAATACTAGTATCATTGTCATGAGTGAAAGCAAGAATAGATTCGTAGATTTATTCCATTTCATTTTCTCCATTTCCCCTTTATTAAATTAATTATTACCTCTCCATTCGTCAAACCGCTTACTTAAATAAAATAGGAATCGATCCATGGCAATTCCAATCGTTGCAATAATAACCACACCAACAAATACTTTATCTGTTTGAAACGTAGCACCAGCATACATAATCATATAGCCAAGTCCTGCCTGAGAACCGAAGATTTCTGCCCCAACAACTCCTAATAATGCTCTTCCTGTCGCTAATTGCAGCGCAGTAATCAAGAACGGAACCGACATTGGCATAGCTATTGTCCGGAAAATTTGCCACTGATTCGCGTTGTAGGATTTAGCCACTTTGACTAAATTGCCATCAATGCTGCGCATCCCCATGACTAAATTAATAATAATGGGAAATACTGCACTGAGAAAAACCAAAGCGATTTTAGAGGTGTTTCCTAACCCGAGCCATATAATGAATAACGGCATTAGTGCCAGGCGTGGAGTCGTGTATAATGAAGCTATAATCGGACCAAATGCCTGATTTAGTCGTTTATACCAGCCAAGCAAAATACCAATAGGTACACCGACGAGGACAGCTAATAAATAACCTATTATAAAAATCTGACTGCTGGCTAGTGTATGTGTCTGTAGTTCTCCAGAAGCAATGAGTTCTATCCCTTTTTCGATAATTCGCGATGGTGAACTAGTAAACTGTGGGTTAACCGCCCCTGATAGACTTAAGAGCTCCCATGAAAGGAGGAATACAAAAAGAACCCCTCCACCCAAGAATGTACTGATACTTGTTTGCTTCCATTTCCTTTTAATAAAGGAACCCTTGATGTTTTTTCTTCTAACCTTTAACTGATTGACAGATGTTGCTATAGTTAAATCCTTATATTTCATATTCCAACTCAACCTTCTTTCCAACGGATTTATTAATTTCATTCCATATTTGCTGAGTCAGATGATCAAAAAGTTTATTATTTTTCACTTCCGATGTTCTAGGACGCGGTAAATTAATTTTAATTTCTTTCATAATGGTCGCTGGGCGGGCAGAGAACACGATCACGCGATCGGATAATAAAACCGCCTCATCAATCTGATGGGTAACCATTAAAACGGTCTTCTTTGTCTTTTCCCATAGCAACAACAATTCATTCTGAAGCACTTCCCTCGTAATGGCATCAAGGGCAGAGAACGGTTCATCCATTAACAAAACTTCAGGTTCGCATGCAAGAGCACGAGCTAAATTGACCCTTTGTTGCATTCCTCCAGATAGAGCCGCTGGATAAAAATCTTCATAACTTTCTAGCTGGGTCATTTTCATATACTTTTTAGCTCTTTGAAGTGCTTCATCTTTCGGAATTCCGCTAATCTCAAGGCCGTATACTATGTTTTTTAGTGTGGTTCTCCAAGGCAACAGTGATGCTTTCTGAAAAACGACAGCTCTATCTGGACCAGGTTGTGTTACTTTTTTTCCATCCACTTTAATCGTACCGTTTGAGCTGTTTAATAAACCGGCAACAGCATTTAGAAAAGAAGATTTTCCGCAGCCACTTAATCCCACAATCGTTACAAATTCTCCTGTTTGTATGTCTAGAGATACTTCTTTTACAGCTTCCGTGATATCTCCTGTCTTTTTATCTTCATATGAAATGGATAGCTGATCTACTGATAATTTTGGAAAATGGTTAATTGCCACGTTATCTTTAATTGCTAATACAGCCATTTACACTTCCCCTTTACAAGACATGAATGTTCTTCTCTGTGAAACCTTAAACTTTATCGTGCTTAAATACTTGTCTTCGATATGCACCAAAAAATCGGTTATCCAGCTCTGATTCTGTAACACCAGTCAATTCATCTATTTCAGGAGCAACATAGAGTGCATCTGTTGGACAATACGTTTCGCACATAAAGCAAGTTTGGCAATCATCTACACGTGCTATCACTGGAATTCCACCATCTTTAACTCGATCAAATACATTTGTCGGACATACGGATACGCATAAGTTACAACTAATGCAACGTTCTTTACTAATAACCTCAATCATCTAAGAGCACCCTCTTTTTTATGACTTACATATTCTCTTCTGACGGTTATGTCATTAAGTCCACTAGTAATCAAGCGATGCAACGGAGTAGATGTATCTAATTCCGGATAATCCACACGTTTATGCATCCCCCTAGTTTCCTCTCGATTTAAAGCGGTTGTATACATCCATCTTGCTGTTGCAGTCATCGCTACAGATTCCCTTGCTCTCAGATGCTGAATATACTCTGTATGGCCAGTACCTGAAATTCCTTGTTGAATGGAGTTCCATACTTTATCCAATTGATCTAAAGAAGTATTCAACTTTTCTTTTGTTTTAAATAAGTTTTTATCTAGTGGAAGAATTTCATTTTGTACTGCTTTTACGACTTCATGACTTTGAACTCGATTGGTTTGTTCAACTGTACGTGAGGCCCCTCTTAATTGCCGTTTAGTAGAATGATCACCTAATGATTTTGAATAAGCAGCTGCTCCTTCACCTGCCCAGTGACCGGAAGAAATGGCCCATGCTGCATTATAGCTTCCTCCTCCAGTAAATCCGCCGCAAAGTAGTTCACGAGTTGCAGCATCCCCTGCGGCATAAAGACCTGGCACCTTCGTTCCGCAAGATTCATCAGTGATATGAATCCCCCCTGTCCCTCTTACCGTTCCTTCCAGTCGTAATGTAACAGGGAATAGGTCACGGAATGGATCGATTCCCTTTCTATGAAAGGCAGTAAAGAAATTTGGTTGTGCTTTATACATCCAACTCTTCATGTACTCTTCGACGCGATCCAGACGCGCGTATACTGGTTGATCAATCAACGTTTTTGCCACAACTGAACGTCCTCTCTGCGAGCCTGCTCCTTCTATTATGGTTCCATCTCCATAATAGAAGTTCGCATAACTAAAAAACCTTCCTTTTGTGACACTACTGCCAGCAAGTGCTAACGAATAATGATTAGAAAACTCCATGCCCGATAATTCAGCTCCACTCTCAACTGCCAAGAGCAAACCATCTCCGGTTAAGACATTACATCCAAGTGCCTTACTTAAAAAGGCGCATCCACCAGATGCAATCACAACAGCACCTGCTTTAATTGTCCATTCTTTATTCTTTTGTGTTTGAATTCCACGTGCCCCACCGACACCATGTTCATCTACTAACAATTCCAAGGCTGGACTATGGTCAAGAATTCGAACTCCCGCCTTTTTTACCAACTTTCTCATTAGACGCATATATTCAGGTCCTTGCAATTGACTTCGATAAGCGTATCCCTCATATACAGCAGGGAAAGGATAACCCAAATCAGCTAATCTATTAATATTTTCATAAGTACGATCAATGATACGGTGCCCCCATTCATAATCAGCTAAATTACCACCTAATACTTCACGTGCTGATCGTGCCTGCTCACGAAGATTTGGCTCAGGGTTCACATATAATACACTTGTTCCAGAAGGAGCAGTTGCACCGCTAGTACCGCAATACCCCTTATCCACTAAGACTACTTTTACCCCTTGTTCGGCAGCTGTTAACGCAGCCCATGTCCCTGCAGGTCCACCACCAATAACCAAAACATCAGCATCTAATTCCAAATGATTTTTTTCACTCATGCTTAGTTCCTCCTTTTTATAATAAAAAAAGACACATCTTCACGATACGATGTGTCTCCAGTAGTCTGGTCAACCTAATTTAGTTTGACGTATTCTTTTTTCTTTAAAAATAAAAAGAGGTTTATTTTCTTCAATAATCATGAAAGAAAATAAACCTCTAATGGATTAGTCGGTTACACATCAAATACTTACATTTCCAATGTGTTTACTAAGTTATTTAAAACTATAGCATGCTGAATCATCAAAATCAATTAGTTTTCAAAAAATTATAAATATAATATTTTCTATATAAAACTTACTATTATTTATCAAAAGTATTTAATGAAAGGGACGGGTTGTAGGATGGGAAATAACAGGTATACTCCTTCGTAAGACAAAATAAACGAGCTCCACATGTTAACAGGAATTACTGAGGATTAGCCTATGCGGCGAGGAGGCATATTGATGATGAAAGGCTGAACCATATACATATATAAACTGTATATGGTTCAGCCTCTTCTATTTTACCCAGATATTTTTTATAAAAGATGGAATTAATTAATTTAAGTGGTTGTTAATTTGGCATAAATGACAAAGAACAGGGTTAATTCCCCTATTACCACAATATATGGTACTACTACTATTAAATTAATAATAAAAAAGACTACTAAAATCCCCAAAAATAACCCTAAATGATAAATTTTCAATCTGTGGTGCTTATGTCTATATTGGTGGAAAACAAAAGTAGTTGACAAGAAATAGAGCAAAACAGAGCAAAAAACGAAATACAGAATAAATGAATAATGGACTTCATGTAAAAACAATAGTCTGATCGACGCTGCAATCATGCTCAAAGACATTAAAATAAACAAGTGACCGTAAATAATGGTTTGACCGATCGTTTCTATCGATTTGTCAACTTTCTTCTCCACATTATCGAAATACTGCCACCACATCGATATTATTAGGATAAATGATATGGCCGAAAAGCCTATTGAATTCCAATTTCCTTGTTTAGGTTGAATTACCGCAAGGGTGCTGACTAGAGCCTCACCAAAGAGAATAATGGTAAAAAGACCAAATCGCTCTAATAAGTGCGCCGTATTTATGGGTACCTTTACTAAGTACTTTCGTCCAGATATTGGAACCATCATATCGATAATGATACCTGCATATAACACAGCATAACGAAGCCAAGAATCAAAAAGGAGGGAGAGTAGTGATATAATGATTCCAATCCAAAAATA
>Ga0209795_10001953_pt1 | contig 12053 bp, 11 predicted proteins | sample AgamicOrMarz_FD_187166 | JGI IMG/M metagenome (GOLD analysis project Ga0209795, IMG submission 187166) | Agave microbial communities from Guanajuato, Mexico - Or.Ma.rz (SPAdes) (version 2) | ecosystem: Host-associated > Plants > Phyllosphere > Phylloplane/Leaf | place: Guanajuato, Mexico...
TAAGAAAATTATTATGGCTTTATGAAAAAGGGGAACAGCAGATTTTACCTACGAGAGACAAATCTAGAGAATTATAATCTAATACCATGTAGTAATCAAATATATTTAAGATTGAAAATCCTTATCCCCCCATGTATAAGGATTTTTTAGTATCTATAAAGCACATTATGGTAACTAACTTTTTATAAGTCATAAATTTTCAGTTAACATAAAACACGTTCTAGGAACTACAAAGGCCTTATTGATATCAATAAGGTCTTTAATATTTGTACTTTTTACTTATCTATTACTTTTTAAATTTAAGGCTTTTACAGTTTCTCTTACTGTATTGCTTAATATGTATTTTGGTTGAAATCCTGAACCTATAATCTTTTTAATAAAAATATTATCTATGAACCTAAACACATCAAGAATTACAGTCCTTATTTACAAATAAGTAAGGCTTTAATAATTTCGTAGAAATAATCTTTCCATGTTAATGAACCTTTGTTTTTTTTCATTTATCTAATCTTATTCTCAGCTTCCAAAGATAACATAGAATCAAAGTATTGTGAGGCTGTAGTAAAACAAATAAAAGCACATAACTCACTAATTTCACGCTCATTAAATGTCTCCTTCAGTACTTTAAAAATACTTCTGCAAAGCCTACAGCAATGGCAGTTTTCTCATCAAAAAGCTCATGTTCAGGTTTTCCCTTAGCTTTGCAATATTCACAACCATTCTGTTGTGCTAAAGTTCTTCTAACTTGTTCTTTCAAGTTAAAGGTAAGACTCCCCTCACCTTCTAATTTAGTTCCTAAATCGTTCTATGCCTCCATAATTGATGGATTATATCCTAATAATTGTTGAAATGGCGTATCTCCGATAGAAGAAAAAGAAATATTTGGCATGTTTTCACCATCCTTTCTTTTTTATTATAAAATTTAAAAACCCTATTTACCTTGACGTATGAATAGTTATTTGATTATAAACTTTACAAATGAATTTTAAAAAAATGTATATTGTGCCATATGAAATACTAATTAAAACTGATGGTAAAATAACGCAATTAACATAATGGATTTTCTAGAAAAAAAAGCCTTATATCTTAATATAAGGCTTTTCTGAATACTGATTTATTTTTTCAAAAACGATTCTAATTTCATAAATTCATTATTTTTCCTACATTTTGGGGAGTTCTAGATATTCTTTTAATGTTTGCTGTAACGTCCCTTTTGTTTCTGCCTTGTGTTTAAAGGAGATTCCTGAGTGAATCATTGTTCGCACCAGGTCAGCACGTAAACCTGTAAGAATAGCTTTACATCCCATCATTGAAATTCCAGTTAATATTTTTTGAAAATGGTCAATAACATGCATCTCCATGTTAGCAATTCCAGACATGTCTATAATTAATGTTTGAATCTTTAAATCTGAGATGCCCATCAATACTTTCTCCTCAATCGTTTGGATACGATATGTGTCAACCATTCCGATCAACGGTAATACAGATACAGATTGGCTAAGTGGTATAATGGGCACCGATAGATGTTCAACTAAGTCCCTTTGGGAGGCAATTAATTCATCTTTATACTTGGAATAACTAATGAGAAAAGTGTTAAGAAATTGATCAATCCCATCATTAATACTCTTCTCTAAGGCATAAAATTCTTCACGGCCATTAAAATGGTTATTTATTCGATCATATTGATAGAGAAAATGCCACAATGTTCGCCTAATGGCCTGTACCCATTCTAGTTTGAAGGCAAGAGTTAAAGAGTACTCCGCCCAGGCTACCCCTTCTTGCTGAGCGAAAGAAATGAGTTGTTTTTCTTTTTGCTCTACGACATATAGGGCTAACTTTTGAGCATTTTTTAAAAGGTCAATATTTCCAGTTTCTAAAATGTCATTAATCTTAGAGGCTACGTTAACCGCCTCTGATAAGAGTTTATCCTGGAAATTCTGTTTGTTATCTTTAATAAAATCGGTCATTTTCTCTCTCCGGTTATAAATAATTTCCATTTTAAATACGCCCCTTATTTGTTTTTAGATTATAGTTAGCTTTAATTAATCAATATCTCTAAATGAATTATTATCTATTTTCATTGTTTGGATATAAAGAAAAGTCTTCCTTCCTTGTACTAACCACACTAGATATGTTTTTAGATAAAAAACAACAAGGCTTTTATAATGAATCTTTAAACCTGGATAGCCCATGGTAATGCTCATTTTTTTCAACATGATACAGGGTTAATTGAGGTTATTTTCGCTGACCGATACCCATTCAGATAGTCCATCTAAAATAATCTGAACTTGTTCTTTATTTAACGCGTCAACTTTTTCCCAACCAATAGAAATGTAACCTTCTAAATAATTAGGATAGGAAATGGATTCAGAAGCAAGTGCTTTATAGAATAAAGGATTACCACCTTTATATCTATAGTTTTCAAACTTCCAACCATCTTTTGTTTTTATAAAATGATAAAGGTCCTTATGCCCCCACTGAGGACTGTATATTTGCATTTTGAATCTAGATGCACTACTCAATTTCAGATACCTCCTACCTCCTCAAACATGTCATTTTTAAATAAGATTCTTTGTATCTTTACCCCTAAAACATATATTCTATTTACATCTTTTTCGCTATATATATCTGTAGTTCCTAACTATGTTGCATTCGCCATATAGTGCCTAACCTCAACATAAAAATACATTTTCTTGCTTTTTTTACAAATTTATTTCATTTTTAAAATCTTTATTTCAATTATTTGGAGGTAATAACCTATAACTATACCCTATGTTAAAATGGATTAAACTTTAGTTTGTAGAATTTCTTTAAATAGTGAGGAAGGGATTTGATGATAAATGACAATAATTAAAATCAAAGAAATGTTAGAAACTTTATTACGGTATGAAGATAGTGAAATTACTCATACCATTTGTAGTAAAAATAATACCTTTTCTCTCAGTTATTCTAAAGAACTAAAGAATTTTCAAGTGAAGAATGATGAAACAGGCTATATTGAACATTTTCCCGATGTGGAAACTACATCTATAGCTTTGTATAGGATAATAAGTATTGTGGAAAAAGAAGTCACTGAGTAATAAGCTACTTTTAAAGTTTACATAAGAGGAATTATAGGTATTAAAAGGATAAGGAGTTTAATTCAAAGTTATGTTTCTCCATATTAGTATATTTGGTGTGAAGGACAGAAGAAACAAATAAAATAAATTATTTGGTCTCTTTGTACCTAAAGTTTCCTCATGATGGGAAGGAATACATTTATTTATGAGCATAACCGATATAAAAAAATGCTTAATACTCTAATTGAATATGAGGATAGCACGATTACCCATACCATGCCTGGATTAATGGAATTAGTGTACTCTAAGGCATCTCAAACCTTTCAAGTTACTACATTTGCAGATGGAAACGTTTCATCGTATGACGATATAGATATTGCTTGTGACGCTTTATATATAATTTTGAATCCTGCAAAAAAAGAAGGCCTTTACTAGTTCTTTTTTATGTACCATAAACAACCTTAGTTAACATAATCACCGTTTTAGGAAGGGAATATCAATCATTAGGCATTAATATCCTTTAACTTAGTAACAGCTTCTAAACTGATTTTTAATAGAAAAAAGGGTTACAAATTTAATTGTAACCCTTTTTCGACGTATTTTTTGTTTTATATGAGTCCTATAATGATTACAGGACTGAAGTATGGTGCGAAATAGCGTTTATTATGTGATCCCAATCGTCAAAGTGTATCTCGTGACTTGATCCCTTAAGGGATAACAACAAAGCATTCGGAATTTCATTAACCAGGGCAAGAGCATGCTCGTATGGAAGCACTATATCCTCTGTACCATGGATAACTAAAGCAGGTACATCGATTTCTTTTAACTTCCCCTCATAAGAATCATCGCCTTTAAGAAAGGTGTGATTAAACATACTGAGTAGATTATTTGCTCGTTTTATTTCTTTTTCTACCTGCTTATAAGCCCTCTGCTCATCGAATTTATGCTTTGAACCACAGAGTAAAGCTGATCCTGCGACCAAGTAGTCTGCAACAGATTCTTCATCCGACCAATTTAGTTTCGCTCCATTAGCATGGTAAGCGAGTATCTTCTCATCCATCGGAGGTAAATTCCGATTGTTGTCATCAGAACCAAAAATACCCGATGCAATCATAGTTATACTTAGAACTCTTTGGGGGTACCTTAAGGCCATAATTTGAGCGATCATTCCCCCCAATGACATTCCAACAATGTGCGCTTTGTCAATATGATATGAATCAAGTACCCCAACAGCATCATCAGCCATATCTATCACAGTATAATTGGAACTCCCGGGCTCATAAGCAATTGACCGGCCGACATCTCTATTATCATAACGAATAACATATCGGCCCGTATCAGCTAATTGTTGGCAAAATTCTTCATCCCAATAAACCATTGAACACATGGCTCCCATAATCAGTAGGACTGCAGGATTTTGGGGAGTGCCAAAGGTCTCTGTACATATATCAATTCCATTAATTTTATTAATCTTTTCATTCATGATTGATTCCTCATTCCATTCATATTTAGTTAATTAAAAAGACACAGTCAAATAAACCCATACGTTTTAAAGAAAAAAACTGGGCATAATGAACTATATTTAAAATTAACGTAAACGAATGAATTTGATAATCATGTTAAACACTCTCCTATAAAAAGGGAATAAGGGTTTTACCCTCATTGGGATTATAACATATCTCTGTCAGTTATAATAAGGACCCATATTCTTAGTAAAAAAAGAGGATGTATACAATATACAAGCTCAGTTAACAGAGTGTAATTTATCGGTAGTAAATAAAAACAGAGTGCTTATTTACTAAAAATGCTAATATAAATTAATAAACTTACCAGGAGATTAATTTATATGATTAAAAAAATCATATCAACATTTGTTGCAACCTTATGTGGTAGCTTGATGTTTGAAGTAAGGTCTTTTGATCCTCAATATGAACAAATAACCTTTAATAGTGTTGTAGGTAGTTTAGTATTTGGAGTGATATATATCCTACCAATTGTTATAGTATTTGGGATTCCTTCATCAATCATGATTGATACCATAATAAGAAACCTAAAAACTAAGTATAGACATCTGATTGAAATATCACTGTACATTGTTTTTGGAGCAATAGGTACAGCAATCATTTTATTAATACTTGCTTTAGGTGATGGCATAAGTGTCCTTACAGAATTTAGTTCGTTCTTTATTCTTGCCTTGAGTTGCTCAATACCCTTTGGAATTAGTTCAATTATATTGAAATATGTATTTAAAACGCTTCCTTCTCACTAGAAAACAGTTTTTATACGCTATACAACTTTAATTAACATAATCACAATTATCGGAAATAAAAAGGCCTTTATAATTTACAAAGGCCTTTAAAAATTTACCTATTAAAAAAATTTTTTATAGCTTCTAGACGTATCCTATGCCCACAATCTTCACAAGTGTATTTCCCTTTCATATTCTCTTTAACTAGCTTATATTTCAATGTGCCTTCATATACTTTGAATTTTTTTCTGCAACTTATACAAATTACTTCATAATAAAAAATTTCAAATCCCTCCCCCTTCTTAAATTTAATATATGAAACAAAGGATTTATATTTGAAATTTGGGCAAACTACTCAAGATACGTGAGGTATCACTCTTAAACCCTTGATACGTTACAGAAAAAACTACCTTCCTCCTAACTCTAAGGTAGTTTTTTCTATTTTTAAGCTGTATATCATATACGTTTTTAGTTAACATAATCACTCTTAAGGAAGCAAGAAAGCAAAAGAACCCTTGTGGCAGTAAGGGTTCTCGATGAGGATATTTTCTCGTTTATGCAGCTTTTTATACATCTTTGACATACCAACGCTTTAGTAGGAGACGAACGAGAAAAAATGTATAAAACGCGCATGTTTTATACATATGCTCAAGGTTGTCCTATATTGCCTTATTTATAAATTTGTTGTACAATTATTCAGACTTTTTTATGAATTGAAGCATACAAATTCCCTAAAAGCTATCCGTCCTGCAATGATGGGGTAGCTTTCTTTTTTTACACCTGGTGATAAAATCTATTATGTTAAGTAAGAATTCAGTAGGTAATCTATTGAAGAACAATTCCCCACTTATAGGGGAACCATTCTTTATAAACATTCCTATATCTTATATCGACTAACATTTTATTGAATAAATAGGGCGTATAGCTTTACATAAATTATTTTCGCTCTAATACCGGATTTAATAATTTATGAATGCATACAGGAAGCATATCTAATAGCGTTTCAAACGCATAATCTATATCCAAACGTTCTGTCCATTGATGAGCATCCCTTCCTACAGGACCCACATTTAGAACTGGTACATTAAATTTTTCCAAATCGTCAAGTGGTACAGAGTAACCGTTATTCCATAATGGCATATTGGTAGTAAGTGGCTTCATAGATTCTGCTGGATATTGCAAGCCTACGTAGCTAAGATCGGAAATTCCCCCAAAATAGTTCTGTCTCTTAAAAGTAACATTATGGTTGTCATAAGCATATTTTTCCATATTATAAACTACATCTTGAATGAAAAGATTGTGACGCGAGCTAACAGCTGGATAATAGGGAGGAGCAAAAAAGATGACAATCATTGGAGCTAACTCTTTGCACAAAATAGATAATTGGTCAACAAACTCAATTGTTAAGTCACGATCATCTTTACCATTTCTATTCTTTAAAACAGAAGTTTGAAGAGCATTAATCTGTTCTTGACCATAGTTTTGGACGCAGTATTCTATAAGTTCTTCGTAAGTTAGTATGTTAACTTTGAGGTTCTTGGGTGTAAATGAATTATAGGTAGAGAAATGATTCGCTTGTTTCATATAGTTATCCTCTATTTGAGCTGCCACTTTTATTGCTTTTTCACGTAATGATAAAACTACATCTCCCATTTGCTTCTCTAACAAAAATAGATTAAATAACGTTACTGCACGATGCGGAATTTGAGTAGAGTATTCGTCTTTTAAATCTCTTTGAATTAAATTTGTGGGAGGAGGAGTTGCTTCCCCTTCGATAACTTCGCAAAACTCTGTGTTTAATTCTATTTCTGCAGTTAATAATGAAGCCATATAATTTGCATTTAAACCCGCAAATGGTTCTCCCACATGGGATTCCTTCCCATAGCAAAGGAATCCAGGTAACACCTTTCCAACGGAGCCTGTATAGATATACTTACTTTCATCTCCAGGATAGCGCGTAAACATAGGTTCTGAGTTCAAAACGGTTGTATATTCAAGGTCGAATTGTTTTGCTATATCTAACAACTTAGGAACAGCAGCCCGCATTCCAACGGAATTCACTTCTTCATCAGGGACTGCCAATAGAAGGATATTTCCATCAAATTTTCCTTCGCAAGCTTGTTCAATCATAGACATATGTAAAGAGAGTCCGCACTTCATATCCATTGTTCCTCTTCCAAATAACCAATTGCCTTTTTCCATGTCCTGGCGAACTGGAATTGGCAACTCATTTATATGTGAGTAGAACATTGATGTTAATTTTTCTGGGTTAAAGGCATCCTCTTTCCATCTTCCATAATCTTTTATGTCTACGACATCAAAGTGGCTAACAAGTATAACTGTATTTTTTACGTCAGCTGCTTTTTTTACTAGTGCGGTGACAAAATATCGATCATCTCCTGTTGGGTTTTTCTGTAGATGATCTGGATATTGTTGAAAATAAGATAAGTCTGATAATTGTTGCACCACAAAGTCTGGAAAGATCTCTTCTGCTTGTGAACCCGTAATACTCGGAATTCGAACGAGATTACATAATAATTTAGTTAATTGTTCTTTAGTTTGCCACTTTCCCATAAATATCCCCCTTGTTTTTCCGTATTATGAAAACACTTTCCACTATATGAATAAAAATTAAAGCAGATTGTCGATTTTAAACTGTCGACGTTCTGCCAATTTTAGTAGATATTTCGCTAGCTGCATCTTTCACACTATCAATAAGAATATCTAATCTGTCTTGATTAATACTATTGCTAGTTACACCTACACTTAAGGCTCCTACTACTTTATTGTTAAACCCTATAATAGGGGCGGCAATGGATGCAGTTCCCTCTGTTTTCTCTTCATAACTCACCGCATACCCTTGATTTCTAATGGTTACTAGTTGTTCTGAAAAAATTTGCTTTTGCTCTGGTGTTAAAAAAGGATACCCATTAATAAGTTGATGGCTTTCATCTGACTTCATCTGAGCCAACATAATTTTATTAGGAGCTCCTATATGAAGAGGAATTCGCTCTCCTAGATTATCAATAACCCGAACTTTTAATGGACTATCAATTCTTTCGATAATGGTAGAATACGTACCATTTAAAACACTTAAGTAAACGCTCTCTTCAACTTCATAAGCTAATCGTTCCATACTTTCTTTTGCAACAATTCTAAAGTCTACTCTTTCTAATTGTCTCAAGCCTATTTCCATCCAGATTGGACCTAATGTGTAGTGTTTTGTTTCCGGAATTTGCGAGACAAGACCATTTTTCATTAAAGAATTAAGTAGCCGATGAACTGTACTAATGGGGAGAGAAGTTCGATCCGTTATCTCAGAGATCGACCAATAATCTTTTTTGTCACAAGAGTCTAGTATTTGAATGATGTCTACAGCTCGATCGATGGATTGTACCATAACTTACCTCAACTTTAATTTTAATTTTAAATATTTGATTAAATATGAATTTAACAAAGTTTCTCGATCAAATCAACTAAATTTTCCGAATAAAAAAATAAATAAATCAAGATATTGACTTTTTTGTTTAGTTATCTGAAAATTATATATAATTCCGTATTGTGGAACTAATTCCACTATGCGGAAAACATTATGCATGAAAGTGAGGAGCACGATGACAAATTTTGATGATAAAAATACTGAGTTAAGGCGGACTATGAAGAGTAGACATTTGTTTATGATTGCACTTGGCGGTGTAATAGGAACAGGACTATTTAATGGCTCTGGATTCATTATTGGCCAAGCTGGACCAGGTGGATCTGTACTTGCTTTTATGATAGGCGGATTATTAATGTACTTTGTTATGTTATGTCTTGGTGAGCTTGCTGTAGCTATGCCTAGTTCAGGATCATTTCAGGAATATGCTACGAAGTTTATTAATCCTGCTACCGGATTTACGATTGGGTGGTTGTATTGGTTTAGTTGGGCCAACAGTGTAGGGCTCGAATTTACAACTGCAGGTATGACCATGCAACGTTGGCTTCCTGGAGTTCCTGTCTGGGTTTGGTGTTTAACTTTTGGAGTTACCATCTTTGTCATTAATGCATTATCCGCAAGAAGTTATGCAGAAACAGAATTTTGGTTTTCAAGTATAAAAGTATCAGCTATTGTTGCTTTTATCATTCTTGGAGGCGCAGCTATGTTTGGATTAATTGACTTAAAAGGAGGAGAGTCTGCTCCACTTTTATCTAACTTTACAAATAACGGGGGTCTATTTCCCAACGGTCTTGGTGCAGTACTGTTAACTCTAGTCACAGTTAATTATTCGTTTCAAGGCACCGAGCTGGTCGGAATTGCTTCTGGAGAAAGTGAAGATCCAGCAAAAACTTTACCGGGTTCAATTAGAAATATTATTTGGAGAACGATGGTTTTCTTTGTTTTAGCCATATTTGTTCTTTCAGCCTTAATCCCTTGGGAACAGGCAGGATTAGGAAAGAGTCCATTCGTTGTAGTGCTAGATAACTTAGGAATTCCTTATGCAGCTGATATTATGAATTTCGTTATCCTTACAGCTCTTCTTTCCGTAGCTAACTCAGGGTTATACGCTGGAACTAGAATGCTTTGGTCCTTGTCTAAAAATGACATGGCTCCAGCTTTTCTAAAAAAATTATCATCACGTGGAATCCCTCTATATGCATTAATTATGACGATATCTGTTTCTGCTCTTTCGCTTTTAACAAGTGTTTTTGCAGCTGAAACTGTTTACCTTTGGTTAATTTCAATCTCTGGATTTATTACAATTACTGTGTGGATGTCAATTTGTGCTTCTCAGTATTTTTTTCGTAAACATTACCTTAATAAAGGCGGGAAGCTAGAGGATTTAAAGTTTAGAACTCCCCTCTATCCGTTTGTTCCAATTGCCGGATTTGTTATATACGGCATCATTATCATAAGTCTCTTCTTTATTCCAGAACAGAGATTAGGGATCTACTGCGGGGTCCCATTAATTATTGGTTGTTATGTTTTTTATTACGCAAAAATCAACAGAAAAATCAATACTAACAGGCAGAGTGAAAACGAGATTAGTAAAACAAGTTGATCAATTCAAATTGAACTCTTGTTAAATATGTGCGCCACAAATGATAGCGCTTTAATTTATGTTTTTATTCTACAAATCTAAAATATATTCGGAGATATCTGTTATTTTAAGAAGACATATTTAAAAGGGAGGCGAACTTCTGTGGAAGGATTTATCCCAACCTACTTCCACAGAATGTTTATTTAGAGAACCAACTAGCATGAAAGAAATAGCAGGCCCAGAAAAGTTATTTAATATCTAAATTCCAGATAAATTAAAAGCTTAACTAAGTAAAACAAATAGTAAAAATGATAATTATGGCTGCCCACTTATTTGATCTACATAGAAATTTGTAAGAGGGTATCCTTAATCAGAAGGTGATAACAAAATGGAAAACTTTTATTTGTTTGTAATTACATGCGTCTTTTTAGTTATTTTACCTGGTCCAGATACTGCTATCATGACCAAAAACACTCTTACTGTTGGGAAACAGGGAGGTTTTAAAACGATGCTTGGAATTTGTTGTGCGTTATCTATTCATACATTAACTGCTATTGTAGGGCTTTCGGCGATTATTGCAAAATCAGCTTTGTTATTTTCTATCTTTAAATATGTTGGTGCAGTGTACTTAATTTATTTAGGTGTTAAGTCATTATGGACATTGAGAAATAAAGAAAAAGCAGAAACAACTGAAACGATTGCTAAAAATAAATATAAGAATAAGTCTTCTTTTAAACAAGGTTTCCTTACCAATTTACTAAACCCAAAAATAGCTGTTTTTTTCTTAACTTTTCTACCTCAATTTGTGAATCCTGGAAGCCATACGTTTATGCCGTTTCTTATACTTGGGATAACTTATATTGTATTAACTGTCGTGTGGTATTTATTTTATATTTATTTACTTAACCAGATTAGTGCTTTTATGAAGAAGCCTAAGACACAAAAGGTTATCGAGGGAATAACAGGTACTATATTGATAGGATTTGGTATAAAACTCGCTCTAGAAAAGGCTCATACTTAGATAGCTGTGATTTTAACTATCAATAGGGGGTACCTATATAGCTTAAAAACAGAAAGTCCACTGGACCTAATCAGTGGATTTTCTGTTTATTGAAAGTTAGTCGTAAAGTGATGATTTATCTACCATGGGTATTGTGCACAAAGCATTAAAAATATGTATATACATAAAAAGGAAATATACATTTAAACTGTTGTTTAAATGTACATTTTAAAACAGAATCATATACGACTTCCGTAAAAGTATACATTTTTAGTTAACATAATGTTTCTTTTAGGTACTTAATAATTCTGAGATACGTCTTTAATCTATATGATATAATTAACAAAAAAAGGAATTATAAGAGGGGCTGAACCTATTGTCAGGAGGTATTATACTGGGTATCATCATTGCATTAATTATATTTCTAGCTATGGCTAAAACAGTAAAAGACACCCAAAAAGACCATGAGAAAAAGAGACGTTAAATTTACGAATACCATATATAAAGTTAGTTAAGTCGGGTAAGCGAGGGGCATCGCTGCCCCTAACTCCCCTAAGAACCGTACGTGAGCCTTTCAACTCATACGGCTCAAGCCTCCCATTGTAGGTCCATTTGCTGTCGTATCCTCATCACACACCATATCGGTAAGTAAAACGTACGCCGACGCTCCAAATGGAGGTATACATAACAGTACGTTTCTTTCGTCAGAAGATAGCCACAACCTTATG
>Ga0209795_10001963_pt1 | contig 12027 bp, 13 predicted proteins | sample AgamicOrMarz_FD_187166 | JGI IMG/M metagenome (GOLD analysis project Ga0209795, IMG submission 187166) | Agave microbial communities from Guanajuato, Mexico - Or.Ma.rz (SPAdes) (version 2) | ecosystem: Host-associated > Plants > Phyllosphere > Phylloplane/Leaf | place: Guanajuato, Mexico...
TCTGTTACCCATTTTTGATTAGGCTGAGTAGCTTGAAAATCACGCTGCAGGACATTAGGAGCTGTTTCTCCAACATTTCCTTTATAAGAACGATATTTTTTAACTCGAACTAAACATTTTAATCCTAGTTCTTTCATTAAACGACGTACAGTTTTATGGTTTAGTACATAGCCTTGGCGTCTGAGCTCCAGCGTAATACGACGATATCCATAACGTCCCTTATGATGATAAAATATATATTGTTTTTCTACAAAATAGATAAATGTAAAAAGTATTTTAGCAAAAGTACTTTATTATTTACTTAACATTATGGAGTTTTCATATATTTTTCTTTTTGTAATCTATATACTTACTTCAGCGTTCTCCTTAATTAATATAATCCTCAAACGTAGCATTTCTGACTATAATATAACCACCACATTTATCCGCGGTCTGTTTCGCAATCGAATGTGTGTCAAAGGGAAATGCGACCAATACATCATTTGTAAATTCGTAACTGGATATTTCTTTTCTTTTTACGTTTTTACATGATTCATTTACATAATATAACTTACCTAACTTTATAAAATAATATGGATTTTCTTTGTCAGGCAACCTACTCTCTTCCATTTCTACACTCTTCAGTCGCTTCACAAGTCAATATTACCTATTATTTGGACTTAAAACCCTAAAACCCTTCTAAAAAGCCATTCTTTAGAAAGAACTTGTATATCACCTTTTTGTGTTAATATATTTCCTCCATTTTTATTATTATTGAAATTATTTTCGTTGATTATATGGATAGACTTCTTGCTAAATGATAAATGGACATATCAATGGTATGCTTATCCTTCGCTGCTTCTTCAAAAGAAGAACGAACCAGCCGACCATTTTTCCAGCCGACCATTACTCCTTTTTCACCTTCAACTAATAAATCAACAGCTTTTGTTCCCATTCTACTAGCCATGATTCGGTCATAAACAGTTGGAGCTCCGCCTCTTTGTAGGTATCCAAGTACGCTAACTCTTGTCTCAATTCCTATCTTTTCTTTAATCACCTGCTTGAGATCTTCAGCTTTACAGACACCTTCAGCAACTACGATAATACTATGTTTTTTTCCACGTTCATATCCTTTTTGAATGCGACTGATTATATCATCTATGTTATAAGTTATCTCTGGGATGATAATTGATTCTGCACCAACAGACAATCCTGCCCATAGGGCAATATCCCCCGCATCCCGACCCATGACTTCAATTATAGTCGTAGTTCCATGGGAAGAAGCTGTGTCCCGAATTCTATCAATTGCTTTCATAACTGTATTAACTGCTGTATCGAAACCAATGGTGTAATCCGTTCCTGAAATATCATTATCAATGGTTCCGGGTATACCAATTGCAGGAAATCCTTGGATGTTTAATTTGTTCGCTCCTTTGAAGGATCCATCTCCACCAATCACAATCAAGCCATCAATATGAGCATTTTTTAGAACCTCTATGGCCTGTCTCTGCCCTTCGATTGTCTTAAAGAGTTCACTGCGTGAGCTTCTTAATATAGTTCCTCCGCGGTAAATGATATCTCTTACACTCTCAAGGTCTAGTCGATAAAAATCTTTATCCATTAGACCGACATATCCATTTCTTATTCCGTAGACATCTATACCATAAAATATTCCTTGCCTTACTATTGCACGAATGGCGGCGTTCATTCCCGGCGCGTCCCCGCCACTAGTTAATACAGCGATCTTCTTCATCCCTGTTTGCCTCCATCCCTTTTGGAGTTATTGTAATAAGATCTATAAGTGAATTGCTTCTATCCACCATCACAAAAGCCCTCATTATCATGTCAATTAACTGTTTTCTTCCTTTTTTGCATCAAATACTCTTCCGGAATCAAGAAAAATATTGTTCCTGATACTGGAATCATTTGTGTTAACAATTTTCTTTATAAATTAAACCTTTAAATGTTCTTACTACATTTTCCACTGTAAATCCATATTCTTTTAGCAGAATATTTGCAGGGGCTGATGCACCAAAGTGATCAATTGTGATTTTTTCACCATAATCACCAATATATTCTCTCCAACCAAGCGAAGATCCTAACTCAATAGCAAGACGTGCTTTTAAGTGTTTAGGTAGGACACTTTCTCTGTACTCCGCAGGCTGTTTTTCAAATCGATCCCAACTAGGCATGCTAACCACAGAAACAAAAATTTCTTCTTTTTCTAATTGCTTTTGAGCTGCAATCGCAAGAGAGATTTCAGATCCTGAAGCAAGTAATAACCCTTGTTCTTCTTTCGATGACTTAGAAACAGTATAAGCTCCTTTTTTTACCCCTTCATATACGTCCTGTTGTTCTCTATCTAGTGTAGGTAGATTTTGACGAGTAAGAACTAAAGCTGTTGGTGTATCTTGGCTTTCAATCGCTAGCTGCCACGCGGCAACTGTTTCTTTTGCATCAGCTGGACGAATAACAGACAGATCCGGCATAGCACGTAAAGAAGCCAACTGTTCAACCGGCTCATGAGTTGGACCGTCTTCTCCTACCGCGATACTGTCATGTGTAAACACATAGGTTACTGGTAATTTCATTAATGCTGCTAAACGGATAGCTGGACGAAGATAATCAGAGAATACAAAGAATGTACCACCAAACACTTTAAGACCACCATGAAGGGCCATTCCATTTAATGCTGCGCCCATTGCAAACTCACGTACACCAAACCAAATATTACGACCATTGTAATCAGTTCCTAAAAAATCACCTGCATCATTAATGCTTGTTTTATTTGAACCTGCTAAATCAGCAGATCCTCCGAAGAATTGTGGAACTGTTTTTGCAATGTCATTTAATGTTTCGCCTGAAGATGCACGTGATGCCAGGCTTGTTCCGGTTTCATAAGATGGCAACTGTTCACTCCAACCTTCAGGGAGATCATTGTTAATACAATAGTCAAATTGTTTTGACAAATCAGGATATTCTTCTTTATAGACTTCGTACAGTTTTTTCCACTCTTCTTCTTTCTTTTGTCCTACCTCTACTACAAGGGATTGAAAGTGACTATATACTTCTTCAGGAACGTAGAAGTCTTTTTCAAATGGCCACTTATAGGCGTCTTTTGTTAATTTTATTTCCTCTGTTCCAAGAGGAGAACCATGTACATTAGATGTACCCGCAAAGTTTGGCGATCCATAACCAATAGTAGTTTTTACTTCAATTAATGTAGGGTGATCTAGATCGTTCTTTGCTTTTTCGATTGCGTTATTAATTTCTACTAAATTGTTTCCATCTTCTACTCGAATAACTTGCCATCCATATGCTTTAAAACGATCTGCCACATTTTCACTGAACGACATGTGAAGGTCCCCATCGAGTGAAATATCGTTCGAATCGTACATTACGATTAAGCGACCCAGTTTTAGATGCCCTGCAAGAGAAGCAGCTTCTGCAGATACGCCTTCCATAAGATCTCCATCACCACAAATACTATAGGTGTAATGATCAATAACATTAAAATTTTCCCGATTGTACGTAGATGCTAAATGTCTCTCGGCCATTGCCATACCAACTGCCATAGCAATTCCTTGTCCTAAAGGACCAGTTGTTGCCTCAACACCTGGTGTGTGTCCAAATTCAGGGTGACCAGGCGTTTTGCTGCCCCATTGACGAAAATTTTTAATATCTTCCATTGATAATTCATAGCCTGACAAGTGTAATAAGCTATACAACAACATCGATCCATGGCCAGCTGATAAAATAAAACGGTCTCTATTAAACCATTTAGGATTAGTTGGATTATGACTCATATGTTTAGTCCATAACTCATATGCCATAGGAGCAGCGCCCATAGGTAGACCAGGATGTCCAGAGTTGGCCTTTTCGATAGCATCTATGGATAGCGTACGAATTGTATTTATTGCAAGTTCATCAAGTTCATTAAATTTGTTCATTATATAACTGCTCCCCCATTTATTATTCATTTGAATGGATTTTCTTCAATTAAATATCTAGTACAGTTCTACTGATTTTAGACTGAAATTTAAATTTCTAGATCTTATCTTTTCAAAATGCCTTATAAACTTAGTAATATATAAGCAATAGAACATAAAACACGTTATTTTCTACTTATTGATAATCAATATTCCTATTATGCTAAGCCGAATAGTTTCATAATACTTAAGATCAATATTCCAACTACTCCAAAGTCTGAATCGCCAAATGTCGAGCCTTCAAATCCAGTATTCCCCAACAACACTAATAGGATTGCTGGTATAAAACTAATGATAATTCCGTTAGCAAATGATCCAAACATCGCTCCTCGTCGACCACCTGTAGCATTTCCGAATACTCCTGCTGCAGCACCTGTAAAGAAGTGTGGTACTAGACCTGCAACGATTACTTTTAACCCTACGAGAGGAAGAATGAACATTGATAAAAGTCCCGCCACAAAGCTAAATAGAAATCCGATAATGACTGCATTTGGTGCAAATGGGAAGATAGTTGGGCAATCTAACGCCGGTTTAGTATTTGGTGCAACTTTCTCAGCAATTCCCTTAAATGCAGGAACAATTTCTGCAATCAACATACGTACGCCAGCTAGAATAATGTAAACCCCTGCGGCAAATGTGATCGCTTGCATCAAAGAGAATACAATAAAATTGGAGCCGCCCGATAGTTTTGTTTCAATATATCCTTGACCAGTAAACAAAGCTACGACAACAAAGAATAGTGCCATAGTAAGCGAGACAGCTACTGAAGTATCTCGTAAAAAACCAAGAGATTTAGGAACTTTAATCTGTTCTGTTGTTTTTTCTTTATTTCCAAACCATTTCCCAACGTTTGCAGAAATAATATATCCAATTGTACCAAAGTGCCCGATTGCAAAATCATCGCTTCCTGTAATTTGTCGTACATATGGTTGTATGATAGCAGGGAAGATTACCATGCATAGCCCCAAAATAATAGAACCAACTAGGATAAGTGGAGCTCCACTTAGTCCTCCAATAGACAATGTAACGGCAATTAAGCAAGCCATAAATAATGTGTGATGACCTGTTAAAAAGATATATTTAAACTTAGTAAAACGGGCAAGTACAATGTTAACAACCATTCCAAGTACCATAATAAGCGCAGTTGAGGTTCCAAACTTGCTTTGTGCAGCAGCTACAATGGCTTCGTTATTTGGAATAACCCCTTCAACATGAAAGGCATGGTCAAACATTTGGCTAAATATATTGAGTGCACCAATCAGAACTGTTGCACCTGCTCCGATAATAATAAAGCCCATTACAGTTTTTAAAGTACCGGATACAACATCCGCAGCAGATTTACGCTGTAGTATTAAGCCAATAAGAGCGAAAATCCCCACTAATATGGAAGGTGTACCTAAAATATCCTTCATAATAAGCTCTAACATAACTATTGACCCCTCCATTGATGTATTTTATACTATGTGTGCTTTTAATTTAGACGTAATTTCTGGAATACTCATCATATTTTCTAGTGTAACAATTGTACGGCTTCCATCATCTAATTGTCCTACAATATCCGCAGCTCCAATAAAAATATCTGCCTGTACTGTTCTTGCTGATGTTAAATCGGTATGATCTACTTCTGCTGTCTTCCCCATTTCTGTCAACGCTTTCTTTACGTTCATTTCCATAATAAAACTGCTTCCTAGTCCATTTCCACAAACAACCATGATTTTCATACTGTTTCCTCCTTGTGTTATGCTAAATGAGATTCTAATTTAGACGTAATTTCTGGAATGCTCATCATATTTTCTAGTGTAACAATTGTACGGCTTCCATCATCTAATTGTCCTACAATATCCGCAGCTCCAATAAAAATATCTGCCTGTACTGTTCTTGCTGATGTTAAATCGGTATGATCTACTTCTGCTGTCTTCCCCATTTCTGTTAACGCTTTCTTTACGTTCATTTCCATAATAAAGCTGCTTCCTAGTCCATTTCCGCAAACAACCATGATTTTCATGCTGTTTCCTCCTTCGAATATTTATGAATGTAATCTAATAAAACTGATTTATCTGAACTTTGTAAAATATCTTCGATGTTAGATGGTTCACCAAGTAATTTTGTTAACTGAACTAATGCACGTAAATGTGTCTCATTATCCACAGCAGCCAATACAATAATAAGTCTAACAGGTTTATCTGGTGCAAAGTCTACTGCTTCATCTAGTTTCAAAAGACTCATGGATAAAGAACGTACTCCCTGCTCAGGACGCGAATGAGGAATCGCTACCCCTGGAGTAATAACTACGTATGGTCCATTAAGTTCAATTGATTGAATCATGGCTTCTACATATCTTTCTTCTACAGTTCCTAATTCTACAAGAGGTTGCGACGCAACTCGGATTCCCTCTTTCCAATCAGAAACACGGGACTTTAATTTAATAGTTTGTGATGTGAGTAATTCTTCTAACACGGGTTTCTCTGCCTCCTCCAATGAATACTTATTTACTTTTTGTGTGTGAATATAGATTTGTGACTGAAGAGCTTTTTCAAGTTGACTCGGTTCATGAATTGTCGCATGTTGAGAAATAACTTTTAATAAGGAAGTAACATCCCAGTTCTGTGTTGTATATCCATACAACTCTTGCATCACTTGTTGACGTAGCTTTTGCTTGTCACGCATTTCTAAAATAGGCGGAACTACGAATAATGCTGCTCCTGTTCTAAGATGCACAGTTGAAAATACCAAATCATATGCTAGAGAATAATTGGCTGCATCTCGAACGGATAAAACATCTAAGAATAAAACATCTGGGAACAATTCTCGCAAGGTATAAACTAAGATATTACTAATACCAATCCCATTTGGACATACAACAATAGCTCGCTTTCGATCGTCGAGTGTAGTTCCTTGTCTGCGAAGCCATCCTCCAAAATAGATGGTAAAATACGCCACCTCATCTTCAGGAACGGAACAACCTATCGCTCTCTCTACTGGCCATAAGGATTTTTTTGTGAGGTGATATAGCTCAGGATACACCCTTTGAACCCGCCCAGACATTGCATTTGTATGGGAAATACGATACTGCATACGATAATACGCAGGTCTAAAATGAACATACAGTTGTTGATAAAACAAATCCTTGTCCTGCAAGTGTATGCATGCTAACCTTTCAAACTCTTCCACAATTTCTTGTAAGAGTTCTTGAATAACATTATCGTCTTTTAATGGGGATACATCTCTCGTTCGATTCATGCTTAATAGATGTAAAGTTGCATACAATCGCTCAGTTTGATCCCAAACAGATTGAAAGGCATTCGTTTGTGTCATTTGCTCAACCAGCTTGTATTCGTTAGTAGAAGTAAAGCCTTCCCCACTATCAATAAATTCTAATGATTCTCCCTTTCCTATTAGCTGATCTGTACATAAAAACAAATAGGTCAGCTCTTGTAGTCGTTCATCAGTAAATGTAACGCCTAATTGTTCTTCTAATTTCTCTAGCTGTGACCGAATAGAACGGATTTTGTTCTTCTGTTTGCCCCATATAAGTTCTGTGACAAGATTACTGCTTTTACTCTGTAATACCTCACGTAAGATTTGTTCTAAGACATACCTCTTTATATGACTATCTCCTTTTAACAAATACCCATTCTGTTTTGAGTATTGAATCTCGAGTTGAAAAAACTTTGCCTTTTCCTTAAGACGTTGTAAATCTTTCAGAACAGTATTACGAGAAACATCAGTGTTATATTGAAAATGATAGACAGACAATGGCTCTGTATCGAGTAGAAGCATAAGGAAAAAGATTTTTTCTCGATCTTGCTCCGAAAATACGTAGGTACGTTTTGTGAGATTCTCTTGCAGATCTTCACCTTCAATTTTGTTAGGTAAATAATATCCCACTTTACGATCATAACAAATGGATTGATACCCTCTAGCTTTAAGCCAATCATTGGCTTTTTGTATGTCATACTGTAATTGGCGTCGAGTCAGACCGGTTTGTGTTTCAAGCTGATTCATCGTATGAATAGGCGTTTGTTGTAACAGTTGTATTAAGTTAGCACTTCTTTCATCTAAAAACATCCTATTGTCCTCCCCTATGTTTACAATACATCACTTTTTTAATAAACTGTATTATTTTTAAGTCCTTTTGTTGTTGTATGGCCTGCACAATAATACACTCTACATTTCGTAATAATGAATAGCTGTCCTTTTACTAGTAAAAGGACAGCTATTGAGAACAGAATAATTGCTTTAATTTACGAGTCCTGTGGAAATAGTCACACTAAATCCTACACAAATAACAAGCTTAATTAAGTAACCTTCTAAGTAGAGTAATTTGTTCATTAAATGAAAAATCCACTATTTTGGGGGAGAAAAACATCAAATATATGTATTTAATGTCCAGAGAAGCGATCTCTGAGGAATTTAACTTTTGTTTTAGCTATAACTGATTACTCGATGCAGATTTCAGCAATCTTATAACCTTTATATCGTCGACTTTCAAAAAACTAGCTATCCAAAGGATTTTGCTACACCAAAGATTATTAAAAATAAAAAATCTTATAAAAATGTACAGATAAATAATACGCTGTTTATTCTTAGTCCCAACTTCTAGAATAGGTGCGAATCAAAGAAATCATACTCTCCATCGCTGGCGAAACCCATTTATCTTTATGGTAAGCAACAAATGTCGAAACACCATACTGTTCATCATTGATGATGTTTCCGTTTAACAGCTCACCTTCCAGCTCTTTTTTTACCGTAAAATAAGGTAACATAGAAGTACCTAAACCACTAATCACACACTGTTTTATAGTTTCTACACTTGCAAAATCAAGGCTACTATCTACTTCGATGTGATGATCTTCAATATAATCATCAAAAATACTTTTGTAAGCACACGTTCGTTCCGTATAAAGAACTGTTTTACTATTTCCTTTTTCTTTTAAAGGAGTCAATAATACCATTGGTTCTGGTTTAACCCTTTCAATATGTAAGTCTTTTACTTTCCACTGATTTTTTTCTAATACTAAGGCTAAATCGATATTCCCTTGTTGAAGCTCAGATAGGATATTTCGATGGTCAATAGATTTAATTGATAAGTTAACCTTAGGGTGACTTTGGTTGTACTCAAGTAATATTTGAGATAACCGACACGTCGTTAGAGCCTCTGATGCCCCAATTGAAAAATCCCCTATTGGTTCATTATTTTGATGGGCACGATCCTTAATTTCCGTATAAAGATTAATAATTTTTATAGCATATGGAAAGAACTGTTTACCAAAAGCAGTAAGGACCACTCGTTTTCCCAAGCGATCAAATAACAGCTGATTAAGCTCTGCCTCTAGCTCTTTAATATGATTGGTAACAGAAGATTGAGCGTAGCCTAGTTCATCGGCTGCCTTTTTAAAGCCTTCTTTCTCTACGATGGTTTTAAATGTCACAAGTTGTCGAAGCTCCATATTATATGTAACAGATCGTAAGCTAATCCAAGGTAATCACTTGGAATAAGTTCAAATACTTTTCTCCAAATTGAAGGAGACGTCATTAAATTATGTCCTCCAGGCCATTGCTCCTCTGTAAAAAACATTGGACAGTTCTCAATTGCCACCTTAACTTTATATTTTTCAGCAAGTCTTATAATAGGTGTCCATGCTTCTTTTGCGATTTCAATATTTTCTTCTATTGTTTTATACTGATCTCTACCAATGAATGTAGTAATTAACCCAATATCTAGTTTAGCTGCTGCCTCAATCAATTTTTTCAGATGATTAAGATGCCCATTTCTCTTTTCTAAGTCTGGATCTAAAGTATTTGGGTAATATGCTAAAGACGATATTTTAACCCCAGTTTTTTCCTGATACTCTTTAATATAAGCTATTTTATCTCATTTAATTCATCAATGCCGATATGAGTAATTCCTAAAAAATAGTTAAGCAAAGATTCTTGAATGTTACCACTGTTCTTCAAAAATTCAGCTATTTCCGTTTCACTTTTTTTAGGCCAGCAAGCCACCTCTACGTTATCAAAGTTATGCTCTGAAGCAAAATCCATCACTTCTTCAAAAGAATATTTGACTAAAATTGTATCAACAAATCCAAGCTTCATAAATTCCTCCTATTTTAAACATTGTAGTTTAGCTGTTTTCATATTTTATTTCTGAACGTAATGAAATTGTAAAGGTTCAAGTAGATATTACATAAAAAAGCAAAATAATTCGTGAACAGCACTTCCATCAAATTAATAAAAACTAATATTACTTGTTCCTCATATTGATCGTGTATTTGTATAAAATTTGATTATTCCCCCTTAAATGGCTATCTTTTAAAAATAGTGTACTGATGATCAAACATAGCTGAATAAAAAACTTTATACTCAGAAATTTAAATCTGTTAAAGTATTTCTTTTTTAATAATATATTTAATATTAAAGAAAGAACAAGTACGCACTTTTTGAACGCATACTTTCCAAAAGTCTTGTCCATACCAAGGCTCCTCTGAATCCACAAAAAGCTTCTGTGTTTTAATATTCATGGGCACCAACATGTTTTCTTGATGCACCACATATTGGTGAAACTCCTTCGCTTCTTCTGGACTTAAATTCACCTCTACTTCTTTGTCTTGATACTGTACAATGGCATGATCCTCCCCTACAGCTTTAATCGAAGCTAACACTAAATCTTTGTTAAAAAACATATTCTATTCCTCCTCTAGATGTTTAAAACTATCTTTATATACATCCATCAATGAGATGGTTGTTTCCCTCTTGATTCTTCTGCATCAACTTTCTTTTGACGTTGATGAGCAATACGCTTCTCAACTGCTTCCTTCGCAACTTTTGTGCTATCTAACTCTTGTAATTCGGTTGTCATTAATCCATCAAAACCGTGATGGAAGAAAAGACCGTTCATATATTCAATTAAAATTTGTGTATTTTTATCAGCACTGTTTGTGCCAAGACGAATCCTAGTTAGCTCTTCTTTTATAACATCATGCAGGCCATTGCTGACGACTTCAGAAATATATTTCAATGACCATTCTTGCTCTTGAATCTTTCTATATTTCTCACAAATATCAATAATCGCTTCAGAAGCAAAACGAAGTTTATTTTCCTTCATATACTCTTGAATGTATGCTTCTATTTCTTCATCCACTGTCACCTTATGTCTGTATTTCTCCATTTTTAATAACCCCTTTCGACTTCACGATTTTGTTCAATATCCTTTTGTAAACGCTCATAATGTTGTTGATTTTTCCAGCTTTCATATTCTGATTTAAAGGCACGTTCCATTTTCTTTAGAGAAACGTGTACAGGTAGATGGTTAGCCGAATAGGACTTTTACTTTGCCCCAGAAGAAGACGCCAATACTTTTTTGATATGTGTTTGTTTTCGATCATACTCACGCATTTCACTTAAAAAAGCATTGCCCATTCGCTTATACAACTCATCGATTTTATTCTGTTTGTAATTCTTATAACGGTACTGATTCACTTCCCCTTCTCCATATGCTTTCTTTAATTCGTTTACTTCTTCATCTAAGGTTTTCATTAAATGACGATACTCTTTTTGATGATATTTTTGAATGTATTTTTCACTTAATGTATCAATAGAGGATTTTAAAGGTTTCAATGTGTTATAGCTATATTGCCACTCTCTTTTATCTTCTGGAAGATGATTATAAATGTGTAAAAAGAGTGGTTTAAACTCTCGATTTCTCCATTTAAAAGAAGAATCTTGTTTCTTGCTGCCTACCATATGTTTACGGATTAAATCATTGATTTTTTTTTTTGACTATCTCCACGATCCATCATTTGATTGACGACTTTTGACTTCATTGCATCTAAACTTTTTTGCTTTCTCATGCCTCGTTCTGTTGTAGGTTGAGGTTCAACTGTGGCAATGTGAATATGAAATAGTGATAGGTAAACTTTTGAGGTTATCTCCGGTTTTTCCCCCACCTCGCACCGTGCATGCAACTTTCATCGCACACGGCGCTCCATCTATTGTTTCTTATTGAAGTTTTTCTAAGTTACACACCTTACGGTACTGATTAATTTTCTTGATGAGTTTC
>Ga0209795_10001964_pt1 | contig 12011 bp, 9 predicted proteins | sample AgamicOrMarz_FD_187166 | JGI IMG/M metagenome (GOLD analysis project Ga0209795, IMG submission 187166) | Agave microbial communities from Guanajuato, Mexico - Or.Ma.rz (SPAdes) (version 2) | ecosystem: Host-associated > Plants > Phyllosphere > Phylloplane/Leaf | place: Guanajuato, Mexico...
GCTCACCTGGTATTTTTACAGGACAAGTACCTGTATTGGTCTATTAATGGCGAAGTCTTGTTCATGTATAAAACGATTGCAGACAAGATTGTAGTGTTAGGAGAACCCATTGGTAACGAAGAAGAAATTGATTTAGCAATTGAAGAATTTAAACAAAAGGCAGACAATTATGGGATGACTGTTATCTTCTATCAGATTGGAAAAGAAAACATGTCAAGATACCATGAAAAAGGCTATCATTTCTTTAAGTTAGGTGAAGAATCCATGGTTAATCTAAACGAATTTAGCTTATCCGGAAAGAGAGCATCTAATTTACGTAATCAATTGAATAAATTTACGAAGTTAGGCTTTACTTTTGAGGTGATTCAACCACCATATACGTCTGAGGTTATTAAAGAATTACGTGATGTTTCAAATGAGTGGTTAGGTAATAGAAAAGAAAAAGGTTTCTCATTGGGTTTCTTTTGCGAGGAATATCTTCAAAAAAGTCCTATTGCTGTATTGCGTAATGAGAATCAACAAATTGTTGCTTTTGCTAATTTAACACCTGCATACGACTCACAAACAACGTTATCTTTAGACTTAATGCGCTACAAAAAGAATGCTCCTATTGGAACAATGGATGTGTTATTCTGTCGTATTCTTGAGTGGAGTAAAAACGAAGAGTATCAATGGTTTAGTTTACGTATGGCTCCTCTAGCTAATGTAGGGAACTCTAAGTTTTCTTTCTTATCAGAGAAGACAGCCTATAAATTCTTCACCTACGGAAGCTCGTTGTATGGTTTTTCTGGATTAAAGAGATATAAAGAAAAATTCACAACAAATTGGGATGCAAAATATATGGCTTATAGAAGTAAAAGTAGCTTCCTTCTTACCATGTTACAAGTATCAATTATGATACAGAATTCAAAAAAAGCTCTTAGGAAGATTGACAAAGCTAAGAAAAAAATGGTTTAATAGATTTAAATACACTACTACTTAAACCTAAACTACTACAAAGAAAACGGGTAGAACCTCCATTGGTTCTACCCGTTTTCTTATACTTGTTTATGGATTAAAGCTGAATATATCGTTTTGTCTCCCATTCAGAAACTTGAAGGATGTATTCTTTCCATTCTTTCTCTTTAATAGAAATAAACTTTTGAGCGGCATGCTCTCCCAGGACAGACAGAATTACCTCGTCATTTTTCAGTTCTTCGATGGACTCTTTTAGGTTTTCTGGCAAGCTACCAATTAATTGTTCTTGTTTTTCTTCTTCTGATAAATCATACAGGTTCTGCTTTTGCTCTTTAGGAGCAGCTAACTTATTTTTAATACCGTCTAAACCTGCTTTAATTAGCACCGCTAACGCTAAATATGGGTTTGCTGTTGGGTCTGGATTACGAACTTCTACACGAGTTCCCATGCCACGAGATGCAGGAATACGAATCATACATGAGCGGTTTGAAGTAGACCACGCTAAATTAACAGGAGCCTCATAGCCCGGAACTAATCGTTTATACGAGTTTACTGTTGAATTAGTAATTGCTGCATTAGCTCTAGCATGTTTTAATACACCAGCTATAAAGTGTCTTGCTAAAGTAGATAACCCTAGTTCGTCTGTTTTGTCGTAGAATGCATTTTCGCCATCTTTAAAGAATGACATATTACAGTGCATACCGGAACCATTAATAAACGCTACTGGTTTTGGCATAAATGTAGCATGTAAGCCATGCTTTTCTGCTACTTGTCTAACAATTGCTTTAAACGTTTGAATGCGGTCAGCTGTTGTTAGTGCATCACTATATTTAAAGCTCACTTCATGTTGCCCTACCGCTACTTCATGATGCAATGCCTCTACTTCAAATCCTACAGATTGTAAAGCAAGTACGATATCTCTTCTTACTTTCTCACCTTTATCTGCCGGTCCTAAAGAAAAATAATTAGCTGTATCATTTACTTGTCTTGTTGGATTTCCTTCACTATCAGTTTTAAACAAGAAAAACTCTGGTTCTGGACCAACATTAACAGAAAAACCTTCCGCCTCTGCTTCTGCAAGAACTTTGCGTAAAATTCCACGAGGGTCTCCTAAAAACGGTGTATTGTCAGAATTATAGATGTCACAAATTAAACTTGCAACTTGGTGTCCATCTTCGTTTCTTACAACCCAGCTATTAAAGTCAGGATATAGCAGCATATCTGAATTCTGAATTTGAGCAAAACCACTTATTGAAGAACCATCAAATAGCAATTCGTTATCCAAAGCTTTTGGTAATTGGTTAACCGGCACTTCTAGATTTTTAAAGTTACCTAGAATATCTGTAAATTGTAATCGTAAAAAACTTACTCCCTTATCTTTCGCATCCCTTAAAATGCTCTCTTTTGTATGTACCATTTCAATTCCTCCATGTCATTAACTGATTTATTAAAATTAGTTTGAGTCGACTTATATCTCTAATATTGTGTTTGAAAATTTCAACTCCTTTTAAGTTGTGAGATTATCTTACACACTTTTTTTCAGAAAGTCATAATCCAAAATTAGAACTGAGTTTTTATAACTAAATACATAATTCCGTGGTAATATTTGAAAAAATCAGATATATGAAGGAGAAATATACATATGAACTTATTATCAATTACAACATACAATCGTTTTACAAAACTATTAGCTAATACTGGTTTATTTAACAAGCTGGGTAAAAAGAATAAAAAACAAGAAGAAACTGCTGTTTCTTTAAACGACATTTATTTTAATAACTTGCGCGAGAATACAATTGGTGCAAATCATGAAATGAAATCTGTGCATGGAAAAAAAGATATAGTTTACCTTGATTGGACTGCAAGCGGTCGTTTATACAAACCTATCGAAGATAAACTTGTGAATGTTGCTGGACCATTCGTAGCAAATACACATACTGAATCAAATACAACTGGTTCATTTACGACTAAAGCGTACCATAAGGCACAACAAATAATTAAAAACCATGTAAATGCTTCTAACGATGATATACTTATTAACTATCATTCTGGAACAACAGCAGTAATTAATAAGTTGCAGAGAATACTAGGATTGCGCGTAGATGAAGAATATCTTTCTAAACTAGCTTTAGATTCTTCTAGTAAGCCTGTAGTATTTATTACTCATATGGAGCATCATAGCAATCATACTAGTTGGTTAGAAACTATTGCAGATGTAGTTATTGTAGAACCTAATGAAAAAGGTGAAGTTGAACCACGTAATTTAGAAAAGTTACTTATTCAATATCAAGACCGACCATTGAAAATTGGTTCTTTTAGTGCTTGTTCAAACGTTACCGGTGTAATGACTCCATATCACCAAATGGCTGAACTTATGCATAAGCATGCTGGTTATTGTTTTGTAGATTTTGCAGCTAGTGCACCTTATGTTGAAATTAACATGCATCCAGAAAACCCTATGCAACGATTAGATGCTATTTTCTTTTCTCCGCATAAATTTTTGGGTGGTCCTGCATCTAGCGGTGTATTGATTTTTAACAGTTCTTTATACCATAAAAACGCACCAGACAATCCTGGTGGAGGTACAGTTTCTTGGACAAACCCTTGGGGTGGTAAGAAATATGTAGATAATATCGAGGCACGAGAAGATGGTGGAACTCCTCCCTTCTTACAAGTAATGAAAACTGCCTTATGTATTAAGCTTAAGGAAGAAATGTTGCAAAACAACATGCAGAAAAGAAAGGATGCTATGTTTAAACAACTTTGGAATGATTTAAAGTCTATTGACGAAGTTGTAATCTTAGATGAAGACAAAGAAAATCGCTTAAGCATTATTTCATTTTATTTAGATATTCCTGACTTCTCCTATAACCTTGTTGTAAAGATGTTAGATGAACGATTTGGCATTCAAGTTCGAGGAGGTTGTTCATGTGCTGGTACCTATGGTCATTATTTATTAAACATTGACCAAAAAACATCTAAAGACATTACAAATGAAATTGATAAAGGTATTTTATCAAGAAAACCTGGTTGGATTCGTGTTTCTCTTCATCCTATTAACACATTTGAAGAAATTGAGACTTTCTCCTTTGCTATTCGTCAAGTAATTGCGAATTATAACGAATGGAAAAAAGACTACACATATAATCCATCTACAAATGAATACTCATCTTGTTCATTCCTTTATAAAGAGGAACTTGAAGAATTATTTACTTTGTAATATACTACGACACTATAAATAGAAATCCCATAAAACATTATTATGTTCTATGGGACTTTTTAATTTATAGTATTTCTTATTGCGCAACTGCTTGTTTCACCTGTAATTTATCAAATGTAAGGTTTTTAACCAATATCTCACTATCTTCTTTTAGCTCTGATTCTCCATGGAAAGTAACAGAGAAAGCATTATCTTCTATGCAGTAGTCGTGCATTAGGCAGACTGCATAAGCTGTAAGAGCAGCTTGTATAGGAGGTATACTTCTCCAGTTTTTCGTATCAACAAGAGGAAAAGTAAATATCTCTTCGTCAGCATTTATTGCACTTACCACTATATACATTTCTTCTTCATCCGGACCGCCAATTTTTTCTTTCGTATCAAACATTATTTTTTGAATACCTGTATCTTTAAATAGCGGATGGTCTATAAAATGGCTGGAATGTGATTTAAATAATAAGTCCAATCTCTTCTCGTTGTCTATTCCTGCCAAAGACTCAATTGTTAATTTTTTTAGCTCCTTTGCCATATCTTTAAATACTGGGCTATCATAATTTTTAATATCCTTGTGTGTAATAAAATTAAGAAAGCTTTTTGGAAGATATGTCTCCTTACTGCTAAGTAGAGTTGTAAGAGCCTCATTTGCTATAAATGTTTCACTTTCTCTTTCCATAATATTCGTCATATAAAATTCAATCTTATTTTTGTTTTTTTGTATAAACACCTGCTTATACTGTTGTTTAGTTATGACTCCTGGTAAATCGGCTAACTGATTTAAATATATACGAAAAGCGTGCATGGCGTAAAAGAAAAGTAAAGGTTCATCAAAGCAATTTTTAAATAACGCTTGCATAAAGAGTTCAACCCTATCATTTAAGGTTTCAATTAATTTACGTGTTGCACTTCCTACGTATTTTCTCACCTCACTGCCAATTTCGCCAATACTTTCAAGTTCCAATATTTTACCTTTTGTCTCATAAGATATCTTTGCTAAGCCTTTTTCAACTTTATTTTTGTCCCTTACTCCTAGCTCGCCAATAGTTTTTTCCACTAAAGCTGTGTATTCATCAAAAAAAGAATGAGTAGGATTTAAATGAAGCCACCTTAGCAAATATGGAATATTTTCAGCCTTTTGAACATAGGTGTTAAGTTTTTTCTTATACTTAATAGCATTTCGCTCTTTGTCTGTAGTGGCGCTGTCCATTTTACTAAAGTCTTCTAGTTCCTCTAAAAAGTCTATTAATTTATCATTATACGGAAGTTCACCATTGAATATGCCCACATCGATAATCAATTGTACTTGTACATTGTTAACTTCTTCTCCTACGGTACGGTCAAAGAGTTCTTTGTATATAGACTGATATTCCATAAGTTCGTCAGTGAAATTCAAACAATCTTTTCTGTCTACATACGTTTTTCCTGACCAGTTACGCTTAGTAAGTGAAAGCGAAAAATTTTGGAAATGTTTTGTATCTGATTTTTTAGTGCTGTAAAACCCAGCTGGAATACTTATTAATTTCATTTATCTTCTCCTCTATTGATTTATTCCATTTTATCACATCTTAGGAGTATTAACCTAAAGATAATTGTTCCAAAAATAAGATTTTCTAATTTCTTTATCCATTATTTTATATATTAAGAATTAATTTCTGTATTTTTCCCAAATCCGAAAAAAAATTTTGGATTTAGGATAAAAAACAGCCTAATTGGTTCGTTTTTCCTTTGAAACCAATTAAAAAAAAGTGTATCTTTAATAGGGTGCAAAATTAAATTGTTCCAATTTCAGAAAAGGAGATTGCTAGTATGGGGAAAATGCTTTATATTTTACTAGGTATTTTTAGTGCTGCCTTTCTGTTTTTTACAGGAAATGTAGCAGAAGCAGCAGAAACAAAAACGTATAGCTACACAGTTCAATCAGGGGAGACTCTAAATACTATTTCTCAAAAGGTTGAGGAAGCAGTGGAAGACATTAGAGCGGTTAACACGAGCCTAAAATCAACTTCTACTGTATACAGTGGTCAAGTTATTAATATTCCAGACCACAGATACGAAAAAGGCTTAGAAAAGGAAGTAGTACGATTAACTAATAACGAAAGAGCCAAAGCTGGTTTAGCACCACTTACATACGATTGGGAGTTATCAAGAGTAGCTCGTATTAAATCAGAAGATATGCGAGATAACAACTACTTCTCTCACTACTCTCCTACATACGGAGACCCTTATGTAATGATGAGAGATTTCGGATTTACTTTTTCAAAAGCAGGAGAAAATTTAGCTGCTAAACAAGATACTCCTGAAAAGGTAGTAGCTAACCTTATGAGCAGCGACTCACACCGTGAAAATATCTTAAATCCAAACTTTAAACGAATGGGTGTAGGATATGCTAATGGCGGATATTTAACTCATTACTGGACTCAATGGTTTTTGACTCCATAATGTAAATAAGAAATGAAAGAACCTCCAAATAACTTGGAGGTTCTTTTTTAATTACATATTTTCTTAACTTCGATTTCCTTCCAAACTTCTTGCATTTCACCGTTTTCATCAGGCTCAAAGAATAATACGTTCTCTTTGTCATAATAATAGCCATCTGAATTACATGTGTTTGGCATTGTAGGCTCTTCAGTGTCCTGTTCAGGCATAACAGGTTTGTCATCACTTGGGCTTTCAGTGTTGTCTTGGTTTCCATTAGCATTGCCATTGCCTTGGTTTCCGTTGTTACCTTGGTTTCCATTAGCATTACCATTGCCTTGGTTTCCGTTGTTACCTTGGTTTCCATTAGCATTGCCATTGCCTTGGTTTCCGTTGTTACCTTGGTTTCCATTGCCATTGCCATTGCCTTGGTTTCCGTTGTTATCATGGTTTCCATTAGCATTGCCATTGCCTTGGTTTCCGTTGTTACCTTGGTTTCCATTGCCATTGCCATTGCCATTGCCTTGGTTTCCGTTGTTATCATGGTTTCCATTAGCATTGCCATTGCCTTGGTTTCCGTTGTTATCTTGGTTTCCATTAGCATTGCCTTGGTTTCCGTTGTTACCTTGGTTTCCATTGCCATTACCATTGTTGCCATGATTATTCTTTTCAAGTTCTTTTTCATAATCTGACCCAGCAACCATTCCATCATCTGTTTGAACAGGAATATTTGGATTATATGGCTTAGAACCTTCTTCTTTACCTGTATTAGTATCTTCCTCTTCGTCATTACGAGGTTTCTCTTCAAGTTTATTATCTGTAGGTTCCGTTACTACTGGTTTTTGGACAGGAGGCGTAGGCATTTGTTTATCTGGGTTCTTCGTGTCTTCCTTTATAGGTAACCCGTTACCTTTGTCATTTGTCTTACCCTTAATACCACTATCTGAAGTAATTTCTTTGTTAAAATCTCTGCTTGGTTTGTCAATTACGGCAACTAAGCTTTCAGATTCTTTTCGCTCTAACGAATCTGTCATTCTTTTTATTGAACGGTCTGAGTCATTATTATGCTTGATATTGCTTACTTCAAATGTCTCGGTAGTAACACCAGTTTGAATTGAACTTGACGAACGTAAAAAATTTGCAATATTAACTGTTTTAGAATCCACGTTAACCCCGTCTAAACCAGTGCTTTCTTGAAGAAATTCATTTTCATCATTGCTTACTTCCAGTAAGCTTGGCTCAGAAATAAGTGATAGACCTGGTTTAGGCTCTGCTGTTTGTACAGCATTCTTTTCCCCAAAACTGTTATTGTTACTATTATTAATAGCAACCATACCTTCTTTAGAAGAGTTTAAAAGGCTTTCTTCGTCAGATGCTTTTTCATCAGATGCTTTTTCGTCTGACTTTTTATCTGTATTTTCATCTTTACCTTTCAAAATGGAATCTAAAGACGGGGACCTGGTATCCTTATCTTTATAGGCAATTGAGTTGCTGTGACCTGAGTCAAAGGCGCTCATAATACCGAATGGGTCTTCTTTTAAACTAAACTGTTTGGTTTCTGTATCATAGCTGAGAATATTAAGCCCTAGTAATAGAATAGCTGTTACTACTCCATAAACTAAGATATTACTTCTAAAAATATTCAGTGATAATAACTTTTGAAAAGGAGTTACATATAAATCCGACTCAGCGAAAACAATTTCTTCGCCATATTGCTTATCTTTGAACGATTTTTTACTTACTCTTACAAAATTATTATCATTGCTTCCCACTATGAAAAATCGTTTTTCTTCGGAAAGAATTAAACCTTTCAATTACGTCTTCTCCTCTACCAAATATTCTTTTAGCAGCTTATAATCTCCAATCAACAAAAGCGATAAACCTAGTATATAAGCTTCATTTTCAACAAGAAAATTTTTCTTTATCGATAATAAATTACTTATATCTAATAAAGGTAGAGCTTTTTCTTCAAACATCTTTTTACTTATTTCTTCATTAGTAGAAATAGTCTGTGCTATGAAATAAGCTTGTTTTATTTCTTGTTCCTTGCGCGGTTTTTGTGAAGTCAAAGAAGTAAAATTAAAACCGAAATCATACAACTGCTTTGAAAACATCGTTATTTCTTTTTTTCTCTTCATAACAATATCTTCATTGTTTGTATCGACTATGTATGGGTCCATTGTTTTGGCTTTTAATGGATTAAATAACAAATACATTTTCAGCCTATGTATAAGTCCCTTTTTTGTTTTTCGGTTTCTCTTTTTGTCAATTGACTTTACCAGAGTCCCGTTCATTAGTTCCCTCCTTTCGAGGATTTTTCCGTACTATATTATTCTACTAGAAAAGTGATAAATGGCAATTAAAAAAAAGACCAAACTACCAAACCAATTTATTCCACCTTTTTACTACTAATAGGGAAATTATATAGAAAAAACCCTTACGTTTCAATGGTAAGGTAAAAATTCTAAGTTTTTAGAATTTTAGATATTCAAAAAAGCTTACAAATCCAATTTGGGAATGTAAGCCTTATATGCTTGAAACTTAAATTTCAATAATAAACTTTCTTCTCTTGGCAATATAATCGTGCCACATGTTCGCCTTGTTCATTCACATCGTGTGTAATATGCACTATGACAAAGTTACGCTTAGAATCTGTTAAATGAACAAAAATTTGTTCACTTTCTCCAAATTGCCATTCGCTTTTAAAACTTGTAACTCTTTCTCCTAGTGTTAAATATATCTCATAATTTTTCATACAAAGCACCTCTTTTTAGAAAAAAGAACTAAACTTCCTAAAAGATATCACACTTACATAATTTTTCTAGTAAATGCGCGATTTTCTTAAGATAACTTTTAATGAAAATTAATTATTAAACTAAGAGGTGAAAAAGGAATGGAAATTAAACCTTTCCACTCCTTTTAAAAATTATGATAGTTATTTAATAAACCTTATCGTCATTGGGTATCTATATTCTTCTCCATCTTTCGCTTTTACTGAAGCAATAATAACAAGTACCAATTGCAAAATACCTAGTATAGGTAATATTAAGAAACCAATAAGCACAAAGCAGAGTAACCCCGCAATGAACGCATAGATTATCATGCTAATTTGGAAGTTCAAAGATTCTTTTCCATGGTAATTTACAAAACTGCTGTTTTCTTTTTTGAACAACCACATTAGCAAAGGTCCAAGTATAAAACCAATTCCTGAAATGTAGCCTGTTAAACTTAATAAGTGAGTCATCATAGCCCACATTTTTTCATCTTTTGTAACATTAATCTCTTTCATGTTTATCCCCCTTTTCACAACTAATACACTATTATATTTACAATGATATCCTGAATATTCTTTTTATCATTTGCATTTTAAAAAAGCAAGGATATAAAACCTTGCTTAAGTACTATACTTTCTATTTAATATAATTGTCTACATCTTCCTTCGTTGGTTCAAAATAGGCTACATATACTTTTCTGTCATCATCCCACTCAAAGAAATTCACCTTTCTCTGACCCATACCTTCAATTTCTACTGCGTCTTTTAAAAGGTATCTTATTACTTCTTTATTGTGTTCTAAAACAACATGATGAACCAAAGGCATATCTCCTGTAGTATGGTATGGTCGAAATTCCATCTTTATTTTACTTTCATCAATATTAATTAACTCATCCTTGAAAGCAACAGCTTGTTTGTGTCTTTCAATCGTTAGAATTTCTTCTCCATTAACAATTTCATTCTTCAACACTTTATATTGAACAGCATTTAAAACTAAGTAGCGGCATAACTGTCTAGCATATAGCCCTTCTAGACCTATGAACGAACTATTATACTCTTTGAATTCCTTGTATTCTTCTTCCTCTTTAATGTAGTATTTTAAAGTTAAATTTTCCATTTGTTCTTTCTCCTTTTTTTGAATATCATAACCTCTTTTTAAATAAACACAAGAAAATGATAAAAAAGGCTTTAGAATATCCCTAAAGCCTTTTTTAATACATAATTTGTTTCAAGTTTGGTATGGATTTTTTATTTCTTGTTGTCTTTGAAATTTCTCTAATGCTAGTTTTTCCCTATAAATGCTCTCCAAAAAGAGTTTTCTTTGTATTTCTGTTAAATTAATTTCCTTTAATGCGTTCCTCCAGCTGCCATACATGGCTATAATAACCTCATAACTTGGTACAGGCATTTTTGGGTCTTGGTTAAGTACAGACCTCCTGTAATTCTCATATAACTGTGCTGTTACATTACCATTGTTAGCTAATGCACAATTCTCTATCTGCTCAGTACAAACCTCTTTAGAATAAGCAGCTAATACCATTTCCCATAAGCCAAATTCTTTTATAACTTTATCCCACCTTCCAAAAGCTCTAGTGATTTGCTTTGAGGTCGGGTGGTCTATATACTGTTGCGATTGTATGTACCAATCATATAATTCAGCACTTGGAGAATGCGGGAATTTCTCAAAGCATTCTTGGACAGCATGTTTGCATAACTGCTTAAAGTCATTCTTGGACATGATGCCTGCTTGTTCAACGGCTGCATTCCATGTACCGAATGTATTAATAATTTGGCTGCACGTTGGTTTCTTTCTTGATTGTCTATACAAAGCAGAAGAGAGGTATCCACCATTTTCTTTCGCACATTCTTTTATTCTTAGAATACACAATTCCATAAATTCATTATTACTCAAAGAAACAAACACCTCCAGCGGATGATTATACACGCTTGTCACTTCTTTTTCCACCTGATGAAGCCTCATTTGTCAACTACAAAAGTAAACTTTTATATGAAATTTGAACCAAATACATTGTTTTACATTATAATGTTCCGAAAAAACTGGAGGTTTCAAATAATGGAACATTTAAACGTAGTAAATATTGTTATGAGTTTTGTTTTAGGATTTACATTTTATGTATCTCCTGTGGAAACTCATACAAACCATTTAACAACTATTTCTCAACAAGGATTTAAATTAAATATCCAAAGCAATAAAACTGAACTACATACTGAAAAAGCACAAAAATACATAACTAAAAAAATGAAATACTTTTCTATTAACTATGTACCACAATTAAATAACTCCGTACATCAACAAATTAAAGCAACTCTTACAAGACAAGACGTTCAACGAAGAGTAGATGCATACGGAAATACATATGGTAATTTATTTTCTACAAGACCAGAGCTATCTAAACATATTCTTAAAGTATCTGAGCAGTTTTCTATTAACCCTTATTCCTTAACTGCAATTATTATGCAAGAAAGTGGTAACGGTACATCAAATATGCTTTATTCAAGAAACAACACGTCTGGTATGAGATGTATTAGTGACAAAGCTATTAATGAAGTCAAAAAAGTAGATGTTGATTTTGGTGAAGTAAGCTGTGTTTCTGTTGGTCAAACTGGCAATTTTGCTGTGTTTAATTCAAT
>Ga0209795_10001968_pt1 | contig 11982 bp, 10 predicted proteins | sample AgamicOrMarz_FD_187166 | JGI IMG/M metagenome (GOLD analysis project Ga0209795, IMG submission 187166) | Agave microbial communities from Guanajuato, Mexico - Or.Ma.rz (SPAdes) (version 2) | ecosystem: Host-associated > Plants > Phyllosphere > Phylloplane/Leaf | place: Guanajuato, Mexico...
CGATTTGTTTATTATCCAAGGATGTCCCACCTCTTTTTCTTCAATTCCCTATACTATATGCTTAAAAATCTATTCAGTCCCCATAGGCCAGGATCGATTAACAATCAGGTTCTCATCTTTTAGGCTCTTAACCAATTTAGGCTCTTATACATACACTATAGCAACAAGGATTAATCCATCTGTTGAGCGTCACTTTCTTTTCTCTCTGTAAAAAAGAAAATAAAGAGAATGATAGACAGTGCAATAACAAAAACTTGACTATCTGTAGGTTTAATCGTTGGAAAATCAGTCAGGGACATATACTTTCACTCCTTAACTATTTCTAAAAATAATGGGATCCACCTCAAAATGCCTTGAAACAATTTTACGAAAGAAATGAAAACTTTTCTTTAGAACGGGCAGAGTTGGTTCATATTTCGGAGCACCAAAAATGGGACCGCTGACATTAATTGAAAATCTGCTTGGTCCGACCACAGAGCTGACCACTCGAATTTCATCGATAATTAAAAGCACGGCAATCAATACATCTATTATGTCAATAATGGTGGTAGCAAACAAATTTCCATATTTCCCTTCAAGTCGAGTTCTGCCAAATAAGGGACCACTAAGTGAAACACTAAATTCACCAGGTGTTACAAATACACCAATTATTGTAATTTGACCTGTTAATAATAATGCAGCCGAAGCAAGATTAAGATCTCTTTGAAGAGAAGCAATCACATGCAAATCTTCTTGAATATTAGTGCTTTTAAACATCGAATCACACCCTCACGCCCATCTTATTCAATAAAGAGGGCACATGTGCTTATATTTCTCCTCTTTAAGAGTTATTTGCTAAAAGAATGCCTACCAGTTCAAATAGATTTTCTTGTTGAATATTCGACAAGCCATTCAGGTATTGGAATTCGTTGGGCATGGTCACGTTCGCATTCAATTCTCCCTCGTCCTTTCTTCATCCATTCCTGGAATGTTACTGGAAAATCATTTTCTGCAAAGGGGAATACAGCAATGTCAGCAATCGCCGGAGGAAAAGGACTTTTTCTAATGTGGTTTTTCAGCTTCGCCATCACCAGTTCATAATCCATTTCAGAACAATATTGGAACCATTGCTGAATCGTCTCATCCTTGATTATGCAGTTAGGATAAACCGACTCGATTAGTATTAATAGTTTGACAACCTCATCTTTGGTCATTGCCATTCCTCCTGTAACACGATTTTACCCTCCTGAATCAGACGTTCCATGAATTCTTACTTTGACTTTTTGAGCTGGATACCGTTTTTCTCCGCTTCTAGTATTGTCCTTATCACCTTTTCGCAAAACAATGTGCTGCTAATTTTCCCATCAGGATTTTTCAAACAGTATACACAGCTATCTTTATATAACCAGTCCGGATATGTTAAAATATTATGAAAAGTCCGAAGTGTTTTAAAAGGATGAGAATTAGTTGATTTACTTTTTTGGGGGAATGAGATGTTTTCTGGAAAAGGTCTTCGTACGAAACTATTAATCTATTTTATTACGATTATTTTACTGCCTTTTACCACACTTGGGGTTTTCGGCAACTGGGTTTCAAGTAAAACGATTGAAGATGAAGCAACCACACATACTGAACAAATGATTGAACAAGTCCAGATTAATACTGAATCTTACATAAAAGACGTTGAAACAATGATTAAGTTTCTCGCCAATGAACCCGAAGTTATTACGTTTTTGCAGAATAAGACTCCTTCGACAGAAAGTGAAAGGGAAGCTACAGAAAGAGAAATTAGCCGGTTAATGACAAATGTTCAAGGTAATCATCCGGAAATTGCAGGGATTCTGATCGTAAATTATGATGATAAAGATATTAGCAACGAAATGTACCGCTCCTCTAAGGATGCGCTCACAGAGGAATCATGGTATACCGAAGCCGTTCAAACACCTTCCGATTTTCACCTTAATAGCAACCCGATCGGGAGAAATATTAGAAACCGTGTCAATTACAGTGCTGATCAAGTAGTATCTATTGTGAAAGCAATAAAAGATCCCCTGAAAGAAAACATCCTTGGTGTCATAATGGTAGACTTGAAACTGGATGTTCTTGAAAAAGCCGTTACCGGAGTAACCCTTGGCAAAAGTGGCTTCCTCTATATTGTCGATGCAAAAGGGGATGTCGTCTATGCACCGGTAAATCCGATTGTCCAACGTGTAAACTCCGAATGGCTTGAGGAGGAGAATGATAACATTGTGAAGAATATTTTAGGTAATCGTTTTCAGATACTTGTAAGCGCCTCCGTTTTTACCGGATGGAAAACCGTTGGTGTTTTTTCCCTTAATGACACCCTTAAGGAAGTCACACAGGTGCGAAACTTCTCTATAGCGATCAGTATTGTTACTCTGTTGTTTGGTATGGGTGCAGCAATCATTTTTACCAATTCCATCGTGAAACCTGTGGGAAGACTTAAGCTGCTGATGAAAAAAGCCGAGGCAGGGGATCTAAACGTCCATTTTGACAGTCCATCACAGGATGAGATTGCCGAATTGGGTAAAAGTTTTAATAATATGATTGGCGAACTCCGCAACCTGATGGATATGGTTTATAAAGAACAAAAGGGTAAGCGCGAAGCTGAATTAAGAGTTTTACAGGAACAAATTAAACCGCATTTTTTATACAATACGCTCGACACCATTCAGTGGATGGCAATTGAGGAGAAGAATGATGAAATTGTAAAGATGATTGCCGCGTTAACCAATTTGTTCCGAATTGGATTAAACAAAGGCAAAGAAATGGTTAGTGTTAAGGAAGAGATGGAGCATATTCGCAGCTACCTGATTATCCAAAAAGCAAGATATGAGGAAAAGCTAGAATATGAGATTACAGTTGAAAAAGAAATTGAAAATCTCCTTGTGTTAAAGCTGATTTTACAGCCATTGGTAGAAAATGCAATCTATCACGGAATAAAAGCCCAACGCGGGGTAGGGAGGATCAGGATAAGCGCAGGGCAGGAAGAAGATAAGATTGTTTTTACGGTGAGTGATAATGGGGTCGGAATTTCACCAAAAAGATTGGAAGAGTTAAGGGACCTGTTCGTGGACGGAATTCCGTTAACAGGTAAATCAGGGTATGGGTCATTTAATATTAACGAAAGGATAAAGCTTACTTTCGGACAAGACTATGGTCTGCATATAAGAAGTAAAGAAGGGGAAGGAACAACAGTTGAGATATGGCATCCTATTATTGGAGAAGGGGATCGATATGTGGAAATTGCTAATCGCTGATGATGAACCTAAAATCCGCCGCGGGCTTGCACGCTTAATTGATCATTTAGAGATCGAGGTTGAGGTGGTAGGTCTTGCGGAAGACGGAGAAATGGCATTAGAAATGGTAAAAGAGCATTCACCACAGCTAATGCTTGTTGATATATGTATGCCTTTTTTAAACGGACTGGAGTTAATCCAAGAAGTTCAAAACATAAACCCGGATTGTTTTGTAGTGGTGATTACGGGATATGACGAATTTACTTATGCCCAGAAGGCGGTCAAACTCGGTGTATTTGATTACTTGCTTAAACCAATTGTTCAGGAGCAATTACAAAGTGTATTACATAAGGCAATTGAACAATTGACACTTCGGACTACACAGAAAAAATATTCAGAATGGACCAATGAGCAGCTGAAAAAAAACTTGCCTTTATTAAGAGAGCGCTTTCTTGATGAATGGATGAATGGTTCGATTTCGAAATCGGATATCCAAGAGCAAATGGACTATTTAAATATCACGTTATCAGAAGGAAACCAAGGCGTAATGGTTATTAAGCTTGCAGAAAAAAGTCATCTGCCAGGTGCAGATAAAACATGGGAAAGGAAGCTAGCTTTATTTGCTTTACAGAACGTTATTACAGATTTGTTAAAGTCCTGGCATCCATGCCTCGTTTTCAGGGATCGGAAGGATTATATTGTCGCTATTCTGCCAAATAACTCATGGTCAGAGTGGGTAGAGTTACCGAAAATGATCAGTGAAAAAGTGGAGAGTATCTTGGAATTTCCAATAGTAGTAGAAGCAAAGGAATCCATTGGAGGGCTTACCGGGATTTGTACGGCATATGATGAGCTGATAAGAGTAATTGAAAACGAGCAATTCAATTCACCGATCGTCGCATTGGCTAAAAAATTTATTGATACCCATTTTCACAAAGTTGATTTATCACTCCAGGAAGTCTCAGATGCAATCGGCATCAGCCCCGCATATTTAAGCAGATTGCTTCGACAGGATTTAGGAGCTTCGTTTATTGATTATTTATCTCAAAAACGAATCCAGCATGCCATAAAGCTTTTGAATGACCCGACAGTTAAAATTTATGAGGTTGCCGAAAAGGTTGGATACAAGGGGCAGCATTATTTTAGCACTGTATTTAAAAAGGTGCTTGGCTTGTCTCCCTTGGAATATCGAAAGGGAGGAAAAGGGTACTAGTGGGGAAAAGGCCATTTATTTTATCGATTATTGGTGTTTACTTATTGGGCACGTCATTTTTTCTGCTAGGTTGCAGCGTCTATCCAGTAAATTCTGAAAAAACGGGAGAAATAAAATACTTAATTGGTATGTCGCAGGCAAATCTTGGAGAGCCATGGCGTGTAGTGATGAATGAGGAGATTAAGAAGGAGGCAGCGCGTCATGAAGGAGCAAAAGTGATTTTTACCGATGCCGGGCAAAGCAGCCAAAAACAAATCAGCGATGTAGAGAAGCTTCTTGGTTTAGGTATAGACCTCCTTATCATTTCACCCAACGAAGCGGAGCCATTAACCCCCATCATCCGTAAAGCATACAAAAAGGTTCCTGTCATCATCCTTGACCGCGATATTATCAGTGATGATTACACGATGTTTATTGGTGCAAATAATAAATTAATCGGTCAAAAGGCAGGAATATATGCCGCTCAGTTACTTGGGCAAAAGGGAGGAAATATTGTTGAGATTTCTGGCCTGCCTGGTTCACTGCCTGCACAGGAGCGAAGCGAGGGCTTTAAGAATGAAATTAAGAGTCATCCAAATATTGTCATTGTGAAAACATTAGTTGCAGATTGGCTGAGAGACAACGCAGAAAATACATTTCGAACGTATTTAAAGAATCATCATTCGGACATTGACCTTGTTTATGCTCACAATGATCCAATGGCGCTCGGAGCTTACCGGGCAGCAATGGCAGCCGAAAAAAAGGATATTCAGTTTGTTGGAATTGATGGACTTCCAGGGAAAAATGGTGGTCTTGAACTAGTAGAGAAATCAATCCTGCAAGGAACCTTTACCTATCCCACAGGTGGTCGGGAAGCAGTTCAATATGCGTTGAAGATTTTACAAAATAAGGCGGTGCCGAAAAGACTTACTCTCGAAAGCACAAAAATAACAAAAGAAAATTAATAAGATAAGTGGCTTGCATGGGAAAAGATATTTCCTGCAAGCCTTTTTTATTTTTACTATGTTATTTTTTCAGATAATTATAAAAAATGGCGCAATAGTAGAAATACTTTGATTTTATAAAAATCTATAATGAAACCATAGCAAAAGGTGGTGATGAAGTTGAAAAGTAAACTGGTCCTTCAGGTGAAGGGAATTTCAAAAACATTCGGTCCTGTGAAAGCGCTTGCTGGTGTTCAGCTTGATTTAAGAGAAGGTGAAGTTCTTGCTTTGATGGGTGAGAATGGTGCCGGAAAATCCACACTCATGAATATTTTAAATGGAGCTATGAGCCAAGATGACGGGGATATATTCGTTCAAGGGCAGAAAGTCGAGATTACATCACCCTTGGAGGCGAGAAAACTTGGGATTGCAAAAATTCACCAGGAGCTGCAGCTTGTACCGGAGCTGTCAATAGCCGAAAATATTTTTCTGTCCAGGGAGCCAAGAAATAAATTTGGTTTTGTTGATTATCGAAAAATGTATGAGCTGGCAAAGCCCTATTTAGATGCATTAGAGCTGAAAGTCAACCCAAAACAGCCGGTAAAAACATTACGGGTGGGCGAACAACAGCTGGTTGAGATTGCAAAATCTATATCAATGGAGGCAAAAATACTAATTATGGATGAGCCTACTTCTGCCCTCAGCAATACAGAAGCACAAAAGCTATTCAAGGTAATGAAAAAGCTGACGGCATCAGGGGTAGCCATCATTTACATTTCACACCGAATGGATGAAATATTTGCCCTGTCTGATAGGATTACCATTTTTCGTGACGGGCAGTACATAGGTACAGTCAACACCGAAGAGACGAATATGGATCAATTAATAACGATGATGGTAGGAAGAACATTAACGGAAATGTACCCGGTAAGAGAATCCAGACTTGGGGAGGAGATTTTAAGAGTACAGCATTTATCATTCAGCCCAGCCACACGAAATAAGAAGAGTCTTACTGATATCTCTATGTCTTTAAAAAAGGGGGAGGTTTTAGGAATTGCCGGTCTAATGGGTTCGGGACGGTCCGAATTTTTTGAATGCTTGTTTGGTGTTCACCCAAAGAGTACAAAAGGAGAAATCTTTTTAAAAGGAAAAGCGGTCCATATCAAAAACCCGATCGACGCAATCAGACAGGGTCTTGCTTTTGTTACAGAGGACCGGAAAGGCCAGGGGATTGTTCCAAGCCGGTCAATTGGCGAAAATATGTCACTGCCACTATTAAAACAATTCAGCCCGTTCATGTTGATGAATAAACGGATGGAAAAGGATGCCTGGCAAAAACAAATGGAAGATTTAAAGATTAAGGCTCCCAGCTTTTATTCTTTGGTGCAGCAGCTAAGCGGAGGTAACCAGCAGAAGGTGATCATCGGCAGATGGCTCCTGACAAAGCCGGATATTTTGCTCCTGGATGAACCGACACGGGGGATAGATGTTGGGGCAAAAGCTGAAATCTACCACCTCATTAACGGGCTTGCATCACAGGGAGTAAGTATCATCATGATATCCTCTGAATTACCAGAAGTATTAGGGATGTCGGATCGCGTCCTGACTTTCTGTGAAGGGCAGCTCACGGGAGAGTTCAGCAAGGAAGAAGCAACCCAGGAAAAACTGTTAATGGCGGCCACTTTAAGAGAAAGGAGGGAGGAACATGTCAGCTGAGAAATCTCCTGTGCCAAATTTAGAGCAATATCAGACGAAATTTAATTTGAAGGAAATTTTATACTGGCTTCAACGATTTCAAAGCATTCTTGGTTTAATTGTGGTGGTAATTCTCGCATCGATCCTATGTGTCCGGAATGGTGAGAACCTTTTTCTTGACCCTATTAATCTGGCAAACATTGTCCGTTCTGTATCTGAAAATGGGATTATCGCAATTGGTATGACACTAGTTATCCTGATCGGCGGGATTGATTTATCGGTTGGTGCGATCCTCGGACTGACCGCAACGGCAGCAGCCGACCTGATGATGAACAAGGATTTAGGTATGGTCTTTACGCTTTTCATTGTTTTATTAATGGGGGCACTGATTGGGTGGCTAAATGGACTCGTTGTCACAAAGCTGTCGATTCAATCCTTTATTGTTACATTGGCGACGATGAGTATTGCAAGGGGGATTGCCCGCTTTTGGTCAGGCGGTATTGGTGTTCCAATCACATACGGTGAGGAAGCCAATTTGGCACCTTCCGCTTTTAGTTTTTTTGCCGAAAGGGTTTATGGTGTTCCTGTACCAGCCATTATTTTTATCCTGCTCGCAATTATCTTTTTTACTGTTTTAAAATTTACCCGGTTTGGCCGGTACGTTTATGCGATTGGCGGTAATGAAACAGCAGGGCATTTATCTGGGCTTAAAGTAGACCGAATCAAGATCCTTGTATTCGTTATTTGCGGCTTACTATCAGCCTTTGCGGGAATTATTCACGCAGCCCAGCTCAGCCAGGGATCTCCTAATGATGGTAATGGTTACGAGTTAAATGCCATTGCAGCAGTTGCGATTGGCGGTACAAGCCTGATGGGAGGAATCGGAACCATTTTCGGAACCATCGTTGGTGTTCTCATTCTTGGCGTCCTCGATAATATGCTGGGACTCTTGAATGTTAATAGTAATCTGCAAATGGTTGTCAAGGGTACAATCATCATTGTCGCCGTTGTCCTTCAAAAAGCGAATTCGAACAAATAATAGATTACTAGGTAAATAAAAAAAGTGAAAGGGTGAAAGTAATGAGTAATGGAAGAATTGAGGTAAGAAAATGGTTGTTCTTGAGCTTTGCCTTGTTGTTGTCGCTGATGCTGGGAGCCTGTAGCGACAGTTCTGAAAACACCTCGAGTACGGCAAATAGCGGGAGCGGGGGAGAGGAGAAAAAAGAATTTTTGATTGGGATGTCTCAGGCCAATCTCGGGGAACCATGGCGTGTAGCAATGAATGATCAGATTCAGGCTGCAGCAGATGAGCATCCGGAACTAAAGGTTGTATTTGCTGATGCGGCTCAGGATAACTCGAAGCAAATTGCTGATGTTGAGAATTTTATTCAGCAAAAGGTAGATTTGCTTATTATTTCTCCTAACGAAGCAAAACCATTAACGGCAGTTGTAAAAAAAGCTTATGATGCGGGAATCCCTGTCATTGTGCTTGACCGTAAAGTAGAAGGGGATGCTTATACGCAATACATTGGTGGCGACAACAAGTTAATAGGTAAAAAAGCAGGTGAGTATGTTGCAAAAGTGTTAGGTGAAAAAGGGGGTAGGGTTGTAGAAATCAAAGGATTAGAAGGTTCGACACCGCAGCAGGAACGTCATGACGGATTTTTAGAAGGGATTTCAAGCAACCCGAATGTTAAGGTGATTGCCTCTCAAAACGCTGATTGGTTAAGAGATAAGGCGATTACCGTCATGGAAAATATCCTTCAGGCAAATAAAGATATCAATGTTGTTTACGGTCATAACGATCCGGCAGCAGAAGGAGCCTACATTGCAGCTAAAAATTCAGGCCGGGAGAAGGAAATGATCTTTATTGGTATTGATGGACTGCCAACTCCGGATGGAGGTCTTAAAGCGGTAATGGAAGGAAGACTTTCAGCAACGTATATTTATCCGACTGGCGGTAAGGAAGCAATTGAAAGCGCTATAAAAATTCTCTTAGACAAAGAGGAAGTAGAAAAAACAGTGATTCTTGATACGATTGAGGTGACAAAGGACAATGCCGAGCAGGTGTATAAGCAATTCGGCGGAAAATAAAAGATTATGAGGAGAGAATTAATGAATAAGCAACGAAAAATATTTACTGTTCCATTTCTTGTTGTACTTGTCATTTTATTAGCAATGCCGGTCGCAGCCTTTGGAAAAAGTAATACGGAAGCTGTCCCTACCAACAAAGGCACGGTAGGCTGGGATATTTACAGACAGCTTGACCGACTTCATGAGCTAAAAAGCGGTGTTGAGACAAAGCAATTTTCGAGCTACGATCGTAACGGCGGAAATAATGACGGTTTTGAAGGGACTTACTCCTGCTTACGCCAGGATGAAGAAGGCTGTGTTATTGCGGAAAGTGAAGGCGCTGGTGAAGTCGAATCGATTTGGTTTACCCGTGATGGCGGAGATGTAACCAGAACAGGAAACATTAAGATTGTTTTGGATGGAAAAACAGTAGTGGATGCATCTTTGCAGGCTGTTGTGAATGGAGAATTGGGAGCACCATTTCTATTCCCATTAGTCGCAAATGGTGATCAAACATCCGGCGGTGTTTATATTAAAATTCCAATGCCATATAAAGAGAGCATGAAAGTAGTTACGACTAACAATCCATATTTTTACCATGTAACTTACCGAGCATTTTCCGATGCTGTTGGTGTAAAAACATTTGATCCAACTGATAAAGCTGAAGATGTCATTGAACTTTTGAAGAAATCAGGTACTCAGGATCCAAAACCAGAACAGGAGAAGGCTAAAAAAGTTGCAAAGAATTTCCAGTTAGCTCCTGGTGAAAAGGTAAGACTAGCAAATTTGAATAATCCTGGAAGTATTTCAGAGCTTCGTATGCAAATTCCGCAAATCATTGGTCCGACTCCTGGCAAGCGGGTTATCGATGATGGACGTGCATTTACAGGCTATAGTGAATTTACTGCTGCCGTTAATCCTGAAAACGAAGCGGTGCGGATTACCCGCCGGCTGGATAAAGTGATTGGAAATCAAAAAGCTAATCTTTTAATAGATGGAGTGAATGCGGGCGTCTGGGGGCCACTTCCTGCCGGACAGGGCTGGCTCGATCAAACAATTGAAATTCCGGCCGAATTAACAGCTGGAAAAGAAAATATCACCATTAAAAATAAGTTTGTTTCCTCTGACGTTGATTTTAAGGAATTCAGTTACTTCATTGAATCAAAGGTGAATGGTGAATGGGTGCAAACGGATGTCATGGATCTTGGTCCAAACTCCCTGGATGAGGAAGCAGCCCACAATTACCAAATTGTAGACCAAAAATGGCAGGGAGTCAGAGACTACCAATATCCTCCCACTGGTGATTCAGAGCGTATTGCAGCTTCAGATGATGTTCTGCAAAATGCCAGAGTACGAATCACTTTCGATGGGGAATTGATGGTGGACTCGCCAGTTGGAGAATTCTTTGGGTCTGCCTTTGGTGAATATAACGTTAAATCGTTATTCTTCTCTATGGATACAAATCCGGAAGGCTGGTATACATCTTGGTGGCCAATGCCTTATAAGAAGTCTGCAAAGGTTGAATTGTATAATGGATCTGAGCAAGAAATTACAGCCGGTAAGGCCGAAGTGACATTTGCCAAGTCAGGGCAGTGGGCTAAGGCTTTAGGTTCAAAACCGACTTCCGCTTACTTCAGAACGACTTCTCACAAGGGAGAAGTGACAGGCGGTCAGGATTGGACTTTCTTAAATACAATTGGAAAAGGAACAATTGTTGGGGTTTCTCATTCAATGGAGGGGAAAGACTTTACACGGAATTATCTTGAAGGTGACGAAAGAGTATATGTAGACGAAGCAAACCTTCCGCAAATTCATGGAACAGGAACAGAAGATTTCTATGAATCAGGCTGGTACTTTAACCGCGGAACCTTCACCAATCCCTTAAACGGCAACACTGCCCACGAAGTCAATGCCTTTGGGACAGAATTTGACAGTACGGGAGCATACCGACTCCTAATCGGCGACTCCGTCTCATTCAACACATCCGCAAGATTCGGCATCGAAGTCGGCTGGGAAAACAATGTCCCTGCCCACTATGGTTCCACAACATATTGGTACGGCATTAAATAATGGTGGTGGAGTAATAATATTGTTTTTATATGGTGCCTGACACCAAAGAAAGACAGTTTACCCAATTTGTCCACGTGGGGTGGACGGTGATAAAGTGATTATAATTTAGCCAGGTTTCTTCGCAGGAGGAGATCTGGTTATTTAGCGTAAAATAAAAGTAAAATATGCTTCTTATCGTCCAATGGGGTTATTATTTTAAATTTTTGCTTGATTTTTTAGATTAGTGAGTGGTATTGTTAGTAACAATAAACCAACTAAACATTAAAAAATAAATAGCGATAAACTTCTTATCCAGAGTGGTAGAGGGACAGGCCCTGTGAAACCCGGCAACCATCAAGTCAAAATTTTGGCTTGAACGGTGCTAATTCCTGCAAAGGTATTACCTTTGAGAGATGAGAGGAGAGTATTTAACAATACAAACCTCTCTTTTAATCAAGAGAGGTTTTTTTAAATGGATAAAAGGTTTATCGCTCAGGAGGAGCGAAATTAAATGGAAAGAGCAGTATTTGGTGCAAGTGAATTTTTTAGTCAAAAAGCTTTTATTACAGGATTTCGAGGTATTGAATCTGTTCAAACAGGACACCTAAAAGGGAAAAATGTAGATATAGTAGAAATATGGTTTGATCCCTGGAAAGTATCTTATCATGAATTATTAGAGTTGTTTTTCGACTTACATGATCCAACTTCTAGGAAAGGTCAGCAATTTAAAAATCAATCATTCATTTTCTTTTCAGATTTTAATCAATTAACCGTAGCTAAACAAAAGAAA
>Ga0209795_10001970_pt1 | contig 11975 bp, 7 predicted proteins | sample AgamicOrMarz_FD_187166 | JGI IMG/M metagenome (GOLD analysis project Ga0209795, IMG submission 187166) | Agave microbial communities from Guanajuato, Mexico - Or.Ma.rz (SPAdes) (version 2) | ecosystem: Host-associated > Plants > Phyllosphere > Phylloplane/Leaf | place: Guanajuato, Mexico...
GGATAATGGGATATTTTTAAAAAGAATTTCCTCCGAACGGTTTATTGCGGTGTTCAGTGAAGGAATTCTTCAAAAGCTGGAAAAGGGGAAATTTACCATTCTCGATGAAGTCAGAGAAATGACTTCCAAGCAAAATGTATCCTTTACCTTAAGTATTGGCGTCGGAACGGGAGTAACTTCCCTGCCAGAATTAGGTGGGCTGGCCCAATCGAGCTTAGACTTGGCCTTAGGCAGAGGCGGCGACCAAGTAGCGATTAAATTGCCAAGCGGCAAGGTAAAGTTTTATGGCGGCAAAACCAACCCAATCGAAAAGCGCACGAGGGTCAGAGCACGAGTGATTTCACATGCCTTAAGGGATTTAATTATCGCTAGTGATAAAGTAATTATCATGGGTCATAAAAATCCGGACATGGATTCGATTGGTGCCAGCATTGGCATTTATAAAGTCGCACAAATGAATCAGAAGGATGCCTATATCGTTGTCAACACGCTGGACATGGAAAATGGTGTTAAACGGTTAATGGCAGAAATACGACAGCAAGAGCAGCTGTTTGCCCATTTTATTGGACCAGAAGAGGCGCTTGAAATTGCTATGGATAAGACTTTACTCGTTGTCGTTGATACGCATAAACCGTCCATGGTCATTGAAGAAAGGCTTCTCAACAAAATTGACAATAAGGTTGTCATTGATCATCATCGCCGCGGTGAAGATTTTATTGCCAATCCTCTCCTTGTTTATATGGAGCCCTATGCCTCATCGACATCAGAACTGGTGACAGAGTTCCTTGAATATCAGCCAAAACGAGGTAAAATTGAAATGATTGAAGCGACTGCCCTCCTAGCGGGAATCATCGTGGATACCAAAAGCTTTACCCTCAGAACAGGCTCAAGGACGTTTGATGCGGCCTCTTATCTACGAGCGCATGGAGCAGATACCATCCTCGTTCAAAAGTTTTTGAAGGAAGATGTCGATACATATATTAAGAGGTCCAAGTTAATTGAGTCTGTTACTTTTTACCGCGAAGGGGTTGCCATTGCGAAAGGCACAGAAAATGAGTTTAACGATCAAGTGATAATTGCCCAAGCAGCAGACACCTTATTAACAATGGATGGGGTGATAGCCTCCTTTGTTATTTCAGCACGCAGTGAGAGCGTGATTGGCATTAGTGCAAGATCGCTTGGAAACATCAATGTCCAAGTTATCATGGAAAGTCTAAAAGGCGGCGGACATCTGACGAACGCAGCCACACAACTGACTGGTTTATCGATTGCAGAAACAGAAAACCAATTAAAGCTAGCAATAGATGATTATTTTGAAGGAGTGAAAAAGGAATGAAAGTAATTTTTTTAAAAGACGTAAAAGGTAAAGGAAAAAAAGGTGAAGTGAAGAATGTAGCAGACGGTTATGCTCATAATTTTCTTCTTAAACAAGGTTTAGCAAAGGAAGCGAATAATGCCAATATCAGTACGCTTGATGCTCAAAAAAAGAAGGAAGCAAAGCAAGCAGAGGAAGAATTAGCGGAAGCCCAAAAATTAAAAGAAGTATTGGATCAAATCACGGTTCAATTAACTGCAAAAGCAGGTGAAGGCGGCCGTTTATTTGGATCCATTACAACAAAGCAAATTGCAGAAGAATTACAAAAGAAACATGGGATCAAAATCGATAAACGTAAGATGGAATTAGCAGATGCTATTCGCACGCTTGGCCATACAAAGGTTCCAGTGAAACTTCATCACGAGGTGGTTGCGACATTAACCGTTTCTGTGACAGAAGTAAAATAAAAATTTTCCCAGTGCGAAATGGTTCTGGAACATGATAGAATAGAAAAGTAATCAACGCGATGTGATCGGTCTTAGCTGGTCACTTTTTCTTTTGTTTTTAGGAAATGATAGTTTTTGATAATAAATGATCCTCTTCATGATAGGAGGTTTTTTGATATATGAATGACTTATATGCAGATCGTATGCCACCGCAAAATATTGAGGCCGAGCAGGCTGTTTTAGGGGCTATTTTCTTAGAGCCTTCCTCTCTCGTACTAGCTTCTGAAATTTTAATCCCTGAGGATTTTTATCGTGCTGCCCACCAAAAAATATTTAACGTGATGCTTACTCTCAGTGATCAAGGGAAAGCAGTTGACCTTGTAACGGTAACAGAGGAACTTGCGGCTGCCAAACTGATTGAAGATACAGGCGGGGTTAGTTATTTAGGAGAATTGGCCGCCTCGGTTCCGACGGCTGCCAATATTGAATATTATGCGAGAATAGTAGAAGAAAAATCCTTACTTAGAAGATTAATTCGCACCGCAACGAACATTGCATCCGATGGATATTCTCGTGAGGATGAGGTTGAGGCGCTTTTAAGTGAGGCAGAAAAAAATATTATGGCCGTCGCGCAGCGGAAGAATGCTGGTGCTTTCCATAATATTAAAGATGTACTTGTTCGGACGTATGACAATATTGAGGAAATGCACAACCGCGTCGGAGACATTACGGGGATTTCCACCGGATTCGCTGAACTAGACCGAATGACGGCTGGATTCCAACGAAATGATTTAATCATTGTTGGAGCCCGTCCTTCCGTTGGTAAAACGGCTTTCGCCTTAAACATCGCCGCTAACGTAGCGACAAAAACGGGTGAAAATGTCGCGATATTCAGTCTTGAGATGGGTGCCGAACAGCTGGTAATGCGTATGCTCTGTTCGGAAGGAAACATCGATGCCCAGCGGCTTCGTACCGGTTCCCTTACCGATGAAGACTGGGGCAAATTGACGATGGCGATGGGAAGTCTTTCGAATTCAGGGATATTTATTGATGATACTCCAGGGGTTCGCATCAGTGATATCCGTTCGAAATGCCGTCGCTTGCAGCAAGAGCATGGTTTAGGGATGATCCTAATCGATTACTTGCAGTTGATTTTAGGAAGCGGCCGTTCGGGTGAGAACCGTCAGCAGGAAGTTTCCGAAATCTCTCGTTCTTTAAAGCAGTTAGCTCGTGAGCTGAAAGTCCCTGTTATTGCCCTTTCACAGCTATCCCGTGGTGTGGAACAGCGTCAAGATAAGCGTCCGATGATGTCCGATATTCGTGAATCAGGGAGTATCGAGCAGGATGCCGATATCGTAGCATTCTTGTATCGTGATGACTACTATGATAAGGAATCAGAGAATAAGAACATCATTGAAATCATTATTGCTAAGCAGCGTAATGGCCCAACGGGAACGGTATCGTTGGCCTTTGTAAAAGAATACAATAAGTTCGTTAACCTCGAGACACGGTATAATGATGCTCCTGGTGCGTAGTGGCTAGCCAAATTTATTTGGCTAGCCTTTTTTGTAGCCATGGCACCAGTCGCTTGAGAAAAAAGGTCAAACGATAACCATAGGGGGCGTATGATGCCCATTTGCAGTGAAAAAAGAGCCGAACGGTAACCATAGGGGTCGTATGATACCCGTTTGCAGTAAAAAGAGAGCCTAACGGTAACCATAGATTTTATTAAAGGGTAATTAAAAAAACTTAATCATTTGGTAAAACATAATTTGCAGACTTTCCATGACCGATTTGTTTATAGTGCTTCCCCAATATCCTCCTAATAGTCTTCTCCGATTTAACAATCTTACACCAATCACGAACTATATTTGTGGTAATTTTTTGATCAGGAAATAGAAGCGATAATTCAGTGACACTCCTTAACACTGCTGATTCAACTCCCTCTGTGCAGCTGCAATGGCTACATGTTAATATCAATCCATGTATTTCAGAAAAAAGGGAGAAACACTTCGGGCAAAGGATTCCTTTTTCCAGCTGCTCATAATGGTAAGCTGGTAAGTGTGGATAAGGTGACTCTACTATATGAAGAGCAACTAATTGTTCAGCTATCTTGTAGTGTCTTTTATTCAGTTTTACGGGCCTTGTATTCAACTTTTTCAAAAAGCGGTTCATTTGTGAGTGGAAAACAAGAGATGGATTAATAGTGGTTATATATAAATGAAATTCGGGGTTAATGAAGATGAGATAGGGTTCAAGCGGATTATGATAGCCAAGGTCACTGAGTAGTGAACGAAGTAAGATGACACAACGATTTTGTTGGTGTACAGGATTCTTCATTTCTTTTTTAGCGCTCGTACACCATTTTTCATCTTCAACAAAGTAGTCGCCTTCAAAATTTTTTATATCCAAAGGGTAAATTTTATCGTGGGATATAAGTAACGTATCAATTTGGAATTTAGAATTGTTATATTCAAGTAATAAATCATGGATGACCAGCCACTCCTCTGAGAGCCCTTCTAACCATAGATCACTCTTTTGCTCACCTTCAAATCCCTTTCTGAGCCTTTTATAGTTACTTACATCCTTAACGGATAAACTCATTCGAGCATTTAATAAACGCAACAGAGTAATTTCCAATAGTTCCACGCGAGATTTAAATAGCATATTCCACATCCTATTCGTTATTTTAATAAAACTATAATTCTATTTTATGGAAAAACCCCCAAACCTACAAGGTAGATTCCTAAATTAATATTTTACGAACGTAATATAATAGATTTATATAAATGTTCGTGTTTAGTTTGCTTTTAGTTATAAAAATTGGTAAAATGGTCTATGGAAAACAGTAAAGCGTATTTAATTTGGAGGTGCCTTATATGTCATCAGTAGTAGTTGTTGGAACTCAATGGGGAGATGAAGGTAAGGGGAAAATCACAGATTTCCTTTCTGAAAATGCCGAAGCAATCGCCCGTTATCAGGGAGGAAATAATGCAGGCCACACCATAAAGTTCAACGGAGAAACGTACAAATTGCACCTAATTCCATCTGGAATTTTTTATAAAGAAAAAATTTGTGTCATCGGAAATGGAATGGTTGTTGATCCAAAGGCACTTGTAGCAGAACTTGCTTATTTACATGAAAAAGGTATTACAACCGATAATCTTCGCATTAGTAATCGTGCCCATGTCATTCTTCCATATCACTTAAAACTTGATGCGGTTGAGGAAGAAAGTAAGGGTGCAAATAAAATCGGTACCACCAAAAAAGGAATTGGACCAGCTTACATGGATAAAGCAGCACGCGTAGGTATTCGAATCGCTGACTTGCTTGAACGAGATGTGTTTGAAGAAAAGCTGGAACGTAATTTGGAAGAGAAAAACCGTTTGTTTGAACGTATTTATGAAACAACAGGATTTACGAAAGAAGAAATCCTTGATGAGTATTATGAATATGGTCAACAAGTAAAACAATATGTTTGTGATACATCCGTGGTCTTGAATGATGCCTTGGATGAAGGCAAACGGGTTCTTTTTGAAGGCGCTCAAGGAGTTATGCTTGATATTGACCAGGGTACTTACCCATTTGTTACTTCTTCTAATCCTGTAGCTGGCGGTGTTACAATTGGTTCCGGGGTTGGACCATCGAAGATTACCCATGTCGTTGGAGTTTGCAAAGCTTACACTTCTCGTGTGGGTGACGGGCCATTCCCGACAGAATTAGATAATGAAATCGGCCATCGCATCCGTGAAGTCGGCCGTGAATATGGTACTACAACAGGCCGTCCTCGCCGTGTTGGCTGGTTTGACAGTGTTGTTGTACGCCATGCCCGCCGTGTGAGTGGCTTAACCGACCTGTCCCTTAATTCAATTGATGTTTTAACAGGAATTGAAACATTAAAGATCTGTACTGCGTATAGCTACAAAGGTGAGCTTATTACGGAATATCCAGCAAGCTTGAAGGTTTTAGCACAGTGTGAACCTGTTTATGAAGAGCTTCCAGGCTGGACAGAGGATATTACAGGCGTTAAAACTTTAGATGAACTGCCTGTAAATGCCCGCCATTATGTGGAACGCGTGACTCAGCTAACTGGAATTCCATTAACCACGTTCTCAGTGGGCCCAGATCGTAATCAAACAAATGTAGTCCGCAGCCCGTGGAGACAAATATAAAAGCGGAAGCGCATGTTCAGGTGCGACAGGCATAAGACGAGCCGGCGTAAAGGTTGCTTTTTAACCTTCAGGACGGATTGGCTTATGACCCCGAGCCCTAGGCGCTGGAGCTAGACAAATTTAACTTTGAACTTACTAAATGAAGCCCTCATTTTTGAGGGCTTCAAATTTTTTAAAAAGTTTTTTTGAAAAAAGTATTGCGTTTAGTCTAAAGACCGTGCTATTATAAAAAGCGTCGTCACGATATGACAAGTTAAAAACAAGTACGAGCCATTAGCTCAGTTGGTAGAGCACGATCGAATAAGCTTCCTTGAAACAGCTTCAGGGCACACGCCGAGTTGCTGCTTGGATAGTCTTTCTGAGGCGTGGGCATCCGACAGAAATATAGGTTTAGGAAATCATTTTAGTACGAGCCATTAGCTCAGTTGGTAGAGCATCTGACTTTTAATCAGAGGGTCGAAGGTTCGAGTCCTTCATGGCTCACCATTTTATTTTTATGGCCCCTTGGTCAAGTGGTTAAGACACCTCCCTTTCACGGAGGTAACACGGGTTCGAATCCCGTAGGGGTCATGGCTTTTGATTGTTAGCAAATGGCTGGCAAGGACGGTCTCCTTGCTGACAATCAATTTAATATTGGTCTGGTAGTTCAGTTGGTTAGAATGCCTGCCTGTCACGCAGGAGGTCGCGGGTTCGAGTCCCGTCCAGACCGCCATATAAGTGGCTCAGTAGCTCAGTCGGTAGAGCAAAGGACTGAAAATCCTTGTGTCGGCGGTTCGATTCCGTCCTGAGCCATAAAAAAAGGAAGCTTGCAAATGCATGCTTCTTTTTTTTATATAGCTATATCCTCTTTTTACCAAAAAAACAATTCCTCCATGCTAAAAATGTCAGCAATTATACAGTTTTGTTACAGTATAAAGACTATTAATCTATTTACAGAAAGTTATGGTAAAGTGGAGAAGGTCTAAAATTCTGGGAACTTCTTTAATAGCAAAAACAATAGATTAAGAGGGTTTCACCGTGGTTTAGGGAGGAAAAATGTTTTTTTTAAATAAAATATCGCAAACAAAAAAGTTATTACTCAAAACAACACTTGTGACTACCATGGCATCATCACTGATTGCCTTTAGTAACGGTCCGGTTGCCTTTGCTGATTCATCCGAATCATCAAAGGATTATCATGTCTATCTTGAAGGTACATATATAGGTAATGTTGCGGATAAGAGCGTTGTAAATAAAATCATTGCTGAAAAAGCCGCTGATACCGATTTTATGCAGCAAATTCAAGACGTTCCATATCAAGTATTTCCAACGGCTGAAACTGAGACAGAAACCGTTCAGACCATCCGAAATATCTTCCAGCTTCAAACAGAGGCGTCTGCCATCATGATTGACGGGAAACCGGTTGCTTATGTAGAAAATCAAACGACAGCGGAAGAAGTTATGAAGAAATTGATCCAACAATATGTTCCTGAGGATCAATTAGCCGAACTTAAGGCTCGAAAAGCTTCTGACAATAAGAATATACCGGCATTAAAAGAAAATGAATCTCGCTTATTAGATGTACGACTATCTAAAAATGTTTCATTTTCAAATGAAGATACTGCTCCAAGAAAAATTATGTCTGCAGAGGAAGCAGTGACTTTTTTACAGAAAGGGACTTTAGAAGAAAAGAAATATGTGATTCAAAAAGGCGATGTACTTGAAATCATTGCCCATGATCACCATATGAAGATGGCGGACATCTTAGCGGTGAATCCCGGACTATCTGAAGATAAACTCCTAAAGATTGGCCAGAAAATTAATATGACTGTTCCAAAACCGTTTATTGAAGTGATTGTGGAAAAAGAAGTAAACAAAAAGGAAGAAATCCCTTATAAAAAGAATGTGGTTGAGGATAAAACTCTGTTAAAAGGGAAAACGAAAGTAAAACAAGAAGGTAAAAAAGGTGCTCGCTCCGTTACCTATAAAATTTCTGAACATAATGGTGTAACCGTAAACAAGGACGAGGTAAATGGAACAATCCTTGAACAGCCTGTTAATGAGATTGTCATCAAGGGAACAAAGGTAATTCCATCACGCGGCGACGGTACCTTTGCCTGGCCAACAGTTGGTGGTTATATTTCAAGTAAGCAAGGTCCTAGATGGGGCAGAATGCACAAAGGGATTGATATTGCTAGACCAAGCAACAGAACCATCAAGGCAGCTGATAATGGCGTGGTTGTTTCTGCAGGCTGGGGAGGCGGTTATGGGAATAAAATTGTAATTGACCATCAAAATGGTTACCGTACCCTTTATGGGCATATGTCATCGCTTAAGGTTCACGTAGGTCAGAAGGTTTCCAAGGGTTCCGCCATTGGAATAATGGGGGCTACAGGAGATGCTACTGGTGTTCACTTGCATTTTGAAGTTTATAAAAACGGCAGCTTGGTAAACCCACTTTCTTATTTAAGATAAAAGATGAGTCTCTGGCTTAATGCTGGAGGCTTTTCTTATTCCATTCTTGCCAAATGGTTATAGGTGAATTTATGCTCATAACGTGATACAGTAAAATAGTATAGTTATGACTCCTAGTCCTATTTGATTAAATAGATGAAAAAGAAAAATTGAAAAGGAGCAATGGAATGGAAAAGAAAATTCTTGTTGTTGATGATGAAAAACCAATTGCTGATATTCTCCAATTTAACTTAAAAAAAGAAGGATACGTTGTCTATTGTGCTTATGACGGGAACGAAGCACTTGAGTTGGTGGAAGAAGTACAGCCAGACTTAATCCTTTTAGATATTATGCTTCCCTTACGAGACGGGATGGAAGTATGCCGTGAAGTCCGTAAGAAATATGAAATGCCGATTATTATGCTTACGGCAAAGGACTCCGAAATTGATAAAGTCTTAGGACTTGAGTTGGGTGCAGATGATTATGTGACGAAACCGTTTAGCACAAGAGAACTAATTGCACGCGTCAAGGCTAATTTACGTCGCCATCAACAAATTCTGACACCGGCAGAAACTGAATCTGAAACGAATGAAATTGAGATAGGATCACTGACCATTCATCCAGATGCCTATATCGTATCAAAGCGCGGTGAAACGATTGAGTTGACCCACCGTGAATTTGAATTGCTATTCTATTTAGCAAAACATATCGGCCAAGTGATGACAAGGGAACATCTTTTACAAACCGTTTGGGGTTACGATTACTATGGTGATGTAAGAACAGTCGATGTAACAGTGAGAAGATTGCGGGAAAAAATTGAGGACAGCCCTAGCCATCCAACTTGGATTGTGACACGTCGCGGGGTAGGATATTATTTGCGCAATCCTGAACAGGAGTAAAAGGAATGAAGAAGGTTGGTTTCTTTCGCTCTATACACGTAAAGTTCGTTATCATCTATGTCCTCCTTATATTAGTGGCCATGCAAATTATCGGTGTTTATTTTGTTAAACAGTTGGAGGAAACATTACGGACCAACTTCCAAACATCGTTAAAACAAAGGGTTGATTTGCTTGCCTATAATATTGTCGAGGAAATGGAGAAGGAGAGAACGCCTGAAGATCCAACACTCGAAGAAGATATCAAAAAAATCCTTAGGGACTTTGATGCAGGTGATATTTCAGAAGTTCAAGTAATTGAAAACAACTCCCTGAAAATTCTTGGTACCTCCCATCCGAGTAACCAAGGCGTGGTTGGTCAACGAACCACCAAACTTCAAGTGAAGCAATCGATGGTATTAGAAGAGGACCAAAGTTCCATTAATATCGATAAACAAACCGGACACCGAATTTGGGTCCTCTCTACACCGATTAAGTCAGGGAAAAAGGTTATCGGTGCCATTTATTTGGTAGCTAAAATTGAAAATGTTTTTGAACAAATGAAAACCATTAATAAGATTTTTGCCACTGGTACAGCAATTGCTCTATCCATTACTGCTCTATTGGGCATTTTGTTAGCCCAAACCATCACTAGACCGATTGCTGATATGAAGAAGCAGGCGATAGCGATGACCAAGGGGAATTTTTCAAGAAAAGTTAAAGTATATGGAAATGATGAAATTGGAACTCTGGCGATTACCTTTAATAATTTAACGAAGAAACTGCAGGAAGCACAGGCTATGACCGAAGGGGAACGAAGAAAACTTTCCACTGTTTTGTCTTATATGACCGATGGTGTAATCGCCACGGACCGGAAAGGCCGAGTGATCCTGATCAATGAACCGGCGGCAGAAATGTTGAATGTTTCACGTGAAACAGTGCTGACGCAGCCCATCGTTTCATTACTTGATTTAGATGATACTAATTCCTTTGAGGACTTATTGGAAGAAAAGGATTCAATTATTTTAGATTATAGTACCAAAAAGGAACGCTATTTTCTGCGTGCCAATTTCTCCGTCATTCAAAAAGAGACAGGCTTTGTCAATGGCTTAATTGCCGTTCTGCATGATATTACCGATCAAGAAAAAATTGATGCGGAACGGAGAGAGTTTGTCGCCAATGTATCCCATGAACTCCGGACACCGCTGACAACAATGAGGAGTTACTTAGAGGCCCTTGCAGATGGAGCCTGGCGGGATGAGGAGATTGCTCCGAACTTTTTAGAAGTGACGCGGACTGAAACGGAACGAATGATTCGTCTGGTGAATGACCTGCTTCAGCTTTCAAAAATGGATAGTACGGATTATCGACTAACGATTGAGTGGGTTAACTTTGTTGATTTCTTTGACCGTATCATCGATAGGTTCGAAATGTCAAAGGAACAAAACGTTTCCTTCAAACGAAAGCTTCCTAAGCAAGCCATCTTTGTTGAAGTTGATGAAGATAAAATGACACAGGTTTTATACAATATTATTTCCAATGCTTTAAAGTACTCACCTGAAGGCGGTCAAGTCACTTTTTCGATTAAAGAAATGGACGATAAAATTATTGTCAGCGTAGCGGACCAAGGAGTTGGAATTCCAAAAGAAAATATTAAAAATATTTTTGACCGTTTTTATCGTGTTGATAAAGCGAGAACACGGAAGTTAGGCGGTACCGGCCTAGGTTTGGCGATTGCAAAGGAAATGGTTAATGCTCATGGCGGAGCAATCTGGGCAACAAGTGAGGAAGGGAAAGGAACAAAGATCTCCTTTTCACTCCCATATGAACGTTCTGAAGAGGATGAATGGTCATGAGATACGAAAATATTAAGTCAGGAATTCTAACCGTACTAGTTTTGGTCAGTATCTTGTTAACTTGGAACCTTTGGACGTACCAACCGAACTATGAAACAATGGAAAGCAGCGATTATGTAAAAGAGGTCTCGTTAAGTGAAAAACAAGAGGTCCAAAAAATTATTAGACCTGATCAACTGCTTTACCATGTGAAAGGTCAGCATTACGGAACGAACAACACAGGTGATATGGAAAAGGTGATTAAGGAACTCAGCCGTTGGGCTTTCTTTGATGTGAAAAAATATACGAATGAGGTCAAAGACATCAAGAAATTAATCCATGACAGCGGCAATACGGAAATTATATTTCCGGGAGAGGTTCCAATAGAGTTATATCGCAGTGTATTAAATATTGAAGGAAAAAATATACCTGCCTTCAACTTCAATCGAATCATTATTAATACAGAGAATTCCGCAAAGGAAAATGGAATTGTTTATTTTGTTTCCACCGAGAATCAACAGGTTTATATTAGCCACATCTCTTCTGCAAATTTAAGTGAGTTTAACCGCAATTTTTATTTAAAGGCAACGAAATACCCGCGTTATTTTGCTTATCATGCATCTGAAAAACGGACCATTTTCTTGCCTGAGGCGGCCACAGAGATGACTACCTATAAATATTTGCCTGTTACCCTTGATTCTGAGGAATTCAAAGAAGCTCTTTTTAGCGACCCTAGCTTTGTTCAAAAGAGCTTTGTCCCATCAGGCGAGGAGTACACAAACGATTCTAGTAAAATGACGGTGAATTTTGAAAGTAATCTCCTTCGATATGTCAATCCGACTGTAGAAGAGAATTTTATCAACACTTCATATGATCTAGTGAAACGAAGCATTGATTTT
>Ga0209795_10001972_pt1 | contig 11963 bp, 10 predicted proteins | sample AgamicOrMarz_FD_187166 | JGI IMG/M metagenome (GOLD analysis project Ga0209795, IMG submission 187166) | Agave microbial communities from Guanajuato, Mexico - Or.Ma.rz (SPAdes) (version 2) | ecosystem: Host-associated > Plants > Phyllosphere > Phylloplane/Leaf | place: Guanajuato, Mexico...
CAGTTTCTCTCAACTCTTCCGCCCAGCGCGGCGATCAAATTGTCCACCGCGGTAGCCGCCATGTTGTAACGCGTTTCGTGTGTTGCCGAGCCGATATGGGGCAGGGCGACAACGTTTGGCAGTGTTAACAGCGGGGAATCAACCGGCAGCGGCTCCTGTTCAAACACGTCCAGACCGGCGGCGTGGATTTCACCGTTTTGCAGCGCTTCAATCAGTGCGTTTTCGTCAACGACCGGGCCACGACCGGCATTAATGAAAATGGCTGATTTCTTCATCTTCTCAAATGCAGATTTGCCGATGAGATGGTGGGTCTCCTCCGTCAGAGGCAGGATCAGGCAGACGTAGTCCGCTTCCTGCAGCAGGGTATCCAGCTCGCAATACCGGGCGTTAAAGCGTTCTTCGGCCTCATCGTGATGACGACGCGCGTTGTACAGAATTGGCATGTTAAAACCAAAATGCGCGCGCTGCGCCAGCGCAAGGCCAATGCGGCCCATACCAACAATTCCCAGGGTTTTGCCATGAACGTCCACGCCGAACCAGTCCGGACCAATGCTTTTCGTCCATTCACCTGCTTTAACGCGTTCGGCCACTTCAACCACGCGGCGGGCGGTGCTGAGCACCAGCGCCATCAGCGTGTCGGCCACGGTTTCCGTCAGGGCGTGTGGCGTATGCATGAGCAGAATTTTGCGCTCGTTAAGCGCATCCACGTCGAAGTTGTCGTAGCCCACTGAAACGGTGGACGTAGCACGAAGCTTGGGCATTTTCTCCAGCAGGGCGACATCCACTTTTTCGCTTGAACCCAACAAACCTTCAGCGCTGGCAAACGCCTCAGCGTGCTGTGCCACAGTGTCCGGGCTAAGGCTTTTCACCTGCGTTACGGTGAAGTGCGCTTCCAGGCGTTTTTGCAGATCTTCAGGCAATGCTTTGTACAAAATGACGGACGGCTTCATGCTAATCTCCGTTGATTTTTAAAGGGTTCAGGCGTGTCGTGCGCCGACAGGGTGTTGTTGATTATTAGCAGGCTTAACAATCAGAGTAAGCCACACCGAGGCGAAAAGTGCTACCCCCATAAATATGTACGAGGCTGACGGGCTGCCGGTTGTACCGTTCAGGTAGCCGACAAACCAGGAGCCAAAGAACGAGCCCAGCGCGCCCATGCTGTTGATCAGCGCCATTGCGCCACCCGCCACGTTACGCGGCAGCATTTCCGGGATGATGGCGAAGAACGGACCATACGGGGCGTACATTGCGGCACCGGCAATCACCAGCAGCGTGTAAGAGGCCCAGAAGTGGTCAGCCCCTACGGCCCAGGAGCCGATGAAGGCAAAGGCAGCGATCAGCAGCAGTGGCCAGACGAAAAGCTTACGGTTTTGCAGTTTGTCCGAGGCCCACGATGCGACAATCATCGCGATGGTTGCGGCCAGATAAGGCACGGACGACAGCCAGCCCACCTCGACCATGCCGAGGTTTTCGCCGCCGCTGCGGATAATGGACGGCAGCCACAGTACAAAGCCATACACCCCGATGCTCCAGGTGAAATATTGCGCGCACAGCAGAATGACGTTACGCGAGCGGAAGGCTTCGCCGTAGTTACGCACCGCTTTCAGGCCTTGCTGCTCTTTGTCCAGCTGCGCCTGCAGCGCGGCTTTTTCGTCTTCAGAAAGCCACTTCGCCTGCGCTGGCTTATCTTTTACCAGCACCCACCAGCAGAACGCCCAGATCACCGCCGGCACGCCTTCGATGATAAACATTTCACGCCAGCCAAAGGACTGGATCAGGTAGCCGGAAACCACCGACATCCACAGTACCGTGACCGGGTTGCCGAGGATCAGGAACGTGTTAGCGCGTGAGCGTTCGGATTTGGTGAACCAGTTGCTGATGTAGATAAGCATCGCCGGCATAACCGCCGCCTCAACCACCCCGAGGATAAAGCGAATGGCGGCAAGCGCAGGGATGTTATTCACCACGCCGGTCAGTGACGCACAGCCGCCCCACAGAATCAGGCAGACGAAGATCAGCTTGCGCACGCTGCGGCGTTCGGCGTAGATCGCACCGGGGATCTGGAAGAAGAAGTAGCCGAGGAAGAAAAGGGCGCCCAGCAGGGACGAGACGCCTTTGGTGATCCCAAGGTCTTCGGTGATCCCCGCGGCGGATGCGAAGCTGAAGTTGGCACGATCGAGGTACGCCAGGCTGTACGTGATAAACACGATTGGCATGATGTACCACCAGCGTTTTACTGCATTGGTCGAACTGTTCATAGGCTTGCCTCTGTTGTTGAGGTTGTTACCGCCGTTGTCTGTAGGGTACACGGTGGTTTAATTATGTGGTGCGGCTTGCTGCCCTCACCCTGGCCCTCTCCCACAGGGAGAGGGAATTTACACGCCGAGCTCTGCTCGCGTTGGTAACCCTTCGCTGTCGCCCTGCACCTGAATGGCCAGCGAGCCAATCTTGTTGCCTCGCGCGATGGCCTGCTGAAGCGGCTTGCCTTCCAGCAGGGCGCTAATGACCCCGACGGCGAAACCATCGCCTGCGCCAACGGTATCAACCACGTTATCAACCTTCACGGCGGCGACAGCACCTTGTTCTCCGTCGGCGGTTTTAAACCATGCGCCGTCGGCGCCGGTTTTCAACACCACGGCTTTTACCCCGCGGTTGAGGTAGAAATCAGCTATGCCTTCTGGAGTACTTTCGCCGGTAAGGATCATTCCTTCCTTAACGCCAGGCAGAACCCAGTCGGCCTGAAACGCCAGGCGGTTCAGCTTTTCAACCATCTCGGCTTCGCTCTTCCACAGCACCGGACGCAGGTTCGGATCGAACGAGATCGTTTTGCCCTGCGCCTTCAAAGTGCTGGCGGCGTGATCCAGCAACGCGTACGAGCTGGCCGACAGCGCAGCCGCCACGCCGCTCAGGTGAAGATGGCGCGCGGAGGAGAAATACGGCGCGTGATAGTCATCAACGGAGAGGTGGCTGGCCGCCGACCCTTTGCGAAAATATTCCACGATGGGATCGGTTCCATTTTCAACCTTAGATTTCAGCTGAAAGCCGGTTGCGAAGCGTCCGTCGAGCGAGACGCCTGCGGCATCAATCCCTTCTTTTTTCAGCGAATCGAGAATGAAATGACCGAAGCTGTCATCTCCCACGCGGCTGACCCAGCCGACGTTCAGGCCCAGGCGCGCCAGCCCCGTTGCGACGTTCAGCTCTGCACCGGCCACGCGTTTCATAAAGTGTTCCACGGCGCTCAGCTCACCGGTCTCGGTGGCAACAAACATCGCCATGGCCTCGCCGATGGTGATGACATCCAGCGTTTTGTACATGATTTACTCCTCGCGCAGCAGGTTGACGTAATGACGGGTAACGGCCGTTAAATCGGCACCCTCCAGCGGGAACTCGATTCCACGCGGGGCGTCGGCCGGCAGCTGATTAAGCAGCTCCATCCAGCGCGTATCGGTGTGGTCCGGCGCAACGGCGCGGAACTGGTCTTTGTGCGCAACGGCGGCTTTAACGTGGATATAACTCACGGCGGGCGCCAGATGACGTGCGGCTTCTTCGGGGGAATCACCTACCCACAGCCAGTTGCCCATGTCGAACGTCAGGGTGACGGGAAGCGTCATCACCCGGCAGGCGGCCTTGAAGCGCTGCATAGGGGCGAGCTGGCCGCAGTCGGTCTGGTCATTTTCCACCACCAGCGTCATGCCGCTTTCGTTCAGCAGCGTACGCAGGGCTTCAAGCGGCTGTTTGTCGCAGAAATGGCCCAGTGAGAGTTTCAGCCACAGCGCGTTCAGCGTGCTGGCTTCGGCCAGATAGCGCGGAAGGTCTGGGTTGAGTGTGCCATCAGGCATAAACAGAGCTGCGGGCGCGGAGTAGCAGGCCAGCAGGCCCAGCAGTTCGATTGATTCACCCAGCGCAGGCAGCGCCAGCAGCTCTTCGCTGTTGAACAGCTCGCGGCGGATTTCTACGCCGTCGGCGCCTGCGCCGGCAATAACGGGTAGCATCGCCCGCTGGCCCCCTGCCTCTCGCACCCGATCCGCGCCGTAAGCGGCGGTGACCACCATTATTTTCCTGCTCATTCCCGGACTCCATCGCGTAATCGATAGTATTACGCTAGATGGAACCGGTTCCAAAGAAAAGGTCAGGATGTTGAATTTATGATCGGTATCACGAAGGGAAAATTAACGGGCGGTTGAACCCCGAATAATCAGTTCACCGGAAAAGACCTGCTCACGCACGGCATCGCTGGCCCCTTCAATACGGCGAACTACCTGTTCTACAGCAGCATAGCCGATTTGCCATGTCGGTTGTTTGAGGGTAGTAATGCCCACGCCAGCCAGCTCGGCCCACTCGAGTTCATCGAACCCCAGCAGGCCGATATCGCTGCCCCAGTGCAGACCAATGCGTTTTAACGAGCGGGCCACCTGTAGCGTCAATGCACCGTTGGCGGAGATCACCGCTTTACGCATCCCACGATGACGAGTGTGGAACTGACGCAGGGTGTTATCGATCTGGTCAGCTTCGTGCAGTGGCGTTTCGGCATTCTCGGCAATCACGCCGGGATAGCGAGCCAGAGTGGCGTGAAAAGCACCTAAACGTTCGCGACGCGTATTGACCATCCCCAGCGGTTCGCTCAGGAACAGGACCGCTTCAAACCCCTGTTCGATAAGGTGCTCGGTGGCGGTAGTGGCTGCCTGGGTGTTATCCAGACCGACGACGTCACAGGCAAATTCGGGAATTTTACGGTCAATCAGGACCATCGGCAGGGAAGATTGCTGCAGGCGGTTCAGCCCCTCTTCGCGCATGCCTACGGCGTTGACCACAATCCCTTCCACCTGGTAACTGCGTAACAGATCCAGATAGTGCAGTTCCTGGTCTACCTCGTTGTTGGTGTTACAGACCAGCGGCGTAAAGCCCTTTTCGCGGCAGGCCGCCTCGATGCCGCTCAGCACGTTAACGGAATAGGGGTTGGTGATATCGGCGATGATAAGGCCAATCAGACGGGTACGCCCTCGTTTCAGGCCGCGCGCCATGATGCTGGGACGGTAGTCGAGGTCGGCAATGGCCTGTTCAATGCGGGCAAGCAGCGCGTCGGACAGCAGGTGTTTCTCGCCATTGAGGTAGCGCGAAATGCTGGTTTTACCGGTTTGAGCGGCTTTCGCCACGTCGCTGATGGTGGCCCGTGCTGATTTGCTCATCGCTGATTTCCCTGTATTGAGTGAGAACACCTTAGCGGGAAAATCAACGATGGCAAGTGGTTCATGTTGGGTGTGCGGTCTGTTGCCCTCACCCCGACCCTCTCCCACAGGGAGAGGGCGCAAACACTAAAAACGGCAACGGGGTTGCCGTTTTGCTTTTACCTACTGCACAGGACTTAACGTAATCTCAACGCGACGGTTCTGCGCTTTGCCTTCCGCCGTGCTGTTGCTGGCGATTGGGTTTGCAGGACCCATGCCGCTGGTGCGGATGCGGGTCGCGTCAACGCCCTGGGTAATCAGCGAGCTGGCCACGGAATCGGCACGCTGCTGGGACAAGCGCATGTTCAGATCCTGGCTGCCGGTGCTGTCGGTGTAGCCAATCACGTTCACGGCGGTCTTGTTGTACTCTTTCAGCACCATCGCCACGCCGGTCAGGGTGTTTGCACCCGCCGGTTTCAGCGTTGCGCTGCTGCTGTCAAAGGTTACGTTGTTTGGCATGTTCAGGATGATGTTGTCACCGCTACGCGTCACGCTCACGCCCGTTCCCTTCATTTTGTCGCGCAGTTTCGCTTCCTGCACGTCCATGTAATAACCGACGCCGCCGCCCAGCGCTGCCCCTGCCGCTGCGCCAATCAGCGCGCCTTTGCCGCGATCTTTCTTAGAGGAGGAGAGGGCGCCCACACCCGCACCTACCAGTGAGCCAATGCCCGCGCCGATGCCGGATTTGCCCGCTTCGCTTTCACCGGTGTAAGGGTTTGTTGTGCAGCCAGAAACAGCCAGGGCGCCGCTTACCAGAGCGGCAATAACGAGTACGCGTTTTTTCATCTTATTTCCTTAATCCTTTTTATTCTTTGCCACGACGCGCGTGGCAGTTGATTATGACGTCCGGATACGGAGAAAATTCAGTGTATAACTCTGAAATTTGTGACTAACCATAAACAGCCTCAACAAGAAGGCCGTAAACCTGCACGCAACCAGGAGCGCACGCTTTGAGCACCTCAACAAAAACCATTCTGACCGCCGCCCACTGGGGGCCGATGCTGGTCGAAACCGACGGCGAGAATGTGCTGTCGTCCCGTGGAGCATTGCCTTCGCAGCACCCTAACTCTCTGCAAACCGTGGTTCGCGACCAGGTGCACAGCAAGACGCGCGTGCGTTGGCCAATGGTGCGTAAGGGTTTTCTGGCGTCGCCGGATAAGCCACAGGGCATCCGCGGGCAGGACGAGTTTGTCCGCGTGAGCTGGGATGACGCGCTGGCGTTGATCCATGCGCAGCATAAACGCATCCGCGACAGCTATGGTCCATCGTCCATTTTTGCCGGCTCATACGGCTGGCGTTCTAACGGGGTGCTGCATAAAGCCTCGACCCTGCTTCAGCGCTATATGAGCCTGGCAGGGGGCTATACCGGCCATCTGGGGGATTACTCGACCGGCGCTGCGCAGGCGATCATGCCTTACGTTGTGGGGGGGAACGAAGTTTACCAGCAGCAGACGAGCTGGCCGCTGCTGCTGGAGCATACCGACGTTGTTGTGCTCTGGAGCGCCAACCCGCTGAATACGCTGAAAATCGCCTGGAATGCTTCCGACGAGCAGGGCATTCCCTACTTCGACGCGCTGCGCAAAAGCGGCAAGCGCATTATCTGCATCGATCCGATGCGTTCCGAAACCATGGATTTCCTCGGCGATAGCGCAGAGTGGGTCGCCCCGCATATGGGCACCGACGTCGCGATGATGCTGGGTATCGCCCATACGCTTTTTGAGAACGGCTGGCACGATACCGATTTCCTTGCGCGCTGCACCACGGGATTCGACGCCTTCGCCGATTACCTGACGGGCAAAACGGACGGCACGGCGAAGACGGCAGAATGGGCTGAGGCGATCTGCGGCGTTAATGCCGCGAAAATTCGCGAGCTGGCCGAGTTATTCCACAGCAATACCACTATGCTGATGTCCGGCTGGGGGATGCAGCGTCAGCAGTTTGGCGAGCAGAAGCACTGGATGCTGGTAACGCTTGCCGCGATGCTCGGGCAGATTGGTACGCCCGGCGGAGGCTTTGGTCTCTCTTATCATTTTGCGAACGGCGGTAACCCAACGCGCAAAGCCGCGGTGCTGGCTTCGATGCAAGGTTCCGTGCAGGGTGGCGTGGACGCTGTTGATAAAATCCCGGTGGCGCGCATTGTTGAGGCGCTCGAAAACCCGGGCGGGTTTTATCAGCACAACGGGCTGGATCGCCATTTCCCGGATATTAAATTTGTCTGGTGGGCGGGCGGTGCGAACTTTACCCACCATCAGGACACCAACCGCCTGATCCGCGCCTGGCAGAAGCCGGAGCTGGTGGTCATTTCCGAATGCTTCTGGACCGCCTCGGCCAAGCATGCCGATATCGTGTTGCCTGCCACGACCTCGTTTGAGCGGAACGATCTCACGATGACCGGCGACTACAGCAACCAGCACATGGTGCCGATGAAGCGCGTCGTGGCCCCGCGGGATGAAGCGCGTGATGACCTGGACGTGTTTGCAGATCTCAGCGAGATGTGGGAGCCCGGCGGCCGCGAGCGCTTTACCGAAGGTAAAACGGACCTGCAATGGCTGGAAACCTTCTACCAGATTGCGGGCCAGCGCGGCGCCGCCCAGGGGGTGACGCTGCCGCCGTTTGCCGAGTTCTGGGAAGCAAACGCGATTTTTGAAATGCCGGAGAGCGAGCAGAACGCGCAGTTTGTCCGTTTTGCGGATTTCCGCCGCGATCCGGAGAACCATCCGCTGAAAACCGAAAGCGGAAAGATGGTGATTTATAGCCAGCGCATCGCCAGCTTTAACTACGCCGACTGCCCGCCGCATCCAAAATGGCTGGAGCCGGACGAGTGGCATGGCAACGCGCAGCCGGAACAGCTGCAGGTGCTTTCCGCGCACCCGGCGCACCGTCTGCACAGCCAGCTTAACTTTACGTCACTCCGCGAACAGTATGCGGTAGCCGGTCGTGAACCCATCACCCTCAATACCGCGGATGCAAAAGCGCGCGGGATTGCGAATGGGGATGTCGTCCGCGTCTGGAACGCGCGCGGGCAGGTGCTGGCAGGCGCAGTCGTGAACGATGGCATTCGCCCGGGCGTGCTCTGCATTCACCAGGGCGCATGGCCGGATCTGGCGCTCAACGAAGGCGGCATCTGTAAGAACGGCGCGGTCAACGTGTTGACCAAAGATCTCCCCAGCTCGAAGCTGGGGAATGGCTGCGCGGGGAATACGGCGCTGGCATGGGTGGAGAAATACGAGGGGCCAGAGCTTACCTTAACGGCGTTTGATCCGCCTGCCAGCTCATAATCCACGTTGGGTGGTGGGTATCATCCTGCCAGGCGCTGTCTTCGATGCGAAAGCCCTGTGCATGATAGAAATTCACTGCTCGCTCATTCTTCTGATACACCTCAAGGGTTAAATAGGGGTAGTGCTGCTGAACGTGGTTCAGCAGCGCACGTCCGATCCCTTTTCCAATGAAATCCGGGGCAACAAATAGCGCGCCGACAAACTGGGACTGCATCACGCTAACAAACCCGCGCGGCTTACCGTCCGCTTCCCAGACCCAGGTTTCCGCCGAGGGCAGATACACGTCCCGCACCATGGCTTCATTCTCTATCCAGTAGTCCGCGTTAATAAACGGGTGTGCTTCCGTGGTGCTTTCAAGCCATAAACGCAGAAGCGGCTCGGTATTCTCACTTTGCCATTTGCGGATCATGAGGGCCCCCAGGGTGACAGAAGCAGCCCGTGATGTGGTCATTGACCAAACCACAGGCCTGCATAAAGGAGTAGCAGATGGTCGTGCCTACAAACTTAAATCCGCGCTTTTTGAGGGCTTTTGAGAGTGCATCCGAGGCGGCAGTTGAGGTGGGGATCTCCGCCAGCGTGGCGGCTTGAGTAATCTGGGGATCGTTATTCACAAAGGACCAGACAAATTCTGCAAACGGCTCGCCGTTTTGCTCCATCGCCAGCCAGGCACGCGCGTTACCGATGATGGCCTGAATTTTGCCGCGATGGCGGATAATACCGGCGTCCAGAACCAGCCTTTCCACATCCTCCTCGGTCATTGCCGCGACGGCATAGGGATCAAACTGGAGGAAGGCGCGGCGGTAATTTTCACGCTTTTTCAGAACGGTAATCCACGATAGCCCGGCCTGCTGACCTTCCAGGCAGATCATCTCAAAGAGTTTTTTACCGTCGGTTTCCGGCACGCCCCATTCCTGGTCGTGATAGTCGATATAAAGCTGATCCTGGCTTACCCAGCCGCAACGTTGCATAGGTTATCTCCCTTAATGATACGGTATTCGCAAAAATTTCAAACTGTCTGGCTTGACGTGCCTGCTAAAGAGACAATAGTTAATACAGGGCTACACGCCCTCATACCTCTTTTCAAACAATGACTAATATCGCCGAATTCGGCTCTTTCTGGAGTCGCTTTGATGATGATAAAAAAAATCAGTGGTCGCCATGCTTTTTCAGGCCTGGTGGGCATCTCAGTGTGTTCGCTTTTTTGTAGCACAGCTTATGCCTGGCAACAGGAATATATCGTTTCAGATGCACAAAGTAATACGGCGGAACGCTATACATGGGACGCCGATCACCAACCGCGTTATGAAGATATTCTTGCAGAACGTATTAACACGTCGCAGAACGCCGCTGGCTTTTCGCTGAACCTGCCGTCAGGCGCGGCGGCGGATGCGTCCGGTACGATGAGCGTAGGCTGGAATATCCCGGTGTCGGGGCATGTAACCACCGGGCCGGTGATGGCATGGCGCTACGATGGTTCAGCACCTGTCATGATTAACGAGTATGGCGATACGGTGACAACACAGTCGCTTACCGATCCGCTCTGGCATGCCAGCGTCAGTTCTCTGGGCTGGCGCGTTGATACGCAGTATGGCGCACTCCGTCCCTGGGCACAGATAAGCTATAACCAGCAGTTTGGCGAAAATCAGTGGAAATCCCAGTTCGGTATGCCGCAGACGCCAGTGCCGGCACAATACGGCAACTGGATGGACGTCACGGTGGGCACCGATATGCCTTTTACCTCGCATATGGCGGCCTATGCTTCGCTGGCTCAGGCAGATAACACCACGATGGGTGAAGAGTTTATGTACACCCTCGGCGTCAGTGCAAAATTTTAGACTTGTGACTTTTTTAAACGTTGCTTTAACATCTAGAGAACAATATTGGCGGGGGATGTAGCGATAGTAACCACTAACAGTGCTTCGCTTCATTCTCCGGCAAGGTCATTCATTCCCGATTCCAGGCATTTCATTCCGTTCCTCCTGCATTTCATGCCGTTTTCCCCCAGGGGAATTAAGGTTTTGTTTATCGTTGTCCTCAGCGAATTCCCTTAATTTCTCTTGCAGGACAACTGCCATGAATACTTCAACCTATAACCGCACGCGCTGGCTGACACTCTTCGGCACCATCGTTACCCAGTTTGCGCTGGGCTCGGTCTACACCTGGAGCCTGTTTAACAGTGCACTATCCGATAAGCTCGGTGCACCGGTCAGCCAGGTGGCGTTCTCCTTCGGCCTGCTGAGCCTGGGGCTGGCGATTTCGTCTTCCATTGCGGGCAAGCTGCAGGAGCGTTTTGGCGTGAAGCGTGTGACCATGGCGTCCGGCATACTGCTGGGGCTGGGCTTTTTCCTGACGGCGCATTCCAGCAACCTGATGATGCTGTGGCTGAGTGCCGGGGTGCTGGTGGGGCTGGCGGACGGCGCGGGTTATCTGCTGACGCTGTCGAATTGCGTGAAATGGTTCCCGGAGCGTAAAGGGCTCATCTCTGCGTTCGCCATCGGTTCTTACGGCCTGGGCAGCCTCGGTTTTAAATTTATCGACTCCCATCTGCTGGCGTCCGTTGGCCTTGAGAAAACGTTCATGATCTGGGGCGTTATCGTTCTGGTGATGATTCTGTTCGGAGCAACCCTGATGAAAGATGCCCCGCAGCAGGAAGTGAAATCCGTTAACGGCGTGGTGGAGAATGACTTCACCCTCGCGCAGTCCATGCGTAAACCGCAGTACTGGATGCTGGCGGTTATGTTCCTGACGGCCTGCATGAGCGGACTGTATGTGATTGGCGTGGCGAAAGATATTGCTCAGGGTATGGTGAAACTGGATGTGGCCACGGCAGCGAATGCGGTGACGGTTATCTCTATTGCCAACCTCTCTGGTCGTCTGGTGCTGGGGATCCTGTCTGACAAAATTGCCCGCATCCGCGTGATTACTATCGGGCAGGTGGTTTCCCTGGTGGGAATGGCGGCACTGCTGTTTGCTCCGCTGAATGAAGCAACCTTCTTTGCGGCAATCGCCTGCGTGGCGTTCAACTTCGGCGGCACCATTACGGTCTTCCCGTCACTGGTGAGCGAGTTCTTCGGGCTGAACAATCTGGCGAAGAATTACGGTGTCATCTATCTTGGCTTCGGGATTGGCAGCATCTGTGGTTCCCTGATTGCCTCGCTGTTCGGTGGGTTCTATGTGACCTTCTGCGTGATATTTGCCCTGCTGATCGTCTCGCTGGCGCTGTCGACCACTATTCGCCAGCCGCAGCGCGAAGTGTATAAAGAAGCGCATGCATAGTGCGAATTTAAAAAGGCCGGAATACCGGCCTTTTTATTGTCTTTAAAACCGAGCGTCAGGCGAAATTGTCTGCTTCCGGATCTTCTTTTTGTAAAAAACTGTACCGATCACATTCTCTGCTGCCACTTTTTCCTTTCCCTGTGGTCTACTTACCACGCTTGTAGACGTTTCTTATAACGATCCC